>OJLY01000917.1_pt1 | contig 14487 bp, 10 predicted proteins | sample 1597031 | NCBI WGS metagenome assembly OJLY01 (sample SAMEA3904673, study PRJEB24821) | metagenome | biome: Builtin; feature: hospital; material: surface | place: USA | collected 2013-06-03
TAAGAGACAGGTAAAAAACCCTGCTAGTAAATATACCAGCTAGGTTTTACTTTTCAAGTTTATATACAAATATTTTTTATTTTTCATTCCCTTCTTTATATATAGGATATATATAGGATTAATATGCTTATGTTTTAAATATCTCAATATTGCCAATATATTTATTCTATGTTAAGATTTAATTAACATACATAAGGAGGGAATTATGAAAAACAAATTATTGTTATTGCTTTTGAGTGCTTCAATTTTAACAGCTTGTCAGAATGACGATGTTAACAAAAAAGAAGAAGTTAAAAGCGAAGAGAAGAGCGAAGATAAGTCTCAAGATACTTCCGAACAAAAAGAAAAAACATCCGATATTGCCTACAAAGAAGGCGAATATAAGGCTGTTGCCACAGGTGTTGACGGTGATGTTGAAGTCATTGTTAAACTTGGCAAGGATAAGATAGAATCAGTTGAAATTGGCGAGGAAAATGAAACAAGTGGTATTTGCGAAGCTGTCTACGATACCATTCCTCAAGCTATTGTCGATAACCAATCTCTAGCAATCGACAATGTTTCTGGTGCTACAATCACATCCGCAGCTGTAAAAACTGCCGCAGCTAAGGCTATTGAAGAAGGTTCATCAAAGGAAGTTGTTGATGCCCTTAAAAAAGTCGAAGTACCTGTCGATGTAAAAGATGAAGAACTTGACTACGACGTAGTTGTAGCGGGTGGCGGTTTTAGTGGTATTGTATCTGCTTACAGGGCTGCTAGCGATGGTGCAAAAGTAGCACTTATCGAAAAAAACGGTCTTCTAGGCGGTACATCAATCACAGCTAGTGGTAATATGCTTGCCGCTCCAACAGAAGCTGACAAGGAAACAATGAAAACAGGCTGGCTAAACAGGTCTTGGTCCCAAAATCTAAACCCAATCGACATGGAAATGCTCGATGCCCTTATCGATGTTTCTCCAAAACTAATGCAAGTTTATGATGAAATCGGAGTTGATTACAGAACTGAACCTAGTGAAAAAGATGGGTCCATCACTGTAAAAATCAACCCAAATGAGAAATCAAAGAAAAACGCAGAAGCAATCACCATTCCGTCTAAAAAAGCAAATGCTAAGGGTGCACCAAACCTAATCGCAACCTTTGTTAAAAAACTAAATGATTTGGGAGTTGATATTTACCTAAATACTCCAGCTACAGAATTAATAAATGATGACGGAGTTATAAAGGGAGTAATTTCTGATTCTAAGACTGGCAAGAAAACCTTCAACGCTGGCGCAGTAGTCCTTGCAACAGGTGACTACGCAAGAAACCCTGAAATGGATAAGGAATACAACAAGAGAGGTGCTGGAGAATACTCTGCCTCTGCTATAGGAAACACTGGTGACGGCCACAAACTTGCCCTAGAAGCAGGAGCTGTTATGAATCCATTCCAAGAATCTATGTCAGGCGTATTTAATGCCAACCCACACGACTACCCAATGGTAGGCGATCCTACAAATGGTTATCCATTTGAAGCCATCCTTCTTAATATGGAAGGCAAGAGAGTATTCAAGGAAGACGGCGGATCCCACCCACAAAAATTTGAATTCGTAAGAGAAGACGGACCAAATACAGCTTGGGCAATCATGGATAGCGAAATCGCTCCAAACCTTCCTCACTTGGAAGAATACCTAGAAAAAACTGCCAACAATGACAAAATTATCAGAGTTTACAAGGCAGATACTATCGAAGAATTAGCTAAGCTAATGGAACTTGACCCAGAAGTAGTCAAGGGTGAAGTAGACAGATATAACGAACTAGCCAAGGCTGGCGAAGATACAGACTTCGGCAAAGACCCTAAATTCCTTAAAGAATTTAAGGCAGAAGGTCCTTACTACGCAGCTTTGATGTATGATGGAACCCGTGGTGTATACGGCGGAATTAAAACTTCTCCAAGGGCTGAAGTTGTTGACAAAGACGGGAATCCAATACCTGGCCTTTATGCATCAGGTGTAATCTCATCAGGCCAATTCTTTGGCGACTTCTACCCAGGTAGACAAGCCATAGGTGTAGCTGGCTATATGGGTTATATAGCAGGCGAAAACGCAAGTGCCTTTGCAGATGAAAGTGTGACAAATGATTTTGCAGGTAAAAGCGATAAAAAATAAATAAATCTCAATAAAAAATTACCCTCCGGCTTATAAAGCTCGGAGGGTTTTTAATGTTTTGAAAAATATTAAATTGCGCTAAAAAAATTCTATCTTCATATATATTTTTTCATCAAAATTACTTAGCCTTTCGAATCTTAAGCCAAAAGCTTGCCGCAAGAGGCACTAAAATAGAACTAACAATTACGACAGTTCCCAATTGGGCTGCTGCAAGGCTCTCATAAGCCTGCCATGATGGATCAAGTTCTGCTACAAGAGCAGGCACTATTACAGAATTACCCGCAGCTGTATATATTGCAATCGCTGCCCAGCCTGGTCTTTTGTTTATAAATATATCAAGAGGCAGACTAATCACAAAGGCTGCTCCAATTGTAAGAAGACTTAAGATAAAACCACCAGCCCCTCCCCTTAGGATTGTAGATAGATTTATCCCACAACCTATGGCAAAGCCCAAAAAGGGCATGATATATTTTTGGGTCCCTGCGAGGAATTCACAAAAGCCTTGGTCAATATTTCCCAAAAAGATTCCTAAAAGAATAGGCATAGCCAAGTCTAAAATTGATGTAGGGGTAATATCTGCTATTCCAAGCATTGAAAGGGTAAAATAGGTAAATATTGGCACAGAAATAATGGCAGTTATGGCTGCGCTTGCTATATCGTATTCATCACCATAATCACCGCTTATGCCTATAAAAATAGAATTATTTTGATTTGAAATTGCAGCAATAAAGGCAAGAGCCGATATACCGAAAATCCCATTTCTGCCAAAGGCTTTAAAAAATATATAGCCCAGGGCAATTGATGTAAGCCACTTAGATAAAAGTAATACTAGGCCCCTGTGAAGGGCTTTTTTAAGCCTTGCTAGGGTAAGTTGGCTGCCTACAGCAAGGAGGGTTATATCAATGATTGCATTTAGGCCATCAGGGCTTGCTATAGCCTTAGTCATCGGTCCAAGGTCAAATACACTTGGAGCTAGACTATTTATAAGAGCTCCCACAAATAAAGGGACAATTATAGTAGCCGCTGGAATTTTTTTGAAAAATTTACTTAACATATTTTATCCTTACTAATCTCTTAGTCCCCAAGATACTTTATATAGATCTGGCAAGGGTTCCACTCATCCCAAAGGCTAGGAAATACCTCAAGCTCCTTATAGCCGATAGCCTTATAAAAATTATTGGTGATATCATATTCTTCATAATGACCTAACTCTACAGTCTTAACTTGCGAATACGAATAACCTAGCGATTTGGCAAGCCTTTCATACTCTTTATTTAAGGCTTTTCCTACTCCTTGGCGGTGAAAGGCCTTCTTTATCCCCATTACAAAAATATCCGCACAGTCAGGGCTGGTCGCATTTAAGACAATGAAGCCAATCGGATTATTTTTACAAAAAGCTGCCAAAAAGTGCTTATCTTGAGAATCTCTTATATAGGCTTCAGTACTTTCAGCAAGTCCAAACCATTCTGGCAAATCATTTAAAATATCTCTAGCTATCTCTTCTTTTTCTTTCTTATCTTTTATTTCCTTAACATTAAATTCCATCTTGTCTCCTACTTATTTTTAAATCTCTTAGCCCAAAAATCTGTAATTATGGGTGTGAGAATAATTGTAACTACAACAGAAGCTGCTACTTGGGCTGTGGCAAGACCTACAAAGGCTTGCCAGGTCGGGTCAATTTCTGCAATCATGGCAGGAACAGCCACTGCATTGGCCCCAGTTGTAGCAAGGGCCCAGCCAGCATGGCCTGGTCTTTTGTTAATCTTCATATCAGCAAAGACTGTAAAAGAGCCCACTATAGCAATTACAATGAAGGCGAGGATTAGCCCTGAAAAGCCAGCTCTATAGACATTTCTAAGGTCAATGGCAGAGCCCATGGAAAAGCCTAAAAAGGGAATTATCATCTTTTGGCTTGTAGAAAATATCTCCCTAGACCCCTTTATAAAATGTCCAATAAAAATCCCCAAAATAACAGGCATGGCAGAATCTAAGATAGCCAAAAATGGAATATTAGCAAGGCCACCCATGCCAAGAACTAGCATGGCAAGCATAGGCCCTGTGATAAGGGATCCAAAACCTGCTAAGGCCTGGTCAATCCTATCTCCATAATTTATATTTAGACTGATAAAGACAGAATTATTGTGGTTTAAAATCCCACAGGCAAGGGCCAAAAGCGATAGGCCAAAAACCCCTTCCCTGCCAAAGAGCTTTGAAATACCAAAAACAAGGATAAGGCCCATAGAAATCCTTGCCAGGGAAATAACTCCAGCCCTCTTTATAACCTCACCAATATTTGAAAAATCTATCTGAGAACCAGCCGCCATAAGGTTAAGGGCCATGAGGACCTTGACAGACCCATTTGAAAATAGGGCCTGGCTAAATTCTCCAAATCCAATCCCATCAGGAAAAGACGTATGAATAAGGGCCGCAAACAAAAGGGGCACCATCATATTTCCCGCAGGAATTTTTTTAATAAAATCCATAAAATCTCCTTTATAAGACTTTACCATTCTTAAAAGCCTAAGTAGAAATCCCCCGATTTTTTTATAAATCAGGGGATAAATCTCATTTGATCACATATTTTTTAAGTCTATCAAAGGCTTCCTTAACTTTTGCGAAAGGCAAGGCTAGATTCATCCTTATAGAATATTTTCCGTGGAAAGGCCTGCCATCTTGCCAAGCTACTCCCACATCCCAGCCAGCTTTTAAGATATGACCGATATCCACTGCCTTATCCTTGCAATATTTTTCAAAGTCAACAAAGAGCATATAGGTGCCTTCTGGCTTAAAGACTTCTACGCCAGCAAAATTATCCCTAATAAAATCACAAGCATAATTCACATTCTCACCTATAGTTTTATTAAGTTCGTCAGTCCATTCATGACCTGTCTTAGAATAGGCCCCAATTAGGGCGTGCATGGATAAGACATTCATGGAATTGTAGTGGGAAAGAGAGGCTTCCTTATTGATCCTATTTCTTATATATTCATTGTAGATAATATGGTAAGATCCTACAAGACCTGCAAGGTTGAAGGTCTTACTTGGAGCATAGAGAGCTACGGTATTTTCGTGGGCATAGGTACTTACTGACTGGGTTGGGATTTGCTTGTGACCAAAAAGAATTATATCTGACCAGATTTCATCAGAAATAATCTTTACCTGGTGGCGTTGAAAAATATCGACAGCCTTCTTTAATTCTTCCCTTGTCCAAACCCTGCCTGTCGGGTTGTGAGGATTACAGATAATGGCTGTAGTAATTTTTTGGTCAATTATTTTTCTTTCCATATCCTCATAATCCATGACCCATTTTCCATCCTCATCCTTTATTAGGTCTGAATGGATGATGTGGTAGCCATTATTAGCCAGAGAATTTGTAAAGCCAATGTAGGTAGGAGAATGAACCAGAACCTTATCTCCTCTGGAGCAAAAGACATTTAGGGCTGATATAAGACCGCCCAAGACCCCATTTTCATAGCCGATGTCTTCTTTTTTGATATCATAAATTCCCTTTCTCTCCTTGTGCCAAGAGATGATTGCCTTATAATATTCATCTGTCGCCATAAAATAGCCAAAGGCTGGATGATTTACCCTATTTATGATGGCTTCTTGGATGGAAGGTGCTGTTGGGAAATTCATATCAGCAACCCACATTGGAATAGCGTCAAAGCCTTCCTTTGGCCTATCAGGACTCATATTCGGCATAAGACCAAGCCCATCGACAGCTATAGCATCCATCCCATGCCTTTCAAGCATCTGGTCAAAGTTAAATTTCATAGTCTCCTCCTCGTTTAATTCTTTTACATATCTTATTTTCATTATACTCATTTTGCTTTAGGAAAATAAGGCATAAAAAATCAACCCACTGAGGAGTTGATTTTTAAGTTTTAATATTCTTTTTTCTTCTTGCTTGCCTTTAGGCCTGCCATGGAAGCTGCTGCTAGGATTGCATAGATTGATAGGCCTGGTACACCTGTTTTTGGTGCTGATAATGGGTTATTTTTAGCTTTTTTTCCAGCTACTACATCACCCATAGCTACTCCACCTTTTGCCTTTTCATCCTTGCTAGCTTCTTTTTCTACTTGCTCTTTATCTTTGCCAGCTTCTTTGTCAGCTTCTTTGTCAGCTTCTTTTTCTTTAGCTTCTTCTTTTTTAGATTCTTCAGCCTTGTTTTCCTTCTTTTCCTTCTTATCTTCCTTTTCATTTGTAGCTGCATAAGAATTAGAAGAGAAGAAATACCATGGATAGGTCATTCTTTCTTGAGCTAGGAAGGATTCGTAGAGAGCCTTGGCCTCTAGATAAGCCTTGTAAGCTAAGTCATAGGCTTCTTTGGCCTTATTGTAATCAGCTGCAACTAGTTTGAAATTATTTTCAGCAGCTTTCTGTGCCTCTCCTAGAGGTTTAATCTTATCATTAAGGGCCTTGTAAGTTGCAAGCATGGCCTTAAATAAAGGATTTTCCTCTAAAGTATTGTGGTTTTTAGCATCTAGCTTGGCTGCTTCTTTGTTAGCTTCTTCTGCCTTAGCTAGTTTTTCTTTAAGGTCTGCTAACTTTTTATTTAGTTTTTCCTTAGCTTCTTGAGCTTGCTTTAAGTCTTCTTGAGAATTTGCTAGGTTTTCTTCAGCTTGGTCAAGGGCTTTAAGGGCTGCCACATAGGCCTTATTCTTATCTGTCAATGCATCAAGGGCTTTTTGAGCATCATCTTTTGCCTTTTGACTTGCTGCTAGCTTAGCCTTGCTTGCCTTAAGATTTTCTTCTGTGCTTGCTAGGATATTATTCTTTGCTTCTAATTCTGCCTTAGTTTCTTCGATTTGTTTTTGTAAATCATCTAGCTTTGCCTTATCCTCTTTACTTTGGCTAGTTTTAGCTTCTAAGTCTTTATTCTTTTGACCTAGGCTTTGGTTAAGGTCAGATAGGGTAGATTTTTGCTTATTAAATTCAGCTTGGGCCTTATCTTTAGCTGCTTGTTTCTTATCTAAATCTGCCTTAGCTTCATCTAGTTCTTTATTTGCAGCATCTAGTTGAGTTTCAATACCTGCTATATCTTGTTTTAAAGCTTTAATTGCTTGGGCATTTTGATCATTTTTAATTAAATCAGCAATTTTCTTATTGGTTTTATCTAAGGATGATTTTTTCGAATTTAAGGTATCGATTAAAGTTGAATTTGCCTCGTCTAAATCCAGAATTTGTTTTTTATTAGCTTCTTGGGTCGCCTTATCTTTATTTATAGATTCATTTCTAGTATTGATGGCATTATTTAGCTTTGTTATAGACTCATCAAGCTTAGCTATTTCAGCTTCTTTAGCATCTACCTTCTCCTTGATACCTGCTAGTTGAGCTCTAAGATCAGCAAGTTTTTTCTTATCATCCTTGCTTATAGATTTATTACCTTCCATGACATCTTTTAGGTCTTGGTAGTATTCTAAAAATCTTCTTTTGTATTCTTCTACTGAGTACCTTTTACCTTTTGAAAAATAATCTCCATTTAGTACTAAAGATTCTACCCAAGGATATTCTCCACCGCTTCTACGAGCATAACCCATATCAACATTATTATATACATATTTTTTTTCATCTAGTCCATACCATGCATCATCAACCATATTTAGATAGTGACCGATTTGTGGATTCCTAATTTTTAATTCCTTTTCCAAATCCTCTTCATGGTCAGCGATATATTTGTACATTTCGTTAACATTATCAAGGCCCTTACCTCTCAAGTGGTCGAAAACTTTCTTTTCAGAATCCCACCATGCTTTTATAGCTTCATCTACGCTATAGTCATATTGCCAATTTAGGTTTTCAAATTGGCCATTCATGCTCGCATGCTCTATATGAAATGCAGAGAAGTTGGCATTAGCTTGAGCGCTAGCCATAGCATAATCTGTTACTCCCAATTCTTTTAATTCTCTACCACCTATACCTTTAGCTGTCTGTCTTTTATTATTAATGGCATCAAGGTCCATGATTGATTGGAGCATATTATCCAAGTGTCTAGAGTCATCTTTAGAAATGTAGTCTACTTGGTTTCGTCTTAAATATTCGTCTTTAATAGGTGAATTACTATTCCTGCTGCTAACCCCTTTAAAAACATCGTTCACTTTACCTACACCCATAGCATCAAAGAAGCCCACAGAGCCCTTATTCCATTGCTCTTGGGCTTTTGCTTTTTCTTCATGGCTTGGTGTTTTTTTAGTTGCCGCGACCGCTTCATCAAGAGCTTTTTGTACTTTTTCTTGGTCTTCTTTTAATTTTGCAAGCTTTGTTTGGGCTGTCTTTTTCTTTTCTGCTAGTTCATTCTTTTCTTGCTCTGCAGTCTTGTTTTTATTTTCGTTATTATTAATTTTTTCCTCGAGGGCCTGATTCTTTTTCTTTAAATCTTCTATGATAGTTTTGTTATCAGCTATTTTCTTATTTATTTCTTCTATCTCTTTTTCAAGCCTAGCTTTTTCTTTTCGGGCATCTTCTAGGTCCTTGTTCTTGGCAGCACTTTCTGCTAAGCGTTCATTTAATCTGTCATTTAGATTTTTTAGGGTGGTTTCTAAATTCTTTTTAGCCTTTTGCTTTTCATTTTGATTATCTTTAGCAGCTTTTAGATCATTTTCCTTATTTTTTAGGTCTTGTGAAAGACTTTCTAGGTCGATTGCCTTTATCTTTTCTTCTGTTGCTGCTATTTCCTTTTTTAAATTTTCTATATTGGCTAAGTTTTCTCGATTGGCTTTATTTAAATCATTATAAGACTTTTCTACTTGATCTTTCTTAGCTTGAGCTTTTTGGACTTCTTCCTTATCTTTTCCAAGCTTATCTTCTATCTCTTGTGTAGCTTTCTTATCTTCTTCTAATTTAGCCTTGGCTGCATCTAGGTCTTTTGTGGCTTCTGTAATTTGATCCCCTAGTTCAGGATTGGCCTTATTAAGGTCATCTACCTTTTTTTCTGCATCTTTTAGCTTGGCTGTATTTTCTTCTATATCAGATTTAGCCTTATTTTCTTTTTCTTCTTCTATCTTGGTAGCAGCTTGGTTTTTAGAGATTTCTTCTTTTGTCTTATCGACCTGGTCTTGTTTACTAGCTTTCTCTTCCTCTACCTTATCTTCAATTTGTTTTTTTGTATCTTCTATTTCTTTTTGATTATCATCTACAGCCTTTTGGGCTTGGTCTAGTTCTGATTTTGCCTTGTCGTAGGGTTCTTTCTTTTCATTTAGATTTTTCTCTTCCTTGGCAAGGTCTGCTTCTTTGGCATCTAAATTTGCTTTTGCTTTTTCTTTAGTATCAATTACTTCTTCTTTGGTCTTTTCGTTTGCTTGCTTATCGTTAGCTTGATTGCTTTCTTCTGCATAGGCTATATTTGGTAGTATTGCACCAATTGAAAGGGCCATTAATAAAACAATATTTTTAAAATTTTTATTCTTCATAATATGCGCAGGCATCCTCCTTGTCTGTTTTATATTATTATATCATATATTTCTTTATTTTTAAGCATTTTATCTATATTGTCTATCTTTTTAATATAATGAAATAAAATAATTTATTTTTAACAATAATTTTTATATTCTTAAAATATACTTTTAACTATTGCTTATAAATAAACCTTGGAGTATAATGTTTGCAGATAGTTAGTTATTTAATTAACAAAATATAGAATCGGAGGAATTTATGACTTATACAACTTTTTCAGTACCTAACACTATTGTACATGGAGAAAACGCTCTTACATATCTTGCTAGTCTAAAGGGCAAGAAGGCTTGCCTTGTTACTGGCGGCTCTTCTATGAAGAGATTTGGCTTTTTAGACGAGGCCAAAGAACAGCTTGAAAAGGCTGGTATGGAAGTTTTAATAATCGATGGAGTTGAACCAGATCTATCTGTTAAGACTTGTCTAGCTGGTGGAGCTAAGATGGCTGAATTTGAACCTGAGTGGATTATCGCTATTGGTGGCGGTTCTGCTATGGATGCTGCTAAGGCTATGTGGGTTTTCTATGAACATCCAGATTGGGATTTCGAAAGACTTGCTGCTTTTGATAACCCACCACTTAAGAACAAGGCTAAGATGATTTGTATACCTTCTACATCTGGTACAGCTAGTGAAATTACAGCATTCTCTGTTATCACTGATACAGAAAAGGAAATCAAATACCCACTTGTTCACCCAGATTTCGTACCAGAAGTTGCCCTTCTTGATATGAGAATCCCTGCCACCATGCCTCCTAAGATTACAGCAGCTACAGGTATGGATGTTATGACCCATGCTGTTGAGGCTTTTGTTTCTACAGCAGCTGATGACTTTACAGATCCTTATGCTATTAGAGCTATAGAGCTTGTCTTTGGATATCTAAAGAGAGCCTATGACAATGGAGATGACATGGAAGCTCGTGAAAAAATGCATATTGCTTCTTGTATAGCTGGTATGGCCTTTACCAATGCTTCACTTGGTATAGTTCACTCTATGGCCCACAAAATCGGCGGCATCTTCCACCTAACCCACGGCGAAGCCAATGCTATTATGCTTCCTTACATCATCGATTACAATAGAAAATCAACAGATAAATATGATAAAATCGAAAAAATCCTTGGAGTTGATGATATAGCTGAAGAAATTAGAAAGTTAAATGCAGCTGTTGGTATAAGTGCTAATATTAAAGATGGTAAGAACACTGTTATTCCAGAAGATAAATTCGAAGAAGTTTTAGATACAATGAGCGAAAATGCCTTCAAGGATGCTTGTACACTTACAAACCCAAGACAAACAAGCCCAGAAGACATCAAAAAAATCTACCACGCCGCTTATTACGGAGAAAAGGTAGACTTCTAATAAGATATAAGTGGCTGTTGGAAAAGTCCTAATATAGAAAAAAGACGAGGAAACTAAAGATCCTCGTCTTTTTCTGATACAATGTATTTATAAAAAAAATAGTAATACATCATCATTAACTAATCCTACACTGGTTGGCGATACAATTGAATTAAAATTAAATTTTAACACAGACGTATACATCCAAGATGATATAAAACTAAGGCTTGTAAGAAATATAATTGAAAGGACCGGATAGATAAAACTATAGCTTCAATTCCTCCATTAAATATCGCCTTTAAATCTATACCATATCCTATAGCGAAGCCTAAGCCTCTTTATGGTAGGCTGGCTAACTACAACAGCTAGGGTTATATAAATTAAGCATTAAGACCTCCCTTGCTAGTCATCTGCCCAAGCTTAAGGAGACTTGGGGCAAGGGTATTTAATATAGAAGCCAAAATCATAGGCACAACTATGGTTGTTGCCGGAACTGGGTCTGTAAATAATTTTGTGTATCAACCTAAATCCTGACATTAGGGTAAGGGTTGATACATTTTTTATGTATCAATGTTTGTCCATTCCTATAGGAATGGAGCTTTTCTTAATTTTACACAACTTTAATAAACTGTCAAATTTTCATGAAAATTTACAGCTGATTTCATACTAAATTTTTAGCTAATTTAAAACCTCCCTTCAAAAAATATTGATAATTGGGATAATATTTGATCCCAGCCACGTATTCTACTTGTCCATTTGCTTGAAGCATCTACCATTGCTAGATACAAGCTTTTTTGGAGTGCGTAGTCATTTGGAAATATGGTTTTGTTTTTAGTGACTTTTCTTAGTTGCCTATTGAAGTTTTCCATGGCATTTGTTGTATATATTAATTTTCTTATTCCTTCTGGATATTTAAAATATGTGGATAGTTCTGTCCAGTTGTTTTTCCAAGAGTTTACACACATTGGGTATTTTTTCCCCCATTTTTCTTCAAAGATTCCTAGATTCGTTAAGGCTAAGTCTTCTGTTGGTGCTTTGTATACTGCTTTTAGGTCTTTCATTAGTTCTTTGATGTCTCTATATGATACATATTTTGTTGAATTTCTTATTTGGTGAATTATACATTTTTGAATTTCTGCTTTTGGATATACTGCTTCTATTGCTTGGCTAAATCCAGGTAGGTTGTCTGTTGAGAATATTAGTACATCTTCTAGCCCTCTTTCTTTTAGCTGATTTAATACTAAGAGCCAGTATTTGCTTGATTCATTTTCTCCTACCCACATGCCTAGTATTTCTTTAAAGCCTTCTAGATTGTAGCCTAGGGCAATGTATACCGCTTTTTTGACTACTATGTTGTTTTCTCTTACGTGATAGTGTATGGCGTCTAAAAAGACCATAGGATAGATTTTTTCTAGGGGTCTATTTTGCCACTCTTCTATGGTTGGTAGTATTTTGTTGGTTATTTTACTTACCATTGTTTCTGATATGCCAAAACCATAAATATCTTTGATGTGAGATGATATGTCTCTTGTTGTCATTCCTTTGCCATACATTGATATTATTTGATTTTCTATGTTTGATATGTCTTTTTCATATTTTTTTAATGATTGTGGTTCAAATGTTCCTTCTCTATCTCTTGGTATGTTTAAATCTATATTTCCATATGATGATCTAACTGTTTTTTTACTTGTACCATTTCTTGTATTTAAGGAAAGTGGTTTTTCTCCATATTCATAGTCTAAATGCTCATCTAATTCTGCTTTTAAAAGTTCTTCCATGGTATCGCCTAAAAGATCTTTTAGTGCTTCTTGAATATCTCGTGCACTTTTAGGCTGATATTCCTCAATTAACATTTTTGCTATTTTGCTTCTTTTTGTTTCCGGTCTTTTTCTTGACATAAAAATTCCTCCTGATTAGTTTTCACTTACCCTAATCAGGAGGTTTCTATACACAAAATTTTACACAGTCTCTAGAAAGCCTTATAGAATGGATTGTCAACACATATTTGTACAATCTAAAATCGAACGCACTAATCTAAGACTAACTAATAACTTCTAGTTGATCTTAAATGTCTATATTTAACTGGTGATAAGTAATCTAAGGATCCATGGATCCTTAGGTTGTTGTACCAATAAATATACTCTGATAGTTCTAATTTTAGTTGATTTAAACTTCTAAATTCTTTCTGATATACAAATTCTGTTTTCATCACCTTATTAAATGCCTCAGCTACTGCATTATCATATGGACTTCCTTTTTTGCTTAAGGATCTTTCTATTCCAAATATATCTAGTATTCTATCTATACTCTTATTATCAAATTCTCGCCCTCTATCCGTATGGAATATTTGTATTTTATTTAATGGATATTTTATTGAGTAAATTGCTTCTTTAACTAATTCAGCACTCTTATTTTTCCCTGCTGCATATCCTATTATTTCCCTGTTGTGTAAATCTATTATTGCACATATGTAGTTCCAACTGTTTCCTACCTTTACGTAGGTTAAGTCACTTACACATGCTTGTAAAGATGGCCTATTATCAAAGTGTCTATCTATTTTGTTTTTGATTTGTTTGTTGTTACATGTGCTTTTCTCTACCTTGTATTGTTTTACGGTATAGCTTGATATTAAAGCGTGTTTTTTCATTATTCTACATATTTTTCTTCTTGATACTATGATATTTTGTTCTTCTAATTTTACTTTGATTTTTCTTGATCCATATGCATTTTTACTTTTTCTAAATATTTCTTTGATTTTTTCTTCTAAAAGCTCTTCTGTCTTTAGGTTATTTTTAGAATCTTCTTTATTTAAATGATAGTATATTAAACTTCTAGTTATTCCTAAAAACTTACACATTGCACTAATACTGTATTTATCCCTATTTGAGATAATGAGCTTTACTTTTTGCCTAGTAGTAGTGCAGCTTGCTTTAAAATATCATTTTCCATTTCGAGCTGTTTTAATTTTTTTCTTAGCCTGATTAATTCTTTTTCTTCCTCTGTTCTATTGTCGTCGATATCAAAAGAATTTGAATTATTGTACCTATTAACCCATCCTCTTATTGTTGATGGTGCTATATCGTACTCTTCTCCCAATTTTTTATATGTGTAGTTACCTTGGTTAAAGATTTCTACTATTTGCTTTTTAAAGTCTTCTTCGTAGTGTCTAGCCAATTTAAAATCCCCCTATGTTTTCTTATTGTTTATTGTATCATATGTTCGATTTTAAACTGTACTATTTATTGTATCCATACCAGAAAATGCAGAAGAACTAACAGATGAAGAAATAAAAATCCTATTGGAAGAAGCAACAAAGACAAAAAAATTTAGAGAAACACTAAAAATAATGAGAGAAAATTAAGAAAAATAAAATAATCAAATCTCCCTTAGATTTTCTAAGGGCGCAATTATACACCCTAAAGGGTGCTTGCGTCCTGCGGAGCCAAACCCCTGAAGCGACCAACAACCATTCGCTTTTTAAAAGTCAAGGGTAAATAAACTCGCTAAGGCTCGCCCTTGACTTTTAAAATTTGAAATGAAAGTAACAATTAAGCCGACATACT
>OJLY01000918.1_pt1 | contig 14471 bp, 11 predicted proteins | sample 1597031 | NCBI WGS metagenome assembly OJLY01 (sample SAMEA3904673, study PRJEB24821) | metagenome | biome: Builtin; feature: hospital; material: surface | place: USA | collected 2013-06-03
GTATAAATACAGCTACAAAAAGTTGCCAAAGTCTTGCTGTTTTGGAATCACTAATTACAGTTGTTGGAGAAGTGAAGAGGTTTTTGAAAAAACTAAAAAATTGCAAAAATGAAAATTGTTTCTTGTCCCCAGAACTGTCTCCGTTATTAAATATTTTGGATTTTTTATTGGCAGTTTTTTTCTTTCTATTGGCATGCTCTTCCTTGCTTTCTTGGAAAGCACTATATTTATTTCGATTGAATCTACTATTTTGGGATTTTTCTCCCGGCTCCGACTTCGAGCTTGAAGTGTAAGGGCCACTAGAGTTATCAGCCTCGTTAGAATTACTAGCAGATTTATTTGTAGAGTTATTAGCAGAAGAGCTTTGAGTGCTTCCTGTTTCACTTTGTTGCTCATTATTTTTGCGAGCATAGCGACAGTTGCATCTCTCATCATTTTCTAGTTTTTTGCCACAATAAAAACAATATCTTCCCATTAATCTACCCTTTTGACATATTTTAGCTATTTAAATTATAGCTATAAACACGTGCCTAAAAGTTAGAGCTTTCAATCGAAAGAGTAAACATTTTCTGAACAATAAAACTATTCTTCCTCGATATCTTCAATGTTTGTCAATTCTTTTATCGTGTCATGGTGCTTCCACTCTGCCATTTTCTCTAATAACTTTCTTGGGTCACTATCAACTACGTAAAGATCTGAAGTTTTTGTATCAACAAACCCTTCTTTTTGCAACCCGTGAATGAGCTCCAAAAGATTGTCATAGTAGCCATCAATATTTAGAATCCCTATAGGCTTCTCATGTATGAGTAACTGACTCCAGGACAAAGCTTCGAAAAATTCTTCCATGGTGCCAATTCCACCAGGTAGCATGACAATCCCTTCTGCAAGATTTAGGAGCAAATTTTTTCTTTCGGACATGGTTTTGACAACTCTCAAGTCGTCCAAATCCTTATTAACCCACTCTAACTCAATCATGAAGTCTGGAATGATACCTGTTGCGGTTCCACCATTTTCAATAACTGTGCTAGAAACTTTACCCATTAGGCCTTTGTCTCCTCCACCATATACGAGGTGAATTCCTTCTTCAGCAAATAGTTTTCCTAGAGCTTCTGCAGTTTCCAAATATATTGGTTTCAAGCCACTTGAAGCCCCACAATATACTGTTAAAGCAGGCAATTTATCTTTGAGTTTTAGGTTTTTATCTTTTGACATGAAATTAATCAAGCTCCTATCTAATTAAAATTAATGCTTATCGTTCTATTATATTACTCTACCATTAAGTCAATGTAACCTATTAGGTCACCATCTCCAGCACTAGTTAACGCAATAAACTGAGAATCAGATCCTATATTGAAGACTAGATATTGACTGTCTTTGCGGATTGTTCCAATCTGACTTGCCTTGTCAGCATCTGCTGTCTTTGGATTATTCATCAGAGGTATATCTTTTTCAGCAGTTTTAACACTTGAACTATCTAAGTTGCTATAAATATGGTCTTCAATTTCAGATATTCTATCAAGAACATCGCTGTTACTTGCATTAGCAGCGTAGCTTATCTTAGAAACTAGAGTTAGATTACCGTTACTTCCTGGTGTTAGTGTGTATTTGACATACCCCAAGTTAGCTTTCATTTCTTCAATATTCATAAAGAATACGGTATCGCCATCATTTGTTATATCATCTGCAGTTTGAGCTACGGATTTTGTACTATCGATAGCTAAACCGATAACCTTTTGATGACGTAGGTCAGTAATTACCCTGTAGTTTACATCTTCATGCGTGCGCAAATCATAGTTCAATTCGATCATACGAACTTCATAATTTCCGTTTTTGAGTTTAACTGTCTCAATAGGGACAAATGTTGTTTTTGACTCTGGATTCTCTGTAATTTCCTCGTTAGGTTCAATTGCAGTATCTGGGATTGAGAAAGTACCATCATCATCTTTCCTATATTCATAAGGTGGCACATTATACGGAGAATTTGGATCTAATTTAATTTCTGGATTTACATTCTTTTGTAAGAATTCTTCAATTTCCTTCAACTTAAATTCTTTAGTGTCGAAAGGATTTGTTGAGCCTTTGACAGTCTTTAAGAATTGGTTCAAATAAGTTTCTATCCACAACTCGCTAGGAACTTGGGAGATGTGGCTGAAGTTTGGTAATTGAACAGTTCTGTCTTGAACTTGAGCACCGTTGTATACTGGAGAATTAATGTTTTGCAATGATTCGTTGATAAAGCTAGATAATTTCTTGCTCTCGGAATTATTGTCCGGCAAAATTTCCCCTGTTGGCGCAGTATCCCCTGGCTTATCAGGATCGCCAAATCTATTTGGTTCTACAGGCAAATCACCAGAATTGAGTCTTAGATAAGTTTCATGATCACTAGCAAAAGTAGTGGATGTAGGTGTTGATTCTTGAGTATTGTCTGTAGTAGTTTGCTTAGGATCAGTTTCCTTGCTCGAATTCTCAATAGAGCTATCTGTGCTACTTGTAGTTGTATTTTCTACAGTACTTGCAGTAGTTGTTTCTTTGCTGGTCGCCTTAGTAGTTGTAGTTGTAGGAGCCTTTGTTGTGGTTGTTGTAGCAACAGTAGTTGTAGGTGTAGGAGTAGGGGCTGGAGTAGGAGTAACATAAACTATTTCATTCTTGTTACTACTTTGTACTAAGGATTGACTACTCTCACTTTGCTCGGTTGTTGAGCTTGTTGTGCTTTTCTCACTGGTGCTACTTGAAATACTAAGCTCAGAAACAGAGTTAGACAAGTTTGGACCAACTTCTCTACCTTTATTTTTACGGCTAATTAGGACAAAGAGTAATGTTAATAATAAAATAACAATTCCAGCACCTAATAATAGCCAAATAAAGCGTTTACGTTGCTTATTCTCTTCTTCAGAATCATAATAATCATATTGTAAATCATCAGATTGATAATTTCCTCCAGCTAAAGGCTGTGAGTTGACAGAACCTGAACTTCTTTCAAATTGCTGATCTGCATTTGTTTCAGGTACATCATAATCAACACTATTGAACCCTGCATTAGGTGCGAAAGGATCATTTTTGTTGATATCCTTGTAGTAACTATTGCTCTCATTACTTGTTTGAATATTATTATCTGAATTTATTTCTTCATTTTGGAAATTGTTTTCTTGATGGTCACTCCAGTCTAAGTTAGTACCACAACTGGGACACTGACTCTGACTAAGATTAACTTCTTCTCCACATATTGGACAGTACATAAACGTTTCCTCCAAATAACTTTATTTACAGACTAGGCTGCAAAGTTCCAAAGTATTATATAAGTTATGTAGGATAACTTAATATCATTATATTATAAAAGCTATATCAATTCATTTTTAAAATTATTGCCTATTGACTCATGAAAAAATAGTAAAAATAATGACAAAAGTCAACAAAAGTAAAGACTTAGTGGTTTTGCCGACTTAGTTGACTACGATTAAGAAAAGTTAAATTAACAAGAAGTTAGGAGAGCATAGCTTTAGCGGCAGATAACAATGATTCTTCCTTGTTTTCTAATTCGCCTTGAATAGTTCTATGTAACAAAACATCTAATACATTACCTACAGCTTTGCTTTGAGAGAAGCCTAGGTTTATTAGATCTTTGCCGGTAATAGCAAGTTCTAATGTTGATAAAGGTAGTTGTTTTTCCAAGATTTCTGAGAAGCTTGCTTTAATTTCTTCTATTGTATGAGGTGAAATACCATACTTAGGCTCAAGCGCTATTAAATCTAAGACTTCTATAAAAGTAGGTAGATCAAGTTTATATTTATTTTTTAGCTGTACTAAATCTAGAGGGGAGAAGAAATTGCGTTCCTTGGTGCTCATTTTAGACTTTGTTTCAAAGTCCATTTCTTGGCCTCCAATCCCTCCAATCGCTTCAATCCCTTCAACCCCGTGGCTCTCAGCAACCTCATGCAACGCAGAGACATAAGATTTTATAAATCCTGAATCTAGTCTTTTTAGCTTAATTTTATCTAAGAAATGCGAGAGGTCTTCATTTGTGAGGAAATAAGCCAAGAGTGTTAAATTAATATTATGATTCTTTGGAAGATTCTCAAGGAAATCAACATTAAATGATGTATAAATTTCACAGGCATAGTGAGGAAATAGATAGTTCCACAGGACCATTAAATTTTGCCAGTTATCAGACAAAAAATCAGAATTAAGAATTTTGCTTAATTCGTGAGTAAGTCGTTCAGCCGCAACAAAATCAAGGTCATTTATCATATCTTTGACAGCCGCAAATGTGTTTTCTTCAACGTTGAAATTTAATTGCGCACCAAAACGTAAGGCTCTTATTATCCTTAGAGCATCTTCATTGAAACGCTTATAAGGGTCGCCAACAGCACGAACTAATTTAGCTTTTAGATCAGCTAAACCATTATGGTAATCGACTAAGCCCTCTGTTGGGTTATAGGCCAATTGGTTAATAGTGAAGTCTCTTCGCTGACTGTCTTCATATAGAGAGGTGGTCAATTCAACATTGTTAGGTCGGCGATGGTCACTATATTTGCCATCAGTCCTAAAAGTAGTAATTTCAAATGGCTTGTTATCAATCAATAAAGTTACAGTCCCGTGTTGCAAGCCTGTATCTAGCACTATGAAATCGGAGAAAATCCTCTTAACCTCCTCCGGTGTAGCAGGAGTCGTGATATCGTAGTCGCTTATTGCTTTCCCTAGGAATAAATCTCGAACAGAACCACCAACCAGATAACTTCGTTTATGATTTTTCTCGAATCTATCGAGTATAAACAAAATTTCTTCAGGTAAATCTTCTGGTAGTTCAGAAGATGAATTAAATTCTGTTAGAAGAGGCTTAGACATATTTTAGATAATCTCCGTAACCTTCCTTTTCCATTTGATCCTTTGGAATAAACTTCAACGCAGCGCCATTGATACAGTAACGTAAACCGCCTGCATCTTTAGGACCGTCAGTGAAAACGTGTCCCAAGTGACTATCAGCTTCTTTAGAGCGAACCTCAGTGCGCTCATAACCTAACTTGAAATCTGCTTTTTCGTTAAGCTTATCGACTTCTTCGCCGATTGCTTTGGTAAATGAAGGCCAACCACAACCAGCGTCATATTTATCCTTGGAGCTAAATAGCGCCTCTCCACTTACTATATCAACATAGATACCTTCAGAGAAATTCTGATCATAATCAGATGAGAAAGGTCTTTCTGTCAACTCATTTTGTGTAACTTCGTAGGCTAGGTCACCTATCTTAGCTCGCAATTCTTCTGGGCTTAAATCCTTATAGTCAAAATCCTTATTACTTAAATTATTTAAATTACTCAAATTTATCTCCTTTCATACTAGCTCCTGCATCTGGTAGATTACGGAAGTCAACGTGGCAGTATCCTAGTGGGTTTTTGATTAAATAGTCTTGATGAAATTCTTCAGCCTTGCTTAGATTGTCTAAAGGCAAAACCTCTGTTGCCAAAGGTTCTTGGTATTTTTCTTGAATCATTTCTACTACAAAGTTAATTGTATCTAGATCTTCTTCATCTAAGTAATAAATACCATTTCTATATTGTTTACCAAAGTCATTCCCTTGTTTATCTAATTCTCTTGGGTCGAAGCTCTTGAAAAAATAATATAGCAAATGAGCTAAATCTATAATTTCAGGGTTATACTCAACATAGACAGCCTCCGCATGCAAAGTTTCTCCGCTGCAAACGTCCTCATAAGTAGGTGAAAGAGTATTACCATTGGCATAAGCTGTGTAGGTATTTATCACACCTGGCAATCTGCGAAGGAACTCTTCTGTTCCCCAGAAACAACCTCCTGCTAGAACAATGTTTTTGTTACCGGCATCGACATCTATTGATGTCTTTTGACCAAGTTTTATTTCACTTAGTTTTTTTGTATTATCAGGCATTTCGAAATTTCTCCTTCCTGGATAGAAATTGTATATATCATATTATTACAATTTTTAGCAAAAATACGTACATGCTGAGTTTTATCTCGTGAATTTTTTTACATAAAAAAATAAAAAATATAAAATTTCTTTCTTAAAAAACTAAAAAAGTGCAGAAATATTATTTAATCTAGGTACAATAATATGTAAACGATTCATGTAAGTGAGACTTAGTGGAGAGGCAGAGGGTCCATTAAATTTTCTACATGAATACACTAGCTTGATATTACTAAAGGCTCTATGCTTTGGGGGAAATAATGAATAGATATAGTAAAAGCTTAAAGAATTTTGATCCGTTAAGTCCAAGAGATGCTTGGGTTTTTAGCAATAGACCATATGCTTGGGCAGCGGCGCTGACTAGAGAGACTAGGTTAGAGGTATTTTTTGCATTTGTAACTATAATTATCTCTTCTATTATGGGAATTATTCCTTCATACTTCACATCGAAATTAGTCGATGAAGTTTTCGTTGCTGGTGATCTAAGCAATTTCTGGTGGTACGTGAGTGTTATTTTCTTAGTTCCAGTAATTCGAGGAATTATAATGTTCATCAAAAGATTGTTGTATGAATATATTTCTCAACATGCAATAATGCGAGCTAGAGACGCTTTTTACCAACATTTACAAAAACTAGACCAGGACTACTACTCCAAGACGCCAACAGGTAGAATTATGGCAAGATTGACAGGTGACCTTGAAATGGTACGCCACTTTTTGGCTTGGTCAGGATTTTCAACAATCGAGACAGCAATGATATTTGTCACAGCCTTGGTATATCTGTTCTTCATTGAGTGGAGATTAGCTTTAATTACGTCTGCAGTTGCTCCTATATTACTAATTACATCTGTAGCTTTACTCAACAAAATCAAACCAGCCTGGAGAAATATTAGGCAACAATTTGAGAAACTTAACTCAGTAGTTCAACAAAACATTAACGGTAATAGGACAACTAGAGCCTTTGTGCGCCATGATTACGAAGTAGATAGATTCCAAGTAGAGAACCTTAGATTTAGCGAGCTTAACAAAGACGCTGCTGATATTAGAGCTAGATATATACCATTGATAGATGGTCTTTCTAGTTTAATGTACGTTGCTTTGATCTTGTTCGGAGGAATGTTAGTTATAGAGGGCAATATGACAGTAGGTAACTTAGTTTTGTTTAACAACTCATTATGGATGCTAATTTTCCCAATGAGAATGTTAGGTTACTTAATAGATGACTTACAACACTATGCATCATCTGCCAACAAGATAATTGAGTTATTTACTACCAAGACGAAGATAGCTTCACCAGCGGAGGCTGAGCTGACTGAAGACCCACAAAAAACTGATGAGAAATTGGTAAAAGCAAGTTTAGAGAGTCCTGTCTATAGCAAAATTTTGGAAGAATCAGAACTAGATGTGGATAAAGAAATTAAGACAATTCAGAACCCAGAAGCTAAGTTAGAAGAAAAGGTTGTTTCACGTTCTCTATTATCTGAAGATTCAGAAGCATTGAAGAAAATTAACCAAAATATAGTAAAAAGAGGATATGTTCCAGACAAACCATTCCCTCTAGAATCTTATACTACAAAAGCAATGCTGAAAAATTCAAAAACTAAAATTGATGACCTAGTTACATCATATGTTGAGGATAATCACATACCAAGAATTAGGCTAAAAGGTGAAGTACAATTTGATCATGTTTCATATGACTATACTTCGTACGGACAAAAGGTACCCGCACTACATGGCATAAACTTTACAGCTTTGCCAGGCCAAACTATAGGAATTATTGGTGAAACAGGTTCTGGTAAAACTACTTTGATCGAGCTAATTTCACGTTTGGCAGATCCAAGTGAAGGTAGAATTCTAATAGATGGGCGTGACCTGAGAACTTATCCACTAGAAGCTGTAAGAAGATCCATTCATGTAGTTACTCAAGACGTATTCTTGTTCAGTGATACTGTAGAAAGTAACATTGCCTTTAGTGACCCATTGATGAGTACAGAAGAAGTTTATGAAGCAGCAAGATTAGCGGTGGCACATGACTTTATCCTCAAAATGGATGAAGGTTATGACACTATTATCGGTGAAGAAGGAGTAGGTTTGTCAGGTGGTCAGCGCCAGAGAATATCTTTGGCTCGTGCTCTTGCAGGTGATCCAGACATTCTGATTCTTGATGATACTACCTCAGCTGTTGACATGAACACAGATGCAGCAATTAGAAAGAACTTAAAAGAAGCAATGAGCGACAAGACAGTATTCATGATAGCTCAAAGAATAAGTTCTATTAGAAACGCAGATCAAATTTTCGTAATGGAAAATGGTCGTATTGTTGAGCGCGGTACTCATGAACAATTGTTAGATCTTGATGGTATTTACAAAGAAATTTATGACACTCAAATTGGCGATAGTAAGGATGCTTTGGGAGTCATTATTGACAAACACGAAGTAGAAAAAGAATTAGAGACAAGGGGTGCAAATAATGGCTAGTAGAAATAGATTTGACCAAGATGAAATTCTGGAGACCCCCTTTAACTGGGATCAAGTAAAGAGAGTTTTTAAATACGTTGGCCCTTACAAACATAGATTAGTTCGTATTGCTATTGTGATGATTGTCTCACAGGCTATTAATTTATTGAGTCCAATGATTTTCCAAAGAGCAATGGACGTTGCCATACCTAACAAAGACTATGCTTATCTCTATACATTATCAGGTATATATGTAGCTATATTAATTGTAGTAGCCTTGTGTAGCCGTTATAGGATAAAAGCCTTGAGCTACACCGGTCAAGAGATGATTACTGATATCAGATACGATATGTACTATAGATTGCAGCAGTTACCATTTACTTATTTTGATAGTAGACCTCATGGTAAAATCTCAACCAGAGTTGTTAACTACGTTAATACTGTTAGTGACCTTATTAGTAATGTTCTGGTAAACGTTATCGTAGAGCTAAGTTCATTAATAATCATTCTTATTTATATGTTCCTTGTTGATGTGCAACTAACTCTATATGCAATGCTAGGTGTTCCTTTGTTGGTAATCTATCTAGCAATTATCAAGAAGTATCAGAGAAGATCTCAACAGATACGTAACAATAAGGTCTCAAACATTAATGCCTACAACCAAGAATCAGTACAAGGTATGAAGATTACACAACTCTTTGGTAGAGAAGGTGTTAACAGACAAATTTACCATGGGCTAGGTAACCAAGTTAGAAAATCTTTTATGGATGTTAATATTATTAACTTCTCAATGATGCCAGTGGTAGAAGCTATTGCAAACTTCACTACAGTCTTTCTTTATGCAGCCGCCGTATTTTGGGTACGTCAAGCAAATGGAGCTCCATTAGAGATTGGTACAATAATAGCTTTCGTTGGTTATGTTGGTTTCTTCTGGGGACCAATTTCGAACTTGGCAAACTACTATAACCAAATACTTGATGGTGCCTCGTATATAGAGAGAATTTTTGAATTCTTAGATGAGCCGCTAATAATAGAGGATGCAGAGGATGCCTATGAAATGCCTAAGGTCAAAGGTGAAGTAGAGTTCCGTAATGTTAGTTTCTCATACGAGGATGACAAGCCAGTTCTTAAAAATGTAAGCTTCAAAGTCAATCCTGGTGAAAGCGTTGCTCTAGTTGGTCCTACAGGTGCAGGTAAATCCACAATAGTTAATCTAATCTCAAGATTCTACGATGTAGACTCTGGAGAAGTCTTGCTTGATGGTAATAATGTGGAGAAAGTAACTATAGACTCATTACGCTCTCAATTAGGAATCATGATGCAAGACCCATATTTGTGGCCGACAACAATTATGGAAAACATTCGTTATGGTAGACTAGATGCAACTGATGAAGAGGTCATAGCAGCGGCAAAAGCTGTCCACGCTCATGAGTTCATTATGAAGCAGGCAGATGGATATAATACAGAGATTCAAGAGAGAGGTTCTGGTGTTTCTGCTGGTGAGAAGCAATTGATAAGTATTGCTAGAGTGCTCCTGGCTGATCCAGCCCTGATAATTTTAGATGAGGCTACATCATCTATTGATACACAGACAGAGAAGGCTTTACAACTTGGACTAGAAGAGCTGACCAAAGGTAGAACTACATTTAGTATTGCGCATAGACTTTCGACTATTAGAAATGCGGACAAAATTTTCTACATAGCTGAGCAGGGAATAGCAGAACAAGGTAAGCATGATGAATTACTGCTTCAAGGCGGATATTATGCTAAATTATATGAACAACAGATTAGAGAAATGTTAGAAGCTGGACAATATTAGTGAATAGTCTGAATTTCTGAGTGGTAAAAGTTTAAACAAGGAGAATTAATTATGGCAGGAAGAACATCCAAAGAAAATATGGGTAAGATATCTGATAATTTAGATAAATTCAAAGAAATAATGCAAGAAGTAGAAGCCTCAGCGGAAAAAGTTAAAATGAACTTAGATGCTGTTCAAGGAAATTTAGATCCTAAATTAACTGAGTTAAAATCTAACATAAGTCGATTAGAGAAACATATCTCAAGCATAGAGAGATCAGCCGACAAGACCAAAAAGAGTGTTGATAAAATCAAGAAGAGTTAATTATGTATAAGATAAGAAGACGATTCCGTTCATTACAGGATCGCCTTCGTGCTTTTATGCGAATTATCTTTACAAAAGAATTATTTCATTCATACATGTAAAAACAATACGCACATAAACGAAAAGAAGCTACAGGGGGTAGCTTCTTTTACGGGGTATTTGTATGAGGTTAGTATATTTCATAATAAGTTAAGCAAAAATCTTTGTCTATGTAGAATTACCGTATTAAAAGTGGATTATCCACTTTTAATTTTGCGATTAATATTTTAAAAATTTATTAGATGTAGCTTAATTAGCTTGTTTACAACTTTAAAGATCTGCCCTGAAGAGATGTTTAAGATTACCAATCTGTAAATAAAATTTAATTAATGTATCAAAACTCAAGATAAATCAAATAAAATCGCATAATAAGCTTTATAAAATCAACAAAGATATACTATTAGGCTTTAAAAGAAAAATTTTTATGGTAGAATATAGCTGTTAGAAAATGACTTAACAAATAAAAATTAAAAGAAGGAGATTTCATATGAGCAAAGAAATTAACAAAGAAATGTTAGATCGTATGACTAATGGTAAAGGTTTTATCGCAGCTTTAGACCAAAGTGGTGGTTCAACTCCTAAAGCATTAGCAGCATATGGTATTTCAGAAGACCAATATAGTACAGAAGAGGAAATGTTTGACTTAGTACACGAAATGCGTACAAGAATTATCACAAGCCCTTCATTCACATCAGAAAAAGTATTAGGTGCTATCTTATTCGAACAAACAATGGATAGAGATATCGAAGGTAAAGAAACACCAACATACCTATGGGACAAGGGTGTAATTCCTTTCGTAAAAATTGATAAAGGTTTAGCTGACTTAGAGAACGGTGTTCAATTAATGAAACCAAACCCAGGTCTAGATGAACTACTAGCAAGAGCAAAATCTAAAGGTGTATTCGGTACAAAAGAGCGTTCATTCATTAAAGAATATAACGAAGAAGGTATAGCAGAAGCTGTAAAACAACAATTCGAAGTTGGTAAACAAGTAGCAGCTCACGGTTTAGTACCAATGCTAGAACCAGAAGTATCAATCCAAGCAGAAGACAAAGCTAAGATTGAAGAGTTCATGCTACAAGAAATCTACAAGAACCTAGAAAATAACTGGGAAGCTGGAACACCAATTATGTTCAAGTTAACAATCCCAACAGAAGTTAACCTATACAAAGAATTAACACAAAAACCTGACGTAGTTCGTGTAGTTTGCTTGTCAGGTGGTTACGATGCAGATACAGCTAACGAAAAATTGGCTCAAAACGAAGGATTAATCGCTTCATTCTCACGTACATTCGCAGCAGGTCTAACAGCTGATCAAACAGATGAAGAATTTAATGCACACATGGCAGAAACAATTGAAGGTATTTACGAAGCTTCAATAAAATAATCTGTTATATAAGCTATAAGGCTTCACAAATATAGAATACTAATAAACTCCTAGGTCGAAAGATCTGGGAGTTTTTTTGTGGGGAAAGTATTAATATAATGATTGTGTTGTTCAAATAGAATTATCGATTGATCCAAATTCAAGTGAACCAGTACCATATGTGTACAGAAATCCCTTAGGAGAGTAGCCTATGAACACAAGTTATTTAAAAAGTATAGTAGTTTCAATTTTCTGTTGCTTATTACTTGTATCTTGCAATAAGCATCATACAAGTGAAAATTTCAATCCTGAGAATTCAAGAGTTGATAATGATGTTATTGGATCTAATAGCTATGATGAACTACCCACCCCTACAGGTTATAAGAGAGGTAGCTTAGTATTCTATTATTTAAAGGTAGATAATGAGATTTATACAAATATTTCAGAAGGGCATGATTTACCAGATGATATGAGTAGAAAAGAAGATAATAAAGTAAATGTAAATAAGCTACTGCAAGAACGAGATTATCAAAAAATAGGAACAGTGCAGGATATCATAGATGATATTCCAGTAAAGAACATGCAAGGGCATGGTTTTGCCCAAGGAGATGAAATATATAGAAATGATAATAACAAAGATAATTATCTATATGTAGTAACAGAAACTCCTAAGTCTGCATATTACGAATTGGCAGAAAATAAAAAAGTCTATCATGTTATTGTAATGAGAATTTGGAATGAAAATGAGCTAGAGAATAGAGCGAAATAAGTGTTTATGGGTAATTTTAACAATAGGAAAAATTCAAAAAACAATTTCAGTTTATCTTGCACTTTACAGAAACTACAAACTCGCATTTTACAGTGGCAAAAAATCTTGAAAGGCGGTAGTATTATATTTGTAGAGGATTTTTCATCTGAAAAAGATTCTTTGTATATAGGATGTTCCTGAAAAAAGGAAAGGGGTAAAGTATATTATGTTGAAAAGTAAAAAGATAACAGCGTTTTTTTTAGCTTGTCTAATGCTGTTAGGTACAATTGTACCAATTGGTGAAGTATTTGCACAAGGTGCAAATCATTTGTCAAAAACAAAAATTAGTAGGATAGAGGTCAAGGATCAAAATGGAAATACCATTGATCTTAATGACGATATTGAAGAAAAAAAAGATTGCAAATTAGAAATAGACTGGGATGCCAGTGAATATGGAGCAGATATTAAAAAAGGAGACTATTTTAATGTCAATCTTCCTAAAGGTTTTAAAGCATCAAAAAGCAACTTTGCAGTATATACTCTTGATGGAGTGCAAGTTGCAAAAGCACAAGCAAACAACCTTAATTCTGAATCGGAGGGGGTGCTACTAAAGGTAGTATTTACAAGTCTTGTAGAGGATAAAACAGATGTAAAAGGTAGTATTGCTATCGAAGGTAGTCTACTAAGTATAAACAATCCTCCTAAAGAAAAAGAAACAAGAATTAAAAAAGATGAAGAAGCGATTGAAAAAACGATAAATACTGAAAATAATGAAAATCTTGAGAAAAAGAATCAATTAAAAAATAGAAATCTACAAAATACACCAACGTTAGGAAATCCTAAGACTCTATTATCCGACATCAGATTGATTCCTCTAGATAAAGATAAAACAGAATACTTAACCCATGAAAAGGTTACTTTCAATGTAGGTTTTTCAATAAGCAATACTTCTGGTAAATTAGACAACACAAAATTAGTTATTAAATTTCCGGCTGACTATATAGAAATAAAGACTCCAGATGACCATACAGATGATGACGGGGTTCAATTATCTAAATTAGAAACAGCTGATTTTGGTCCCGAATTGGAATTGGTAGATGGGAATTGGGTTGTAACATATACTTATGATAGTGTACCAGGAGGATATTCTGGGGATGTTCCTATATCGATTAGAACAGTTATGGGTGACACACCAAACGGATATAAACTTCCCGTTACTGTAAAAGTAGTTGACAAAGATGGAAATACCTTAACTAATGGGGAAATAAGCAAAGAATTCACTTTTAAAACAAATCCGCCTAAGCATAGGAAGAGGATCGGTATTGAAGATGAAATTCTTGACATTAATGAAAATGAAGTTGAAAAATTAAACATAGGCCCAGCTAAGGACGATGAAGAGACTATATTAACTGGTGAATTAGGACAAACAACAATCCCTGAAGAACATAGACCAGTTAATTATAGATTTGACTTATATCAAGATGCAAGGGAAAATAAGAGCCTGGGTGTAAGGAAATATGAAAAAATAGTTATTGAAGACAAAATGCCAGAAGGTGCAGTTTTTATTCAAAGCGAAAACCCTGGATGGACAGAAACTACCAATGAAAATGGAGAAAAGATTTTAAGATATGAAGTAAATTATCCTGATGGAGCAGATTTTGATTACGTCCCAGGAGTAAATGTTAGAAATGATAAATCCCCAATTCTTGATAGCAATGGAAATACTGTCTTCCTAAAATTATATTTTCCAGGAGTTACAGTAAAAGAAAATAATGATCCTGTTGTAAAGACATTTGAATCATTCAGA
>OJLY01000919.1_pt1 | contig 14467 bp, 11 predicted proteins | sample 1597031 | NCBI WGS metagenome assembly OJLY01 (sample SAMEA3904673, study PRJEB24821) | metagenome | biome: Builtin; feature: hospital; material: surface | place: USA | collected 2013-06-03
GGCTCGGAGATGTGTATAAGAGACAGCACAAGATCCGTACAAATAGGGTGTCCACTAAACGAGGGTAACCCCAGCATCTGGTAGTCGAAGTACTCCGAGGACAACGGCTCGGCAAACAACGCACCATTGACATAAGGGAACTTCGCCAACGTCGATGGCAAACGCTTAGGCCGCTTCTCCGGGGCGGTATTGAGCACGCTAAATAGCTCATTGAGCTGCGGGCCTAGTGATTCTGGAGTGGTTTCATTGCGCACAAAGTCCGCAAACAAATGCGGAGTATCCCAGAGTCCCGCGTCGTCGCCGAAGAGAAGGAAGAGGATTCGGGTGAGGTAGATAGAGGTGCGCATGACGCGCTCGTCTTCTTCCTCCGGCGTGGTGGGAGCGTCATCGCCCACTGCCTCGTCTACGTCGTCGCCGTTCATGGCGCGGAAGAGCTCCACCATCAGGCGGGAGGCTTCCAGCGAAGCCTTTTCTTCCTCCCGGTAAGCGGAGGTTTCGTAGTCGGCGAGGAAAGCGAGTTGTTCGACGTGCTCGTCAATCTCCTCTAAGGGGAACGTAATATCCCAGTCGGCGCTATCGCCTACATAGTTGCGGTTAAGACGGGTAACCCGCAGGGTCTCGAAGTTGGAGCAGATAACATAGGCCGGCATGTGCGAGTTCGCGATAGTACCGCCCAACAGGTAATCGAGGGCCTGGGCGTGGGCGTCGTCGAGTGGGACGCCGAGGGACTTGGCCTCGCCAATGACTTTGCCGGGCATGAACATGTCAATCTTGCCGGTGCGCCCGGTCGAGGCGCGTTTTGCACTGCGTTGGTACAGGTACAGGTCGCGGGCGTTAACACCGAAGCAGTCGAGCAGGTCTCCCCAGAACTGTTGGTCGTGACTCGACTCGGTTGCGGGTCGGTTTTCCGCCTTCCACTGTTCAATGTGGGCAAGCCACCGGAGTTTGAATTCGGTGAGGTTGTGGCGAATGGTAGCGCGGTCAAAAACAGTCGTAGGGGCCATAACCACTAAGCATATAAGCCCACAGCTACCCACCCTGTTGCGCGGGCGCGTTAAGTCACTTTCCTGCCCGGGAAGGTTGTATATCGCCTACGGCATACACACTCTCATTCTCAGAAAAATTCAGCACACAGGCCGTGCACACCCTCCCGATAAGATAAGCACCAACCCCAGAAAGGAGAAGAGGAATGTACATAACCATTGTCCTGGCTGCACTGGTGTGTGCCGCCGTCCTAGCCGTCCAGACCATCCGCCGCGAACAGTCACAAGACCGTATGCGAGTCGCTGCGATTGGAGGCGGAACCAGCGTGGCAATGATCCTGGGTGCCTATACCCTTTTCGCCCTCGCGGAGCTGCCGCTAATTTTTACCGCACTTATTGTGTCGCTTGGACTGCTCGCCCTGTGGGCTCTCCTTTTCGGGGCCTGTCTATCCGAAAGAATCAGCAGGTAAACCCACGTTCTGGCGGACATATGTGAAAGCATACGTCGTGCCATATGTTAAGACATATGATAGGGCTGACGGGCACGCTGACTTACCACACAACCCCAGGTTACAGGAGCGTGGACGGGGCGGGTTCGGAGGAAGGACGCCGAGGCCTAGGCCTCTACGGTGCCCTCACCGTTGCCGGAAGCGGTAGCAGCGGATTCGCCGGCCTGCTCCTCTTCCTGCTGTTTGAACTGCTTGCGCAGCATAAACAGCTGGCGGACGGTCTCTTCCTTCACGCCATCGTTCATGGCGTTGAACATCTCGCCGCCCTCCTTCTGGTACTCCACCAGCGGATCGCGCTGCGCCATCGCGCGCAGGCCGATGCCCTCCTTGAGGTAGTCCATCTCATAGAGGTGCTCGCGCCACTTCTGGTCGATGATAGGCAGGATGACCATGCGCTCGGTATTGCGCATCTGCTGCTCGCCGCCAATGGCGGTCACAGACTCTTCGAGCTTGTCGTACTCATTATTGGCGTCCTGTACCAAGGCGTCGCGAAGCTGCTCAGCAGAAAGCTCACCCGGGGAACCATACTCGGAGCCTTCCACCAGCTCCTCATGGGAAATGGTGGGGCCGTAGAGGGAATCCAGCGCATTCCACAGCGCGTCCAAATCCCAGTCCTCCACGTAACCGGTGGCGGTAGCGCCAGCGACATACGCGGACACGGTGTCATCGATCATGCCGCGGATATTGTCCTGAATATCTCCGGCATCAAGGATGTCGTGACGGGTAGCGTAGACCACCTTGCGCTGCTCGTTGAGCACCTCGTCGTACTTGAGGACGTTTTTGCGCATCTCAAAGTTCTGGTTCTCCACCTGCGCCTGGGCACCCTTGATGGAGTTGGAAACCATCTTGGCCTCGATGGGGACATCGTCCGGGACATTGAGGCGGTTCATCATGTTCTCCATGGACTGGCCCACGAAGCGCACCATCAATTCATCGCGCATGGACAGGTAGAAGCGGGTCTCACCCGGGTCACCCTGGCGGCCGGTACGACCACGCAGCTGGTTATCAATGCGGCGGGACTCGTGACGCTCGGTACCTAGCACGTAGAGGCCACCGGCCTCGCGCACCTGGTCACCCAGCTTCTTGGAGCGCTCCCTCTCGGAGTCGATTTCTGCTTCCCAAGCCTCCTGGTACTTCTCTTCATCCTCGAATGGATCGAGGCCGCGCTCGCGCAGCTTCTCATCGAGGATGACCTCGGGGTTGCCACCGAGCACGATATCGGTACCACGGCCGGCCATATTGGTAGCCACGGTGACGGTGCCGGGGCGTCCCGCACGGGCGATGATCTGGCCTTCTTCCTCGTGGTGCTTAGCGTTGAGCACGTTGTGCTTGATGCCGCGCTTAGACAGCAGCTGGGACAAGTACTCGGAGCGCTCCACGGAGGTGGTACCGACCAGAACCGGCTGACCGGACTCGACGTGCTCGGCAATATCGTCCACCACTGCGGCGAACTTAGCTTCCTGCGTCTTGTAGATGCGGTCAGAGTGATCGGCACGCTGATTCGGCTTATTGGTAGGAATCGGCACCACATCCAAGTCATAGATGGAGTGCAGCTCGGCGGCCTCGGTTTCCGCCGTACCGGTCATGCCGGAGATCTTCTCGTACAGGCGGAAGTAGTTCTGCAGGGTAACGGTAGCCAGGGTCTGGTTCTCGTTTTTGATCTCCACCTGCTCCTTGGCCTCAATGGCCTGGTGCATGCCCTCGTTGTAGCGGCGGCCGGCCAGCACGCGGCCGGTGAAGCCGTCCACGATCATGACTTCACCATTGCGGACGATGTAGTCCTTATCGCGGGTGAAAAGCTCCTTGGCCTTCAGGGCGTTGTTCAGGTAGGACACCAGCTGGGAGTGCTCGGGGGCGTAGAGGTTATCGATGCCGAGCTGATCCTCGACGTATTCCACGCCCTCTTCCAGCACGCCGATGGTGCGCTTCTTGTGGTCCACCTCGTAGTGGATACCCTCGCGCATGCGCGGGGCCAGCTGCGCGAAGACGCTATAGAACTGGGAGGAACCATCTACCGGGCCGGAGATGATGAGCGGGGTACGGGCTTCATCGATAAGAATCGAGTCGACCTCGTCCACGATGCAGAAGTTGTGGCCGCGCTGGACCACATCGTTGAGGGAGCGGACCATGTTATCGCGCAGGTAGTCAAAGCCCAGCTCGTTATTGGTGCCGTAGGTAATGTCGCAATCGTAGGCGGCCTTGCGCTCTGGCGGGCGCATCTCGGACAGGATGACGCCCACGGACAGGCCAAGCCAGCGGTGGACACGGCCCATCATCTCGGCGTCGCGCTTTGCCAGGTAATCGTTAACGGTGACGATGTGGACGCCCTTGCCGTCAAGGGCATTGAGGTAGGCCGGCAGCAGCGAGGTCAGGGTCTTGCCCTCACCGGTGCGCATCTCGGCGACGTTGCCGAAGTGCAGGGCCGCACCGCCCATGATCTGCACGCGGTAGTGCTTCTGATCGAGGACGCGCCAGGCAGCCTCACGGACGGTGGCAAAGGCCTCGAGCAAGATGTCATTCATCTCTTCGCCGTCTCGCAGGCGAGTCTTGAACTCGTCGGTCTTCGCCTTAAGCTCGTCGTCCGAAAGCTCCGCGTACTTATCCTCAAGGGCAATTACATCGTCTGCCATTTTGCCCAGGCGCTTGACCGTACGGCCCTCGCCCGCGCGCAGCAGCTTGGAAAGTCCAAACACGGTTAGTTAGTCCTTCTAGTCGCGACAATAAAGTTAACTCGTCGCTATTGTACTCACTCGCTTTCACAAAGCATCTCCCGCCTAGCACAAAGGGCAGGCGGACAGCCTCCGTTCAGCCTGTATATCCCCCGCAACCTGCTTGCCGACGCCCCTCCCCTAACCACACATTCGACCCCGCTGCATACTCGCAGCAGGGTCGTTAGCTAAGAGATGTATGAGCTCCTTTAAGCTTCAGCGTCTTCCGACAGGGAGATAATGCCGTAGTCGTAGGCGTGGCGGCGGTAGACCACGGACGGCTTATTGTTCTCCTCGTTGACAAAGAGGAAGAAGTCGTGGCCCACCAGCTCCATCTCGCTCAAGGCATCATCCACGCTCATCGGGGTAGCCGGGTGCTCCTTGGTACGCACGATCTGGCCGGGGCGAACGTCCTCCACGGTCTCAGCATAGGGGTCAACGTAGCGCTCTTCCTTGGCGCGCTCCGCTTCAGCTTGGGCCACCATCTCAGCGGCAACCTCGCCGGTACCCTTTTGTGCACGGTGACCGCCCTTGACGTTTTCGCGGCGCACCTTCACCTTGCGCAGGGAACGCTCCATCTTGCCCAAGGCGGTTTCGAGCGCTGCGTAGAAGGAATCTTCCTTGGCTTCAGCGCGGGCGATATGTCCCTTGCCCGTAGCGGTGATCTGAAGACGCTCCGCTTCGGAGTCACGGCGCGGGTTTGGTTCGTGCTGCAGCTCCACGTGGAAGAAGGTCAGGGTGGGGTCAAGGCGTTCAATCTTGGCCAGCTTGTCATTAACTCGCTCTTGGAAGTGCTCGGGGACCTCGACATTGCGGCCCGTAATCGTTACCTGAGCTTTGTTTGGCTGGGACATTGAGATGCCTCCCTTGAGTAGTGGGGACTAGAATCAATCACAGTAACTATCTCTCTGTGACACTCCTCATGGTAGCACTGGTTATGACCTTTGCGGGAAATTTTTAAGCAACTCCCCTACCTCGAGGGTGGGCGCCACCCCTATCTAGGCATCCGCAAAGACCAATGCCCCGCAGACTTCCACACCCGCGGCCTGCAGGGCGGCGATGCTCGCGGCGAGGGTGGCACCGGTGGTAATGACGTCGTCGGCAAGCAATGCAGGGCCCTGCGCAATTGGGGCGCGCACGCGGACTCGGCCCTGCAGGTTGGCCCACCTATCCTGGGCGTTGAGCTCGGACTGGTCCGCGGTGGACTGGCCCATTGTGAGCGCCGCGCACACGCCCACGCGCTGGTGCTGCGCCGCGGCGTGACACACAGCGGACACCGGATCGCCGCCGCGTGCCCGCGCCGAACGCGGCCGAGTAGGCGCGGGAACGAGGGTGTACTCGCGCGGGATATCGCCGCGGGCGCTCAAATGAGCCAGCCCGGCCGCGAAGACGGCCCCCACATACTCGCGAACCGGCTGATTGCCTCGCTCCTTCATGCCAATGATGATGCGGCGGCGAATATCGGAATAGGGGCCGAGAGCATAGACAGGCGCGCCCAGCGGCCGGGGCCGCGCCACCATGTAGGGCGGCTGCCGCAAGTGATCGCGGCACTGTGGGCACAAAACCTCGCCCGGCGCGCCGCACCCAGCGCACGCACGCGGAAAAATAAGCTCCCCCAAGCCCATAATCGCCTCTCCCCAGCCGCGCAGGCCCTCTGGCGGCTAATTAGAAACGATAGGGGAAGAACGCCGACCCTGCAGGCCGGAGACCTCGCGCCAGTTGGTTTCATCCATGACGGTGGAAGGAAGCTCAAGCATGGCGTGCGAATCAGTTATAAAGAGCTTGGTGGGCGAGGTTGCCACGGCCACCACGGGGGCGGTGATATTGCCGGTAGGCATGGTCGAGGCCGAGGAACCATCCTGCTCGATGCGCCATACGGGCGACTGGCTCGAGGAAGTACCCACGATAAGCGAGCCATCCGCATTCCAGTCCAGCGAAAGGGCCGAGCCGGATACTTCGGGGCCCACCTCGCGGGCGTTGACGATCCGCTTATCGCCGCTGCTAGATTGGGCAACGGCCGCGATATACACGTGGCCATCAATAATCATGGCCACGCGCGCACCGCTATGGGACAAGCGGATAACGGAGATTTCGCCCTCAATATCGTCGATGCTGCGGGCATCCACCTCGGATTCGGAGATGCGGCCTGTGGTTTTAGAGCGCACCACGCGCACGATGCGATCGCCATCGACCACGGTCCATGCGGCTTGCCCGTTGTACTCGAAGGTCGGCCGTGCCAGTGTGGGACCCTCCACCGAATCTTGCAGCTGGCCGTCAAGCTCGCCTATCTGCAGCGAGAAGTCATTATTGGACTTGCGGCGCACGGCCGCAACGAGGCCGCTTTCGGCAACATCTACGGATTGCACGTCACCGCTGCTGCCCAGCGTGGATTTCACGGGCTCGGCCACGCCATCGTCCACCTCGAGCAGGTTGCCCTCATTGAGGGCGTAGAGCTTAGACAAAGAGGTGCTGCTTTCCTCTGGGTTATAGTCCGCGAAGTCATCCACGCTCAGGCTATCCATGCCCTCCACCAAGTCACCGCCATCGGCCTTGACCTTGAAGGGGCCGGTATGGCCGGCTTCCGTGAGCGTCCACACTAGCTGGGCTGCAAAGAGGGTGCGATCTTGGGCGTCTAGGTCAGCAAGGCCCTCGAATTGGTAGCCCTGTTCGCGATCGTAGCCGGCGAAGGTGACATTCTCCCCCGCTGCCCGGCGGGTAGCGGGAGCAATGCTAGATGAAGGTCCCTCCATCAACAGCGTAAGGAGCGTCGACTCCGATTGTTCGCCGCCCTTGTACAGCCAGCGGCGGTCTGGAACCAGCACATCGTTGCTCTGCTTAAAGAAGTACAGCGATTGTGGGGTGTAGTGATTGCGCATTTCATTGCGCTCCATTACTACTCCGGCCGGCAAGCCATCGACGCGCCACCTATCGTCTTGCATCTTCATGTAGATGACGGCCTCGTAGCCCTCGTTTTCCGGCACGTACGCACCGCCGGATTTCAGGCGGCCGATGATGGTGCCGCGCACCGTGAAGGCGCGCTCATTATCCCTCGAGCTTTGCTTACTTGCGGGCGCGGTAACGATGTCCAGGCTATCGACCACCATCACATCGCCGCTGGCGTCCCAGGCTTCGCGGGCGTTATCGGTTAGGAAGCCGCGCGCGACCTCATGGTCGTTTCCCGGCACGGCGGAAGCCTGGTAGAAATCACGCAACGTCAAGTCAGGATCATCGCCCGGTTGCGGTGCAATGACTTCCTCAGGGCCATTCTCTTGCTGTTGGTAGGTTCCGACTACTTGCGGGCCGGTGTTATTCGGCAGCGTGGAACAACCGCTGACGAAAAGCACGGCCGCTGCGGTGCCGACAACCGCGGTCTTGCGATAGTTCGCTCTCAACACGCTTACTTCCTCCTACCCTCAAAGTCCGGGGCCTTATAGGCGCGCCTGTCTGGGGCGGCCGCGCCGCGGTTAAGTTCGCGTTCCGAAGGCCAGAGGATGCCATCGCCCTCCGCCTCGCCATCGGTGCCCTTTTCGCTCTTGTCGACGTGCGGCGAGCTCATGCCCGAGGAAATGGCCGGCGTTGCAGAGGCAGGCCCGGCATCCGGCGCGGCGGCGCCAGTATCCTGTGCTTCTGGAGCTTCAGCTTCGGGTTCTGCCAGCTCGCTACCGTCTGCAGTGCTGGTGACTGGGGCGCCGGGAATCTCCACGGCGATGGGAGCCTCGCCCACCTCGGTATTCGGGGTGCGCGGAATAATGAGGCGGAAGCGAGAACCAAAGCCCTCGTAGCCGGTAGCATCTAGCGTGCCGCCATGCAGGACGGCGTCCTCGCGGGCGATAGCCAGGCCCAAACCGGTGCCGCCGGAATGGCGCTTACGGGAAGAATCCGCACGCCAGAAGCGGTTGAATACCAGCTCCTCCTGGCCAGGTTTTAAGCCCACACCGTGGTCCGTAACGGTAACGCCCACCGCAGTGTCCGTGGCAGCAACGTCGACTGCCACCGGATTGCCTTCCGAGTGGTCAATGGCATTGGCCAGCAGGTTGCGCAAGATGCGCTCGAGGCGGCGGGAATCGGCCTCGACTCCGATGCGCTCCTCCGGCAGGTTGAGCTGGACCTCCACGTCGAGCTCGCGGGCCAAATGCTCCACCTGCCCGTAGGCCGCCTCCACACACGAGCGCAGATCAATGGCTGCCGTAGACAAATCCGCCACACCAGCATCGTGGCGAGAAATCTCCAGCAAGTCCGCGAGCAATTCCTCGAAACGGTCGAGCTCGCTCGACATCAAGCGGGAAGCGCGCTGGGCGCCGTGCGGCAGGCTATCGCTCTCAGCCTCAATCATGTCCGCGGCCATGCGCACGGTGGTCAATGGGGTGCGCAGCTCATGGGAGACGTCAGAAGTAAACTGCCGCTGCAAATCGCCGTACTCCTCCAGCTGTGCAATTTGGGAGGAAAGCTTATCGGCCATGTTATTGAAGGACGCGGCCAAGCGACCCATCTCATCATCGCTATCGACTGCCATGCGCTCCTTCAAATGACCCGCCGCCAAGCGCTGTGCAATTCGAGAGGCCGAGCGAATCGGCGTAATAACCTGCTGGGTGGCCAGCCAGGCAATGCCCACCAGCAACACCACGACCACTACGCCGGCCGCTGAGAGCAGGCCGCGCATCAACGCCATGGTGGATTCTTCCGATTCCATGGACAGCGCCAGGTAGACCTGGGTATGGGGAATATCGGTATCGGTAGGCGTGCCTACGAGCAGGGCGTTGTAGTATTCGCCATTTTCGCGCGGCGCCGGGAAATACTGCTGCGCAATCTGGCCTTGATCCACCATCTCCCGTAGCTGATCCGGCACGGGGAAATCCTCGGGCGAAGTGGTAACAGAGCCATCCTGGTTTTCCACCACGATGACCGGCTCATAGACCGCCTGGGCATCGCCCTGTTGGGCGGAGAGCTGGCCCAACGCAGCACGCGCAGAGTTGATTCGCACCTGGACGGAGTTAGCAGAACTGGTGGCATCGATCTGCTGTTCCACGGCCGTGCGGGCACGCTCCAGCTCCTGTTGGGCCACGTCTTCCTTCTGGCTGACCAGGCGCTGGGTAAGCACGGACACCAGCGCGTAGGCCAAGATGATCATGACCACCGAGGAGGCGACCAAAATCATGCCAATGACGCGCGCCTGCAAAGAGGTGCGCCACGTTGTAATGAAGGCGTCTCGAATGCGCCTTAGACGCTCAATGATGCCGATGGTCCTTACTCCCCGGCGCCGGCCTTGCCGGTCTTATAGCCCACGCCGCGCACGGTCAGCACGATCTGCGGGTCTTCCGGATCGTGCTCGATCTTGGCGCGCAGGCGCTGGACGTGAACGTTAACCAGGCGGGTATCAGAAGCATTGCGATATCCCCACACGGAGTCCAGCAGCGATTCACGCGTATGCACCTGGCCGGGGCGGCGCGCCATTTCCAGCAGCAGGTCGAACTCCAGCGGAGTCAGGTTCAGCTCGGTGCCATCGGTGCGGCGCACTGTATGCTCCGGCACGTCAATGACAAGGTCCGCAACCTCCAGGATTTCCGATTCCGCAGAATCGGTGCGACGCAGGCGCGCACGAATGCGTGCGATGAGCTCCTTGGGCTTGAATGGCTTAGTGATGTAATCATCCGCGCCGGATTCCAGGCCAAGGACCACATCAACCGTATCGGTCTTGGCGGTCAGCATAACGATGGGCACGGAGGATTCACGGCGGATGGCACGGCAAATATCTACGCCATTCATGCCCGGGAGCATGAGGTCCAGCAGGATGAGGTCCGGCTCGTGCTGCTCAAAGGCAGGAACAGCGTCATTGCCGTCCATGACCGGAATGGGCTTGAGTCCCTCGGACTCGAGCACAATGGTCAGCATCTCTGAGATAGCCGGATCGTCATCGACAACCAAAATCTTGGGCGCCACGTTCTATTCTCCTACAAGGTCTTTTATCGCTGAAATAATAGTATCCGCATCGGCGGTAGCGATCCAGCGTCCACCCCAGCCCGCATCTGCTAGGCGCCGGTAGGCCGCGGCGGTGCGTTCTTGCAACCCGCCATCGCGTTCGTAGCGGTCGCGTTCCCGGCTGGCGTCTGCCTGGGCTCGTGCCTGCGCTCTTTCCGACGCCACCTCTACCGCAGTATCCAAATACACCTGCAGGTCCGCCTGCGGCAGGCCGAGGGTGCCAAATTCCAGATCGTGCACCCACTCCATCACCGCATCGTCTTCGAGCCGTGCCGCCGAATACGCCGCGTTGGAAGCCACGTAACGATCCAGTAGCACCACAGTGTCGGATTCCTTGGCGCGCTGCAGCTGATCCTTTACGCCATAGCGATCCAACGCGAATAGCGTCGCCATGGCATAAGCCGAATCCGTGAGGTCGCCCATCTTTCCGTAGAGCGCCTTTTGCGCTAGTTGCGCGTGAATCGAATCTGCATAGCGCGGAAAGGCAATAACCTCCACGGGCCGGTCAAACGACTCCTTGAGTGCGGAGACCAACGTATTTTTACCGGCACCGTCGATGCCTTCAATGCTGATCAGCATAGGTGTGGGCTATCTTCCCTTCTGTTATTTCACCCGCGGGGCCGCTCTCGCGCGGCCGCTGCCGCGGGCAGCAGGTTCGGCTTAGGACAGGGCCTCAATGAATGGCTCGAGGTCATATTCTTCCTCGACGTTTTCAAGCACCTCGAGGGCATTTTCCGTCAGGGTCTCGCTGCCAGAGCCCACCAGTTCCCTAATATAGGGGTAGTCTTCGACAACTTCGCCCGCGCTAAACGGCGCACCAGCCCAAATGGCAGCAATGGTGGCCGCCGCTTGAGCATTCTGCTCTTCTTCTTCGCTGAGTTTTGGCTTGCTGTGTGCGACCTCGCAGGCATCCTCGACGGCGCGAATTACCCCTTCTTCATCGAGGTTTGCCATCTCATCCAAGAAATCGATGTTGAGGTCCGTGCTGAAAATATTTTCGTCCCAAGTACTCACTTTTGACTCCTTCGGTGCTTTCAGCGCCATTTATACACGCTTTCTTGATGAAAGAAAGCAGACGATGAAAAGGTTTGCATGGCCTTCTACGCCCGTGAACTGCCTTTTTGTTTACTTATCACAGAAACGCGACGCCGTCGCAATGTTTCCTAAACATGATAGCCTCGTTACCAACTTGTTACCGGGGCACTGTATCGCCCTCCCCCTTGGGCTGAAACCGCCCGCCTCATAGAAAGGACAGCCACGATGAAGCCAGATTCGCGCCGCGTCTACGTGTTCATTGTGGCCGGACTGATCGCCGCGGTCGTCGTCGGAGTCGCCGTCTGGCGCATGAGCTCGCCGAGCGCCAACTATTCCAATGCCGCGGATCAGTCCGCGACCACCTCCGTCTCCCCGACCCACACCGCAGCCGAGGAGACCACCACTTCTTCCACGGACCATTCCCCCTCGAAGAAGCACTCCTCGCGCACCACGAGTTCTACCGCCTCGTCCGGCGATGCCAAGCACCAGCAGCCGCACAACAACGATCCGTTTCTCGCCCCTAATGCGGTAGTGCGCCCACAGGCAGCAACCCAGCCCACCAAGGTCTACCGTCCAGAAAACATCTCCCCGCAGGGCACCGCCTCGCAGGGCAATACCACCACCCAAGGTGGTCAAGGTACCGGCCAGGGCAATCAGCGTCTGACACCCGATTACCCGAGCAACCAGAACGGCTCGCAGTCTACTGGCGCTCCACAGAACAACCAGGGCGGCACCACCCCGCCGGCCACCTCTGGTCCGTCCACTCCACAGCCCTCACCTGAGGCACCTGCCGCGCAAGATAACTCGGGCAAGGCTTCCGACGCACCGGCCCAGGAACCAGCTGGTACGGAGCGACCCGAGGCCGAGAAGGCGGAGCAGGAACAGCTCACCGGCCATGCCGCTGCAGAGCGACCCTCCGCCGATCAGAACCAGGAGCCTACCGACTTGGTGCCAACTAAGCAGGCACCGGCCACGGCCCAGCAGGCTCCGAGGGAAGCGACGCCTTCGCGCTAATCCGGAGCCGGTTCTCGGCGTAGACGAACAAAAACAAGCACGTTACCTCGATCCTGAAGGCAGAAATCGGGGAAACGTGCTTGTTTTGCATGCGCAGGAATGCGGCAATTGCGACGCAGCCACGATGTGCGCCAAGAATTGGGCGGAGCAAGCCACAACGCGGCCGTAGTGAAGACGGAAAAGCACGCTTCGCCTGAAACCGGAGGACGGCGGCGAAGCGTGCTTGTGTGGCTTAACGCGGACTAGGCGCGGGCGACGAAGAGGTCGGCGGCGTCGGATGCCGCAGTAGCGGTAACGAGCCTCTCGGAGGCTGGCAGCCAGACTGCTTGGCCTGGGGTCGCGGTGAGGGTCTTGCCCGCAGCATCGGTAAAGGTTACGGAACCTGCGGTACACAGGGCGATGGTCGGGCCGTCGTAATCAAGATCCACAGAAGACGAACCGGTGAGCTCCACGCGGTCCAGCAGGAATTCCTCGATGGGTACCGGGTACGACCATGCGGCGGCATCGTGGACATTGTCTTGGGCGGACTTATCTTGTTGTTGCACTCGCGGCTCGTCGGCAGCGGCGTAAGTCAAGACCTTGACCAACTCTGGAACGTCCACGAACTTAGGCGTCAGGCCACCGCGCAACACGTTATCGGAATTAGCCATGATCTCCACGCCGAGGCCGGAGACATAGGCGTGGAGCTGGCCGGCATCCAAGTAGACGGCCTCGCCGGGCGAGAGCTCGATGTGGTTGAGTAGCAAGGCGCCCAGCACACCAATATCGCCTGGGTAGCGCTGGTTAAGATCCAGCACCGTGGACATGACGCGGGACTTCCAATCGGCCGGGTCGGCGGCGATCAGGCGCTCGCCGGCGGCCACAATGGCGGAAATGAGCTCCTTGCGCTTGGCAGCCGGAATGGTAATCCACGTGGTGAAAAGGACGCGCAGGTTGGCGGACTCGGTGGTTGCCGAGGGGTCGTCGTCAAGCATGGCAACGTAGTGATCCAGCTCAGGGCACTCGAGGGCGGCAAAAAGCTCGCGGGTGCGCGCCAAGGGGCGGAAGCCGGCCATGGCATAGAAATCCGTGAGCGCGACAATGAGCTCGGGCTTGTGATTATCGTCCTTGTAATTGCGATTAGACGCGGTGAGTTCGATCCCGGCGGCGTTTTCGCGGGCAAAGCCCTCTTCTGCCTGCGCCTTTGACGGGTGCGCCTGCAAGGACAGCGGCTCCTCGGCCGCAAGCACCTTGAGCAGGAAGGGCAGGCGCTCGCCGTACTCGGCAGATACGCGGCTGCCTAGCTGCCCTGCCGGATCCTCTGCAATGACCTCGTTGAGCAGGCGGCCATCTACCGTGGAAGGGTCGCCGGGGTGGGCACCGAACCACAGCTCTGCGACGGGCTTGTCGGAATCGGGCTGGCCCTGCAGGTGCGGGATAAGGGTACGCGAGCCCCAGGAATAATTGCGAGTGGCGCTGTGCAACAGCTGCATGTGTTTCTATCCTTTAGAAATCTCGTAGGCGGTCGCGGCAAAACTCCGCGTAATAAGCTGCAGTGAGCGGGCAAGATGCCCCATGCCCGGTTCCGGGTCGATGCTGCGGACTGCAAGCGAGTTGGGCAGGTTCGCCTCTTCCTGCCCCCAGAAAACTACCTTCAAGGGTACCAAAGCGCCCTCAGCACCATCGCCATCAATGAAGGGGTCATAAAAGAGATCAGTGGCCGGGGAACTATCGGAGTCCCGGTCGAGCGCGCGGCGCAATTCGGCTGGGTCCACATAAGCGCTCGGTAGGCCGTGCACGGCCCAGATGGTCGCGGCCATGCGGGCCACGAGGGCGTCGAGCTGCACGTGCTCGCGACGTTCCGAATAGGAGTACGGGTCGAGCACGCAGGAATGGATGACGCGGGCGCCATCAATAAACTCGCGCAATTGGCGGCCCGGATTAGTGGTGGCATCGCGCTCGGGAGAAAGCTGCGCGAGCTCGCGGTCCACGGCCACCGCAAGGTCCTCGAGGGTCTCCTTCACCGCGGTCGGCCCCTGGTAGAGCAGGCAGCACAGCGCATGCAGGGCGGCAATGCTGCGCGCGGGCGAGCTACCCTCGGCCGTCGGCAAGCAAGGGGCGACGAGCGTATCCTCCGGGCAGTCCTCCACCAGCGGGCCCTTAGCCGGTCCGATGAGCAGGGTGGTGGCACCGCGCTGGCTGGCAGTTATGAGGGCGCGCGACGCCCAGTCGCACTCGCCGGGCTCGCCGACGACCACGACCA
>OJLY01000920.1_pt1 | contig 14456 bp, 18 predicted proteins | sample 1597031 | NCBI WGS metagenome assembly OJLY01 (sample SAMEA3904673, study PRJEB24821) | metagenome | biome: Builtin; feature: hospital; material: surface | place: USA | collected 2013-06-03
CGAGATGTAGAGAGGTCTCGTGGGCTCGGAGATGTGTATAAGAGACAGGGCCGCGTCCCCGTCGCCCGCGCCGTCGCGCGAGCCTGCCTGGGCTACCGCGCCGCCGTAGGCGGTGCCAGCACCGGTGCGTTCGCCGCCTACTTCTTCTTCGCCTTCTTCTCCACCGCGACGTAGCGTACCGAGTGCTCCGTCGGCTGCTCCACCAACGCGCCCTCCGCGACCAGTTCTCGCACCATCGCCCCCGCATGCTCACGCTGCGGCCGCGACAACTTCGCCATAATCGGCCCGCGCGTGACACCGGCGTCGCCTGCCTCGGCCACGATGGTCAAAATGCGCGCGCGCAACACGTCCGTGCCGTTGACCTCGTCGCGCAGCCGCTCCAACTCGGCCGCGCCGGTGTCGCGCTCGCGCTCGGTGGCTTCCAGCCGCTCACCCTGCACGCGGTACTTGCGCGCCAACTCGGCAAACTGCGTGTCACGCACGTCGGCGCGATTTTCGTGAAACAGTGCCCGGTCCTCCATAAACCGCGCCCGGCTGTAGTACGTCCACGCCACGTCGCACAGTGTGGCAATTACGGCACCCGTGACAACCGTTCGCCAATTCAACTTCTTCATTGTGGTCCTTCTCCCTCGCGTTCGTGCTGGCTAACGCAGCCAACCCTACCACTGCGGGACGTGCCAGCCCGGTTTGGTTGTAGACTATGCACGGCCACATCAACGAACACGAGGAGTTTTCACGTGACTACCCCAAACACCACCCCGGCACCGGAGGAAAAGCGTTCCGCGCGTTACCCGGTCATCGTCGAGCATGCACTGTCGCTCTACATGCTGGAATCGTATGACGGCATTGCACGCGCCAATAAGATTGGTGACGCGCTCAAGAAAAAGGTCACTGACCTGCTCGCGCTCGACCCGCAGGTGTCCACCATTCGACTGGTCATTGCAAACCAGAACGACCCGGACGGCAACCCGCAGTCCTACAACTACGCCTACATCGGCGTGTTCTTCCACAACGTCACCCGCAGCGAGTTGGAGTCGTACGCGAAGAAACTCAACGACGAGTTCACCCGCGACCGCAAGTGCCTGTTCACCCACCCCGAAGGCGTGGAACTTCCGACACCGGAAGCCTACGTGCCGGAGTACGAGTGGATTCAGGAGCAGATGGCGGAACTGAACTCGCTGACCGAGAAGTCCAAGACAATTATGAACCCGGACGGCTCCATGAACGAGGACGCAATTCAGGCCGCCGCGCAGGAGGTCCACGACAAGGCCGCGGGTGGAACCGGCGAGAAAATCAAGCCCGCAGGCGGGACCGGCGGCACGTCCCCGGAAATCGAGATTGACGACGATTTCAACGAAATGGACCTCATTTAACCTGCGGTTTTGATGAACACCCCTGCTTCGGCAGGGGTGTTTTCGTGTGCCCGTTCGACCGATTTTTGGTGCTGTTTGGCACCCGTGCTATGGGCATGTTCTTGACCCGTCAAGGCGACGGACTAGACTGTGAACCAGTTACACAATTGAGTAAAGGACACAGACATGACTACAGCACACAACGACGCGGGCGCTGCGATGAAGAAGGCGAAGCGCACCTACGTCGCACTGATTTTAGGTTTCATCGCCCTCGCCGCCGGCATTATTGCTTACAGCAACGCCGCGACTACCAAGGTTTCCGAGGCCATCTCGCCGGGCAACTCCGGTGACGCCGTTGTCTCGAACATGCCGAGCGGCGCGCCCGCTTCGCCGGTATCCCCGATTAACTCGGCCACCCCCACCAACGACATCGCCGCCGACGCCATCCCTGGGGAAAACGACCCATACGCCGCTATCCCGCGTAAGACCGCAGACCGTGTGGTACCCAACGTCTACGACTCCTACTCCGACTCCTCGGCAAGGCGACCGTCCTCTGCTGAGGTCGCCGCCGTGGCCACCGAGCGCGGTGTCCTGCTGCACCAGTGGGAACTCGGCTTTATCGAGCAGCGCGACAAGATGATGAAGTCGTACGGCGTGTATGACTACGGCGAGTACCCGGATAACAACTGGCTCGCGTGGCCGGTGCCGACTGCGGGCATGACGATTCTGATGAACAACGAGGAGACCGGCAAGTCGCGTAAGTGCACGCTCGCTGGCTTCGTTCGCAAGGGCGGCACCGTCTACGGCGTGACCGCCGGCCACTGCGTGCTGGGTGGGTTCGACACCGTGTACTACAAACTGGCGAACGAGCCAAATGTTCGCCCCCTCGGCCAGGTCGAGCGCTGGCAGTCGATGGGCAAGCCGGGTCCGAACGAGTTGTACCCCTTTGCCACCGACGTCGCCTTCATCCTGCTGTACCAGGACGTCGCCGCGGCCCTCGACGCACGCATTGCCACCGAGTTGACGGTCGTTGACATGCTCTCGCCGGACGAGATTACGCCGGGCATGCGTGTGTGCAAACTCGGCTACCGCTCCCAGGAATCCTGCGGCCCGGTTGTTGCGTCCAACGACTCCGAAGTCCGCGTCCACCTCTTCTCGCTCGGTGGCGACTCTGGCTCCGTGCTCTACACCTACACCGACGAGGCGAAGCACGAGGTCGCCGTTATCGGCGTGCTGTCGTCGTCACCGAAGACTGGCGGGCAGACCCACGACTTCCTCACCGACTTCGCACTGCTGTCCCCGCTGATGGACTACGAGGGTATGCAATACATCGGCTAAACCTTGAGCCAATGCTTACCCATGTTCTGCGCGTCAACACGCAAGATTGGCATGATTTTCGCCCGCTCCACCAGCGCCTGTGGCGGCGTTGACATGACGTGTTTAACCAACTCCACGTCCTTCGCCCCGCAGACAATTTCGTCGTGAATGAGCATTTTCATTCTGTGTCCAACACCCTCGTCGTCAAGACGAAGAAGCGTATCCATGAGCACGTCGGCGGCGGACCCCTGGCAAAAGTGGTTCACCGCGACGTGCGTTTTAATTTCGTCGGGCAATCGTTCGTCCATCATGCGGCCCCAGATGGTCCACGAAAAGCCACTGCGCCGGGTGTTTGCGGTAATGCTGTCCATGAAGTTCCAGGTCACGTGCATGGCGTTACGCAATCCGGCTTGAATCTGATACGCCTCGTCAACTGAAATACCCATGCTCTCTGACAGCGAGCGCATGCCCTGCCCGTACATACACGCGAGCAACATCTGCTTCGCCTTCTTGCGGCCTGGGTGGCTCGCCGCGTCCTCGTCCGACACGTTCGACGGGATAAGCCCGGCGCGTCGAGCCAGCGGGATGTACAAGTCGCCGCCGTTGTTGAACGGGGTGATGAAGTCCACGTCACCTGCCATGTTCGACAAAATCACCGGCTCAATCGAGGACCAGTCCACTGACCACAACTCGTCACCGCCGTCGGCGATGATGACGGGCCGTGCATCCTCTGAGAACTGTTGCAGGGGTGGGTTGTTCACCGAGTTGCCCGTCACCGAGAACATGGTGCCGTCGAAGTAGGTGAACGTGCCAGACGACGTAGTTACGCAGTACACGCGCTGGCGCGCGCACTCCTTCGCCCGGCTCGCGTAGACCTCCATATCGCCGGACTCCACGAGTGTCACCGCCGTCCATGCGCGCGTATCTGGTTTTCCAACCAGTGCCGTCATACCCGCTCTGTGTGCCGCCATCGCCAGTGCCCTCGCCCACGGTGTTGCCACCATGACGTGCACGGCGTTGAGGTCGTCAACGAGGCCACCAAGGACCGCCGACTGTAGGAACACCTGCGAGCACGACCCGTCGAATGACGCGACGGTGCGTTCGGGGTAAGTGTCGGTGTCATCAGCCAGACACGCTGCGACAAGTACCTTGAACCGGCCCGGTGCGTCGTCTCCCGCGCTCAGTGTTGCAGAGACCTCATCAAAGGACACGTGCACGTCATCGCCGTACAGCAGTGTCGCCATCTCGGCGAGGTACTTGCCAATACCGCCGGCGTTGCCAATGGTCAGGGTGGTGACGTGCTCACCATACTGCACCGTGGGCCGGGTGGACACGGCCCAGCCCAGCAGTGCCGCGTGCAGTTCGTCCTTAGTCAGGCTGCGCGGCTCGGGAAAGTCATCGGTCAGGTGGGCAGAACGCACGCGCTCGGGCGCGGGGGCTGTTACCACAGTCGCAGTGCCCTCATACAGCGGGGACACAACCACGGTGTCGCCTGCGCGCTGTACCCAGCGGTGCTCCGGTGTGGCAACCAGCGTGCGTCCCCGCCAACTGGTCGGGTACTCGTAGACGTCGGCGTCGTCGAAGATGTGGACTGCACTAATTGGTGTCCAGCGGCCAGACGCGTCGAGTGTCAAGTCGCCAACCTTGACTCCGTCAATCGGCAGCACGCCGCGTTTGGTCAGCACCTGCGTGTTCATCGGCAGGCACATGCGTCCCGTGGCGTGCGCGCCCAGGATTTCAATGCCAGCATGCACGCGTCCCGTGGCCTTCGCGGTGTCTCGCGTGGACACCATGTAGTTCCAAATCTTGGCGTGCTCGGCAATCTCCGCGTGCGCCTTCGCCAGCGGATTGTCCTGCTTGGTCAACATCTTCATGGCGTTTTTATCCGCCTTGAGCGCACCCTTTTCGGTCCGCGGCCAATCCGCAGGCAACAGACCCTGCTCATTGAGTTTGTTGACCAACTGCGCACCATTACCGGGGTCAAGACCCGCTTCCTTCACCAGTGCTGTTGCTTCGTCAACCTTGCGCTCCTGGGCTGCAAGCCACGAGTCCATGTGGTCTTCGTCCCAGTTCAGGCCCGTTGCCGACATCTGCAACGTCACCTGGCCGACCCGCTGAATGTTGGCAACCAACTGGTGTGCCTCCGGCAGCGTGAGCATGCACTGTGCGTCGCCGGGCTGGCCCTTGGCGTGCAAGTTGACCACGTCTACGTACAGTTTGTCCCACAGCCGCAGCGTGGCCGCGGTATCCGACATTGCACCGCGACGGTAGAACGGCGCGTGAATGTCCGAGTTGGCGTAGCCGGTTTCCTTTGTCTGGTTTTGCGCCTTAAATGCGTTGAGAATCTTGACGTTGGAGTCGTCGGCAATGCCGTAGTCGCCGGAGAGTTTTTCCAGGTTACGTCCACCCCGGCTAATCGTGTTGAGTTGCCGTGACAGCAGCACGGTGTCTTCGACCTTGCGAATGTCAGAAAACGCAATCAACTGGTGCGCGTACAGAATCGGAATATCGAACGCCGCGTTGTGGAACACCATGGTGGTGCAGCGGTCGCGCACACGCTCCCACAGGGCGCGGTCGTCTGGGTTGCGCAGCGGGTCGAACAACACGCTGTAGACGTCGCCCTCGGCAAGGCGAAACGCCGCGGTGATACACGTGATTTCCCACTTGCCGTGGCCGGTAAGTCCATGGGTCTCAATATCGACGGCAATACGCTGCGGTGGGCGTGCCTCGTACTCTTCGACAATCCGGCGCACGGTCTCGGTGCCAGTACACATCATGGCCTGCACGTCGGGCCACCACGTCTGCTCCTCCGGCACGTCAATGCGGGGCAGGTCCACCTCGGGCACGTTGGGCCGGTACTCGGGCACGACGTCCCACGCCGGGTGGCCGGGAGGGGTCGGCGACTGCAAGGGAATTTCTACGCCAACGCCGCGCACGTGGTGGCGCTCTAGCGCGGGTGCCACGGCAACATTCGCGGCCGTAGGCGGTTGTGGTGGTGCCGCGGGTGCCGCAGGTGGCTTCGGTGGCGTGGAAAACGCGGGTGGCTGCGGTGGCGTGGAAAACGCGGGTGGTTGTGGCGGAAGTGAAGTGGTCATGCAATGCTCCTGGCTGTCTTAGAACACGGTCAACGAGTCGGGTTCCCCATCACCATCTTCGTCGCCGGTGTCGGTGGTGTCCTGCACACCGGCGCCGAGAAGATAGCCGTTCATCACCCGGTCGGCGTTGTCGTTGAGAATCACCGTGGACGAACCCAACTGCACCGCGTAGACCAACGCCGCGACAATGTCAGCCTTGCTCGGTGCGACCTCCGGCTCCGGCAGCACCGGGGTGATGGTGCCCTCGTCAATGTCGAAGTCACGTGCACCGGGCACGCCGACGGCGGGGAACGGGTACTCGGTAGCGTAGCCGATACGAATGGTGGTCGGCCTAAGCGACAGCAGCAACTCGCGGGCAACCGCAGCGGGCTGCGAGGGGCCAGAGATGTAGCCGCCAGCCACAACCCGGCCGGCGTGGGCGGGGTCCGGTGTGCCAAACACGGGTTGCCAACTGACCGATCCGTTGTCGCCTGTTGCCATGAGCATGTGTTTCTTGCGCTGCTCGTTTGCCATGTTTTCTCTCCTTCACCAGGGCGGGGTTTAGACGTGAAAATGCTAGAATCATTGTAACACAACGTCACAAACCAGGAGGTCAAACTATGTGTTACGCCGTGGGCACACCGGGGATTGCGCCGGGGAAACTCCGCTGCGACTGCAACAAGGGAGAGTTAAAGCGAGCCGGGGAGTCACACCGTGGTGCGGCACGTCGCGCCGAGCGGGACTACGCGGGCGTGCGTGGCCAGAAACCGCGTCGGGTGGAGGCGTCGGACACGTCCCCGGCACCGTACCCGGTTTCGGAACCAGTGGTCATCACGCTCGACGCCGGCTGGTCGGGACTGTCGCCGCTGGACGTGGCACCGACGAAGAAGAAACCGCGCAAGAAGAAGGCGGCACCGGAACCGACACCGGAACCGACACCGGAACCGACACCGGAACCGACACCGGAACCAACACCGGAACCGACACCGGAACCGACACCGGAACCAACACCGGAACCACCGACGGCAACCCAGCCCGATACTGGTGCGCGGTTTGCCACCGACGCGAAGGGGCACGTGGGCACCGCAGTGATTGCCGAGGCGCGCGAGACCATGCCACGCAATGACTTCGTCGCAGCCGTGTCGGCGCGCATGAATGATACGTCGTCCCCCATTTACGTGGACCCGGACCAGGAGGGCGCGGGGGTGGCGCGTGCGGCAATTATCGACGTGCTCTACGAGTCCTCGCCGGCGTCGCGGCTGCTCTATGACGCTGAGTTGTCGAAGCAGGGCAAGACACCTGCCTATCACCTGGCCGAGTCGTTGAACCCGGAACAGCGCGACGCCGTCGCCCATGCGGCTCGGGTGCGCGCGCAGGAGTTTGGGCGCGAACTTGCACTTGTCTCCGGCCACGGCAAGAGCCAACGCCGTGTGGAAGTCAGTACCGAACTCGGCGCGTGCGTCTCGCTCGCGTCGGACCTGCGGTTTGCCACCGCCCTGGAAGAGTCCGGTGGGGGACATGCCGCAGTTGCGGTCAAGCAGTTGCAGGACCGCACCGCGCTTGCGTCGATGTCGGCGGCCGAGATTTTATCGCAGGGTAACAAAGAGAACTCGAAGAAACTTCTTGACCTGCTCGGCCCGAAGCCAGGCAGCGTGATGATGTCGGCCGACTTCGCCGACGTTGATGCGGCCCAGTTACGCAAGGACATGGCCGCAATTGGCGCCATCGACGAAGACGTCATTGACGCCGACGTGAAGAAGTACCGGCGCAAGTTCCGCTCGTCGAAGTTCGCGTACCCATCCGACGAGGCGTTCGACAACGCGGTGGAGGTCGCCATTATCGCGTCCAACGTTATTGCCGACGACATGGTGAAAAGGCGCGCAGCGGGCAAAAACGGTCGCGGTGCAGAAGCCCCGCTGGCACGTGCAACCACCGACGAGGTCATCACCAAGCAGCGCGACGCGGCCCAAATGCGCGCAGACATTCTGCGCGAGGAGATGGACTCGGTGGCACCGCGTTACCAGGGTGCCTACACCGACGTCATTGAGCGGAGCACGCGGGCACCACTGTCGAAGAAGATGAACGCCACGCTCGACCGCGCAGGCTCGTTTTTGAACCGTGACGACTTCGTTGCCGCCGCCGACGACGTACGCCGCAACGGCGTTTACCTAACGGTCGGCAAGACCACCGCACGCGCCGGGTTCCGGCGTACCATTCATTCGGGCGGGGTTGAAGCCAAAATCACCTCCACGGACAACGAGCCGGATACCGCGTTGCACGAGACCATGCACTTTATGGAGTACGCCAACGCCGACTATCGCGCGGCGTCGGTGACGTTCCTTCGCAAGCGCGCAGAAGGGTTGCAGCAGACCAAGATTGCCGGCGGCAACAACGGGCGCGGTATCGCCGACTCGTTTTCCGACCACTACGTCGGACGCGTCTACACCAACGCCGTGCTCATGGACAAATATAAGCCGGAGGCTAAGGTCCACTCGTCGGAGATTTTGTCCGTAGGTGCCGAGCACCAACTTGCGCAGGCGTGGCAGTTGAAGTCCATGACGGCGTTTCTTGCCACCAACCCCGGCAAGGTACCCGCCACCGCGCTCTACGACGACCCCGAGCACGCGGCGTTTACTGCCGGCATGCTCACGGGTGGCAGGCGCAACGCGCCAACGGCTACCATTTAGGGGGACGTGCCGTATTTCAACTGACACTGCCGCGCATGGGTTTCGCCCGGCGCGGTAGTGTACTAGGTACACATTGTGCCCAACCTACCGAAAGGAAACCGATGGACAGTTCCATCACCGCATTGCACAACGAGGTTGTCGCCGCAGTTAGCGACGCGCTGGAAACGCCCGCTACGGCGATGGTTGTGGGCGGGCGTTGGCACGCCGCGGTGGCTGTTGTTCGCGGCGTGGTGTTCGCCGCCGTGCTTGAACTTGCCGACGAGGCGGGCATTGACACCGACGTGGATGGCCGCACTGGTATGACGCTGGTGCGCGTGCGATATACCGAGTCCGCGCTGCCGGATACGACTGGCACGGTCGAGACCACGCGCAACCGCGCGCTGCTGTTTAAGGAGGCGTTGCAGTGAGTTCCGTATTGCAGAAAGCCCTGTCCCGCCACCGCGCGTACGCGCGCCGGGTGGATACCATGCTTACCGCCACAGAGCACCTATGTGATGGTGTGACGGCCGCGCTGGCCGAGATTGACGCAGGCATTCATCCCCATGTCCGCGAGGACGAGAACACGCAGGGCTACGACGGGTTTGAGTCGTACATGGCGCCGTGTCTTATCGCGGAGTGGGAACTTGACGGATATAGCGGCGAGGCCCCGTTGAAACTGCTGGTTCGTCTCACCACGAGTTTCGACAACCTGTACCAGGAAACAGTGGTGCTCACGCACACGTCGGAGACAACGGGCGCGAAGACACTGAGCGTGCGCATTGAACTGTGTCCCGACTTTGACGCGCAGGACACGGCCAACGTGATGGAGACGGCACTTGCGCGAGTGACCGAACAGCGTGACGCATTCGTCGCACTCGGAGGGCGTTAAGGCACGAGAAAACAGCCCCGGTCGCAGGTATGTGGCCGGGGCTGTGACGTTTGTGCCGGGCTAGTTCTCGTCCTGGGGGACGACAGCTTCGGCACCAATGAGTCGGGCGGAGTCGGGGTCGATGGACACGGCCTGGTTAATGAGCGCCATTGCCAACTTCATCAAGGTTTCAGCACTGGCGGCTTCGTCGGTGGTCGTGATTGCGGCCAGGTTGTCCCGGGTGAGTGCAGCAACAGTAATGCCGGTGTTTTGGGTCTCTGACCAGGTTGCGGCGGACGCTTCGAGCAGTTCGGACAGAATGTCTGCGCTTTCACCGGCGCCGTCGTCGGTAAAGCCCTGCTCCGGGTAGCCGGCGGGTGGGGTATCAAACGGTGAAGTCATAGTGGAAAGTGTAGCGCGTGCACACGCCAGACGTGGTGATGGTGCCTTATTCAATGTGCTAAGTTTGAACCTAGTTCACAATTTAACGCACAACCAAGGAGACAGCAATTGAGCAAACCACAGTCCTGTATTCGCGCTATTAGGCAGAAGTCGGCACTACACGCACTTACCGCCGTGGCGATGGACACCTTCGCCGACACGGCGATAAAGCACTGGCCGGAAACCTACCACGGCAACAGTCGCGCCGACGTGGTGGAGTTACAGCGCAACTGCGTGGACCTCGACGTCTACGTTGCAGGCCGCATGTTCGAGTTGCGTATCCGCCAGAGTGAGCGCAAGGGCGCGAAGACGCGCTCGGTGCCCGCAGAGCGCGGAGAGTACACCGCGATGGAGTTTGTCTACGTCCTTGACGACGACTTCACCGTGGCACCGGGCGTGACCGAGTCATTGCAGCGCTACATTCGTAAGGAAGTCATTAACTACATCAAAAAGGAACGGGCACGTCAGCACCGCGTCTTTGAGGAGCGGGGCTAGACAATGGACTTCGACGCAGTTTCGCACCTGCGCGCACACGCAGCGGTCGTGCTTGGTGCACTGGTTGACGCAACCGGGCAAACCGGCACACTCACCATTGAGCACGGTGGCGTGACAATCGAGCATCCCGCCTGCGGTCGCGTGGTATTCCTTTTGGGCGAGCATGTGCTGCACATTGCCTCTCGCACTGGCTCGGCGTTCACCGGCCCGGTTGACGTGCTGGTGGCGCACATGAGCCTTGCAACGCTGCTGCCTGCGGGCAGGCGAGCCAGGCGGGTTCGTCCTGCCTAGCAGGACTAGGACAAAGCAAAACCCCGCCAACATTGCGTCGGCGGGGTTTGTTGGTGGGCTAAACCAGCGGCACGGTGAGGTACTGCGGGCACTTCATCGAGATGGACAGGCCGGCGATGGAGCCAGCAACGGCTTCCGCGTCGTCTGCCTTGACATCAATCTTGTTCTCGTCGATTGTCGTGCGTGCCGCGTCCACGATTTCCTTGTAGGTCTTGGCGGTGTCGTCGGGGCCGCGGTCGGTCAACTCGCTGGCCTTGGTGCACACGTTGGTGGCGATGGTGTCAAAGTCCTCGGGCGAGAGTTCGGCGGGTGTGACCGGGTCGTCGGCGAGTTTCTTCACGGCGGTCTCAGCGGTGATTCCCTCGGGGTAGGCGTCGTCCGCGTCGGCGGTGCCGTAGGCGAAGTAGCCAATGAGAAGGGTGAGTACGAGCGTGGCAACAAATGCTACCGCGGCAAAGATGGGGGTGCGTGTCTTCGTGTTCATAGTGGTTCGTCCTTAGTTCATGTTGAAGGTCGCGTTCATACGTGCCATCTGCGACGGGCACGCGAACATGGCGGAGGTCTCCATCACGAGACGCCGCCCCGTAGCGGTCACAGTCTCGCGGGTCTTCTCGTCCTTGACCTCGTCAATACCGGCAATCTCAAAGGACTCGGCGTTGTCGATAAACGAGCCTGCCTCGAACTCGGGACCAGTCCAGACCTGCTCGGGACCGTCCATGGATTCAATGTCGGACTTCTCTAGTGACTCGCAGACCTTCTGCGCGGCGATGTCGAAGTCGTCGGCGTTGATAGCGACCAGACCGGAGCGGTTGATGTACTCGGCCGCGGCTTCGGGCGAGTTGTTGTCGCCGGGGTACAGCTCGTCATGCACGCTGGTCGGGCGGAAGAACGACATGACTACCAGCGCGCCGACGACGATACCGATAAGTGCGGCGCCGGCAACGGCGAGCCAGCGCGTGCGTGTGACGGACGTGTCCTTGGCATGCGTGTGGACGGTGGACGTGGACTCGGCAGCGTCATCGGGCTGCGGAGTTGTTTGGGGTGTGGGATTGGTTTCCATGCCAGCAAGCATACTGCACGTGTGCCAGCGCGGTGTACCGGGTGGGGTAAAAATAGCGTCACGTCCCTGTACCAGGTTGGTAACGAACGTGTGCGGACGGCGGCGAGCGCACCAGTGCTGGCACCGCCTACGGCGGCGAGCGCACCAGTGCTGGCACCGCCTACGGCGGCGCGGCAGCGGGTGCATGCGCGCGGTACGGGGCCGGGGCCGGGGACTCGGCAGGCTCGCGCGCAGGTGATGTGGCCGGCTCGCGCGACGGAGCCGGGGGACGGGGCTGCGGCCTGGGCTGGCGTGCCCGATGCCGCGGGGAACTGTACGCAGCAGGCGTGCCCGCCCAGGCTGCGTCCCCGGCTCCGTACTCGCCGCGCTCGCCAGCCACAGCCCCGGCTACAGCCCGCGAGCATGCACCAGCAGCGGCCGCTCACTGTACCCTGCGGGGCGCGCTATTTCCCCCGCGTCACCGCCCACAACGCCGCGCCAATCACCAGCACGGTCCAGGCCAAGTTGGCGAACCCGGCTGCAACCCACTGCTCGCGCACGGCGAGCGTGATAACCACTGGCAACGGTGCAACCAACGCCAGGCCAAGGACAATCACCGGCCAATTCCCTCGCATACTGGTTCGTCCCCCTAATCCCGCGCTGCCAGCAGCGCGGCCTGGGCCGCGGCGTGCGCGTCAGCCATTGCCAGCCACACCGCGTCGTCCGGTGTATCCGGCCTGTCGCGGCCGTCGGTGAGTACCAGCGTGTAACACACATCACCCGGCTCGCCGGTCAACTCGGCCACACCTACGTCGTGCCGCACACCGGACGTGGCCGCGGCAATGTGCTGCATGGCTCCCCCGGTACGTGCCAGTCCAAGACGGTGCTGGTATGCAGCCAGCATGGGTCCGATGACCGGGCTTGCCGCACAGTCACGCAACATGCCGAACACGTCGCGCGCGCACGTCACCGCCGCGGCCGTGTGACTCGGCAGGTGCGGGTCCGCCTGCCACTGGTCCGCTCGCGGGTCGGCAACACCCGCGCTGACACAGACGCGGCTGCGCTCGTAGCCTGCGCGCGCAAGCGTGTCATTGACCGCGACGATACCGCCACACGCGTCAACCAATGCGGCTGTCGCCCCCGCGTCGCCTGTGGTCAACATCAACGCCACCACCGTGTGCAACGGAAGACGAACTGGCACAAGCCCCGCCGCCAGCACGCCGCGCGTGCCCTCCACGTGCTGCGGCGAAACCAACACGGCCGTGTTCCAATCCAACACGCCAGCAGCTACGGCGCGCTCGACCACCTGCGCGATAAACCCGTGAATCAACTCGCCCGCGTTATACACCGACTCGTCGCGCACCACCACGCTGACACCACGTGCCGGGGCAAACACCACCACCGACCACAACGACGGGCCGGCCGCTGCGTCCAAGGCGTCAGCCCACACCTGCTCAATTTCTCCCGCAATATCCATGGCCCACACTGTAGTTGGCGGCGCCGGCCTCGCGGGCTGTGGCGGTGGGACGTGCCGGTAGACTCGTGCTGGCAAGAACAACCAACAAGAGGGGAACCCATGTTCATCGGCGACATTGCACTTTCCGACTACCGCGTGCTGCAACGCGGCGACACCGTCAACCTGGTCATGTTCGTCCAAGGCCAGTTCTTCGGCGTGCAGCGGGTTGTGGTGAAGAAGAAAACCACGGCCAAACTCACCGTCGGCGTCCCCGACTCCGACGCGCCGCGTGACAACCGCACCTACCGCCTCGACGCCGGCTACGCCAACTGCGCCGATGAGGTAGACGCGCCCTGGCACCGGCCCGAGGACGTGCTGCTCGTACCGCCAGGCGAACAACTGGACTCCTGGCTCGCTGAGCACGCGCCGGGCAAGTAGGCGGGGGACCGGCGAGAGGGACGTGCCACCGGGTACTGTGATGTTGCATTGTGAACCCGGTTCACACCCGTGCTACTGTCGTAGTCATTGAAGCAAGCAAGCAAGCAAGTCAACAGCACGAAGGAGAACCACCATGCACACCACCGAGATTGAAATCCGCCGCCCCGACGCACGAAACCTCTTCGGCGACCCGTACTGGGTTTGGTCCAATACCCGCACCAACGCCCGCGTGCTCGTTGCCGACGACGGCCGCGTCTTCGTCACCGGCACTGACACCAGCCTGAATGCGGACGACGCGCTCGCGCTTGCTACCGCGCTCGCGTCCGCCCACGCCTGGCTGGCAGAGCAGAAATAAGGAGCACGACCATGCACATCAAAGACATTGCACTTACCGACTACAGCCACCTCGAAGTCGGCGACGGCGTCTACGTCGTCTCCTACTACCGCGGCGACTACACCAACGGATACACGGCACAGGTGGTCAAGCGGACAAAAACCCGCGTCACCATCGCCGTGCCCGGCAGCAGATACGAAGACACCTACCTCGTCGAGACCGGCAACTACAACGAGGCGGTCGAGTACGGTGCGAAATTCAAGAGCCGCGAAAACGTCTACTTCCTCGAAGAGGGTCCCGACCTTGACGAGTTCCGCAGGTACCGTGCGAACGTCAACCAGGCAAAGGAGTTGCGTAAGGAACTCGCCCGCATAGCCGACCCGTTCACGTCTGGATACGGGCCGGAACCCGGCGTGAACTCGGCGCGCGACGTGGACATGTTGAATCGCGTTGTTGCCGCGCTCACCCGCGTCGAAGCCGACGTTGTCGCCTACCAGGAGAAATAGTCCATGCACGCCAGCGACATTGCCGTCACCGACTACAGCAACTTCAACGTCGGCGACAGTATCTTCTGCGTCGTCTACCTCTACAACCGCTGGGTTGACGGATACGAGGTGATTGTCAAGGAAGTCACGGACCTGTCTCTTATACACATCTCCGAGCCCACGAGACCTCTCTACATCTC
>OJLY01000924.1_pt1 | contig 14439 bp, 8 predicted proteins | sample 1597031 | NCBI WGS metagenome assembly OJLY01 (sample SAMEA3904673, study PRJEB24821) | metagenome | biome: Builtin; feature: hospital; material: surface | place: USA | collected 2013-06-03
ACTCCCCACTAGTCGGTAACTGATTTCTCAGTCCAACTAATGGGGAGCAGTTCATTAGGTGCCGAGGCTTTTCTGCTGGAAAAGGCGAGCCTGGTTTGGGGTGACCAAACGGCTAGCAATGTGACCCGTGACATGCGACGTTTGGGCATAAGTGCAGGTTAAATTTTGCCGTTATTCTGTTTCCAATTTCCTGGCTGAAGTGGGTCGAATTTCTATATTGTGACCGTTTTTCATCACCGGTACGGTTTTCGTGTGAGCACGGCAGCGGCCGCAAAAGGAGAAGGCGAGAAGCCCTTTACCTTCAGCTCTGGGCATCGCGCCACACCATCTATCTACACTTCATTTTTCTAAAGGATCATCATGGATAACCTGTGCAATATCTGCGAACTGATTTCCTGCTTGCCAGCACCGGCTCCGCTGCCGGTACCTGAGTTCAACGTGAACTTCCCGGAGGGCCCGCTGATTCAGGTCGACTCTCTGTTCCCGAACTTCCACTCTCTGACTGAGGGCGGCAACCTGGGTCTGCAGAATATTGGCGGCAATCAGGACAACGCTCTGCAGAACGTCGGTGGCAACCAGGGTCTCCAGAACGCTGGCGGCGACCAGCTGAACGGTGGCGACCAGATTGGCGGCGACAAGCTGGACAAGGGCGACAAGGTCGGCGGCGATCAGGTTAACGACAAGGGCCAGATTGGTGAGCGTCAGTCCGGTTTCCAGACTGGTGGCCAGGATCAGAGCCTGCAGAACGTCGGTGGCGACCAGGGTCTGCAGAACGGTGGTCAGGAACAGGGTCTCCAGACTGGCGGTAAGAACCAGAACGGCCTTCAGACTGGTGGTCAGGAGCAGGGCCTGCAGACCGGTGGTAAGAACCAGGGTGGCCTCCAGACTGGCGGCCAGGAGCAGGGTGCCCAGACCGGCGGCAACAACCAGGGTGGCCTGCTGGCCGAGGACGGTGCGGGTGACAACCTGCCAGTCGACCTGGACCTCACCGGTGCAAAGGCTATCTAAAGCCGTTTAAGCTGACTTAGGCACTGCACTACAACTACACTGCGCAGCTATTAGCTCTCGCGGCTATTAATACGTAACAGCGCACGAGCGCCTTCTCACTCCTTGCGGAGTGGGGAGGCGCTTTTTTGTGTTTATAGCTGGCGACGTTGGGTCGATCCGAGTTACTGACTGCGCTTATGTCAAAAATGGCCCGAAAAATGGCCTAAAAGTGTCATAAACTCGCACAGTTTCACATTTGCTGCCCGTATGCAGTCGCGTTTTACATAACGTGATCTGTTGGAATGCCGTGAATCAGACCCACTTTTGTCTATTAACCGCGGATGGAGAGGACTGGGGCGGGGAGGAAAATATTTATGTAGGCGTAATTAACGCACAATTATGTGGCTTATTAAATGATGCCCCGGGGATTCTTTCGCAAATAGTCTTGAGACGTCATTTTTGCTCTGAGGGATTTATTGGGTCGCATTTTCATTAGATGGGGGTGGGGTATCGACTGTGCCGTAACTCACAATTATGAAAATCGTGATATGGGAGACATCCTAACCCAAATTAATGGGTGGGGATTCATTGAAAAAACTTCATATGCGCAGGTTAATAGTGATTTTATGGGTTGAATGGCTTGGTGTCATGGAGAAAAGTGGAACTTCGGCATGTGTGTGGTATCCAAAGGTCTACCCCAGAAAAAATATGCAAACAACAATTATTGCTATTGAAATAAATGACAAGAGGGGTGTCAATTAAATGGCTCAACAAACATAAAATGTATTTGTTATATTCAGGGGCGGCCAACGCTATAAATGAGAATTAGAAGGCGATGTCAACTGGGCTACCTGTGATGGGGGCTGGAGACGCTTATGCGTGGTCATTGATTGTTAATTGAAGGCTGGAAAGGTAGCGAAAGGTGTATAACGCACTGAAATCGAAGGAAGGGGGAGGGCTCATGTTCGGTCGTTTTACAAACGAGAAGCGCTGGTTGGCGCTTTTTAGCTTCATGGCTGTGCTCGCTCTTTTCTTCGCTAAATCTCCGATACTTGCGCATGCGCAGGAGCCAGAGGACACTGGCGAAACCCTGACGATTCAGAAGATTCTGAGTGTTCCTGGAACCGTTGAGGGTGTTGAAGCCAATGGAAATGTCCGTAATTTTGGGCCACTCATTGCGGCATTTGACGAGGCTGCAACTCCATTTGGTAGCCACAAAATGGGTTACTGCATTGAGGCCAGCGTCGGCGGTGATCTTTATGACACCGGTCGTGTGCAGAACTTCAGTCAGTTCTCGCGCAGTACAGATACCAATAATAAGCTGCGGAACGACTTTGACCGATACCGGAAGCTCAACTGGATTGCGCACCACGGTTCGCCAGCTGTTGGTTTGGATGAACTGGGGAAGGCAGCTGGAGTTAAAGGCCGTCTGAATGTGCTGGATGCGAATAACGCAACTCAATTCGCTCTGTGGCACTTCTCCGATGACATTGACTTCTCCAAGGGCATTCACAACCCATCGACGAAGGCTGTCTACGACTACCTCACTGGTCCGGCTAACGTCGGTCAGGGCACCGTCGACGGTACGAACCGCACTGGCTACATTTTCAACAATGGTAAGAAACAAGACATCATTGTGATTGACAATGTCACTCCGTCTTCCGGTGAGGTTCCAGCAGAGCCGACGAAGCCGTCTGAACCGGAGAAGCCGACCGAACCGGAACAGCCAACCGAGCCAGAGAAGCCGACTACTCCGACCACGCCTACGGAGACCACGACTCCGTCCGAGTCGACCAAGCCGTCCGAGTCGGAGAAGCCGACCACGCTTAAGCCGTCGATCTCTACTCAGGCTCGCCTGAACGGCAACAAGATTGTTGCGGGCGCTGTGGTAAAGGACATTGTGAGGTTTACTGACCTGGTTCCGGGTAAGAACTACCGTCTGGATGCCACCCTGGTGGACAAGACCAGTGCTGATCGCGTCTTGGGTACCGGTAGCGTCGAGTTCACTCCGGAGACCTCTTCGGGTGAACAGACTGTCATGATTACCGTCTCCGATGATGTGGATGAGCCGGTTTCCGCTGCTGTTGCATTTGAAAAGCTGACCTCGACAGAGGTCACCGCCGATGGCCAGGACAACGCCGATGGTCAGCCGGTAGAAATCGCCTCCCACGAGGACATTAACGACGCAGCTCAGACCGTTCACGGCGAAAAGCCGGAACAGCCGACGACCTCCGAAGAAACTCCGACGAGCGAGGAGACAACCGAGGAAACAACGGAGCCGTCGTCCAGCGAGACCGCTACTTCTGAGACCAGTGAGTCTGAGGCTCCGACGACGTCGGAAAGCGAAGAGCAGCCGAGCTCTTCGACGACTACTCCTAACGCCTCCGAGTCCACGAAGCCGGCTGCCCCGACGGAGCCGACCGAGCCGACTGACAGCACTGAGTCGCAGACCACGGAGCCGACCGAGTCGACTGAGACCACCGAACCGTCTAAGCCGAGCGAGCCCGCTGATACGCCGCTGGAGCCGGAGCTGCGCACGGTAGCCGAGCTTGAGGGCAACCGCATTGAGGCCAATTCCAAGGTTGTTGACACCGTACATTTCGAGGGTTTGGTGCCTGGTAAGAACTACACCCTCTCCGGTGAACTGGTTAACAAGGCTGATGGCTCTGTGATTGGTCATGGCGAGGCGACGTTCAAGCCGACTTCGGCAAGCGGTACTGTGACTGTCACTCTCGAGGTGTCTGACTCTGTTAAGTCGCCTGTTGCGGAGGCTGTCGTGTTCGAGCACCTGACCTCTGATGAGGTCGACTCGACTGGTAAGGAAAGCGCTGGTCAGGTCAATGAGATCGCTGACCACGCAGATATCAACGACGCAAACCAGACCGTGACTGGAGAGGTTCCGGAGAAGCCGGAAGACACTCCGACTGAGGAAAGCGAAACTCCGTCCGAGGAAACGACCGCACCGGAAACCAGCTCGACTGAGCCGACCACGTCCACGGTTCCTGCCACGCCGAGCGAGGATGAGCCTTCCGAGCAGCCAGAGACGACACAGCCGGAAGAGCCGTCTGAGACGACAACTCCGTCTAAGTCTGAGTCCGAGAAGCCGAGCAAGCCGTCCAAGCCTGCCCAGCCGGAGAAGCCGACCAAGCCGAGTAAGCCTGCTCAGCCGGAAAAGCCGACCAAGCCGTCGAAGCCAGCTCAGCCGGAAAAGCCGACCAAGCCGTCGAAGCCAGCTCAGCCGGAGAAGCCGTCCAAGCCGTCGAAGCCAGCTCAGCCGGAGAAGCCGAGCAAGCCAAACCACCCAAGCACCCCAGCGCAGTCTGAGGACAACCCAGCCATCACGACTACTGCCGGTATTGCCGGCAAGGGTCTGATTGAAAAGGGCGCTGTCGTCATCGACACGGTGCACTTCACCGGTCTGAAGCCGGGTACGAAGTACACCCTGACCGGTGAGCTGATGTGCAAGGAGACGGGCAAGTCCACTGGCGCTAGGAGCCGCCTGCACTTTGTGCCGACGGCATCCGCAGGCACGGTTGATGTTCCGATCATCATCACTGACGGCGACTGCGCTTCCCAGGTTGCCTTCGAGACTCTGACCGATGCCAATGGCAAGGAAGTTGCTGTTCACAAGGACATCAACTCTGCTGAGCAGACTGTCACGAATGGCAAGACCCCAGAGAACACGCCATCTGAGCAGCCGAAGGATGAGGGCAAGCAGGGCACGCCTAACGACGATTCCTCCGCACCGACCAGCGACACTGCCACCCCGAACACTGTGATTAATCAGCACTCGGAGCAGAACAACACCAACGTCACCATCATCGGAGGCACTGGCCAGGATAAGCAGAAGAACCACGGAAAGCCGTTGGCTCCGAACTCGGAACGACGTGCAATTAGTTCGGTTCCGTCTGGCCCGACCGGTTTGGCTACTCACGCTCTGCCGACGGTAGCCACGAACTAAGGAGATTCCATGACCGATCAGTTTGGCTCGGACGAGACCGGAAAGGAACCTGGAAATGCTCCAGGTTACGAGCCCGGCATCGATCCGGAAACCGAAACCGGCGCACTCGGCCACGTTGATCCGTTTGGCCAGGATGAAGACCAGGCCGACGGCCAAGCCGAAGACCTACAAAGCGTGCCTTGGTGGAAGCAGCCAAGAATGTATATCGCCGCTATCGCATTAATCGGCGTTATCGCTCTGCTGGTGATTGGCCAGATCAATCGCAATGATTCGACGCTCGATGGTGCGCAGGAGAATCTGCCCACTCCAGCACAGGGTTCTCGGGGAGCTGTGCACGAGATGGAGATGCTCATTGATGGTAAGTCGGCTCCGATTGATTTCGTTCAGCTGACTGATCAAGGATCTCTGATTCCACCGACCGATGTTTCGCGCCTTGGCTGGTACTCGGCTTCCGCAATCCCGGGTGAGAAAGGTGCAGCTGGATCGTCCGTCATTACCGGTCACGTCAATGAGGTGGACCAGGGCGATGGCTACGCTGCACGTTTCGCTGACCTGAAAGCTGGTGACACTGTCACGGTGAAGGTAGATGGCGAAAGCCGAGACTTCACCGTCAGCAAGGATCCAATCCAGGTGGTCAAGGGCGCTCAGATGCCCGAGGCTGTCAACGATGCAGTTGGTGAGAACCGCTTGGTCCTCATTACCTGCGGAGGCGAGTTCGTCGGCGGCACGTTGGGATACGCCGACAACATCATCGTCGAGGCCACTCCAGTGCGCTAATCCAGTGCGCTAGGGCACTAGGGCACTGGGGCGCAGCCTCAATTCATTGACCAATTTCATTGGCTGCGGCTGTTGAACGCCGTCGAACAACAGCGGCGCCGACAGTCGCAGAAAACACAAATCAAATCTGCAGAAACACTGCAGAAACACTGAAGATAAGGAAGTACCTATGAGCATGTTGAAGAAAATCGGTGTCTGGGGTGTGGGCGCACTTGTGCTTGCCGCTCCGGTTGCTACTGCCGCACAGGCGGTAGCTGCACCTGCAAACTCTGCTGACACTGCAGTTGTCGCTCCGGGCAAGGGCGGATTCCTCCACTCGGGCAAGCTGGCCGTCAACCGCTATGTCTTCGAGCTCGAGCATCGCGATGGCAAGGACTACGTCAACATCACCTTCACCGGCGATCACAGCGCTGACGTGCAGATCATGCCGGATGGCATGACCCCCGAGGGCAAGAAGAAGGTCGACCAGATTGGTGACGTCCTCAAGCTCAACGGCTACAACGATGTTCACTACTGGGCGGTTCTCTAAACGTCCCCTGTGACGCCGAAGCGCGCCCCGTGTCGCTTACTGTCTCTGTGCTTTTACAGGTCCTAGCACAAGGCGGTGGGTCGCGGGGCGTTTCTTGGTTTTTGATGGTGTCCTTTTGCTTTCGCTTGACGACGTTGTCGTGACAGCAAATACGAGAAGGTTGATGAGCCCTCATTTGCCCGGCGTGCGCTGCGACGATAGCGGTAGGGGGTAAAAGCTATTGATACAAACCAACTGGTTAGCCCTGATTGGGGGGAGGGGGATAAATCGAGGAAATCTTTACGCTTTTTTGGGTGAATGAGCAAAAGCCCGTCGCGAACAGTGCAAAGAGCTATCGCGGAGGTAGTACGAAGTGTGAATGCGAAGGGTTTTCATGCCCAGGTGTCGCGGCCCGTTCTCCTTGGGGTATCGGCCAGATGCTTAAGCGGTTAAGTTATTTATAAGCGGTTCACTGAGCGCTGTTAACCGAGCAAGCAATGAGCTTGAGCTGTAATGTTTATACATTCAAACATTAAAGTTCATAACGCTTAGGCTTAAAAGGTTAGACAGACTGGCCTTTCTCTTAAGGGAAATCTCAGTTTTGGCAAGTCGGGGAACGTTGGTATCGCCGTCTGGAGTGAATCGCGAGACGTATTGAAGCGTTCCGCTTCATTTTGGACCGTTGAAAAGGACCTGTTTCCGTGAATAAGTTCTCTCGTACCGCCCGTTCGGTAACTTTCGCTGCCATCGTCGGTCTGTCGATGGGTGTCTCTGCTCCCGCCGCTATTGCTCAGCCTGAAGAGCCTGCTGTTGAGCAGGGGGCTGTGAACAAGGCAAATATCGATTTCAACAAGAAGGGTTCGATTACCCTTCACAAGAAGAAGGGTGCTGAGTCGGGCACTGCGGCTACCGGCCAGGAGATGGAAGGTGTACCGGGCGAGCCGCTCGCTGGTGTGACCTACAAGATCACCAAGCTGGATTACGACCTGCAAAATGGTGACTGGTCGAAGTTCCCGAAGAACGCTGCCGATGCAAAGGGCCACGAGACCGGCACGACGTTTGAACAGACCACCGGTGCCGATGGCAAGGTGTCCTTCGAAGGCCTGGACCTGGGTATCTACCTGGTTGAGGAAACAGGCGCTCCGGCTGGCATCGTTGCTGGTGCTCCGTTCATCGTTTCTGTTCCGATGGTCAATGAAGCTTCTGACGCGTGGAACTACGACGTCGTTGCTTACCCGAAGAACACGGAGACCAAGACTGAGAAGACCGTCAAGGATGCAGATAAGCACATCCAGGATGGTTACACCTACACCATTAACGCTGACGCTCCGACCTGGGGCGAGGGCAAGAGCCTGACTGCTTTCCGTTTCGAAGACCAGTTGGATAAGCGCCTGGACTTCCAGAAGGTTACCGAGGTCAAGGCTGGCGACACCGTTCTGGAAACCGGTGACTACACGGTCAACGATCCAGCTGGCGAAGGAAACAAGCTCATCGTCAAGCTGACTGACCAGGGCCTGCAGAAGGTTAAGTCCGGCGACAAGCTCTCGCTGACCTTCGAGGTCAAGCGCAAGGAGGTTGGCGACACCACGGAGCTGAAGAACCAGGCTGACGTCATCTTCAACAACCCGAATACCGGCAACGAGGTCAAGAACAAGACCAACGAGGTCGTGACCTACCACGGCAAGCTGAAGGTTGTGAAGAAGGACGGCAAGGAGGCCGGTAAGGTCCTGGAAGGTGCTGAGTTCGAGCTCTACCAGTGCACCTCGGCAACTGACCTGGGCACGAAGCTGACTGTCAAGGAACAGGACAAGTGGACTACCGGCGCTGACGGTACTTTCACCATTGATGGTCTGCACCTGACCGACTTCGAGGATGGTAAGGAAGCCCCAGCAACCAAGAAGTTCTGCCTGAAGGAGACCAAGGCTCCAGCTGGGTACGCACTGCCGGAGAAGGACGTCACTGAGATCGAGTTCACTCGTGACAACGTAGCGGCAACCGGTGAGCTCGAGGGTGACGATCAGGTCACTCTGGTTTCTGAGATTGAGAACATCAAGCAGGACACCCCGAATCTGCCGATGACCGGTGGTGCCGGTGTCGGCATCCTGGCTGCCATCGGTGCAGCTATCGTCGCAGCTGGTGCATGGTTCGCTCGCCGCGGATCGAAGAACTAAACCCGAGTATGTACTCGGTGCCTTAGAGCGGCTCTCGCTCTAAGGACGGTGAAGCAGGGTACGCGTTGTGTACCCTGCTTTGCCTAGCGCACTGTGGTCAGTGCGCTGCTGTTGTGATTGATTTTGGTTGTCTGCGCAGTGGCAATTGGCGGCGGGTTGGTGTATCTGGCTGTTGAAGGCTATGCGTATTTAGGAATCTTTGGGGAGTTGTCCCGTGGAACAGTCGTCTGCTTCGGTAGTCGAGCTGGATGCTAGCCAGCAATCAGAAAAACCGGCCCGTAAAAGCCTTACGCTGCCCGCAATTATTGTTGTAATCGGATTGTTAGTCATGCTGTACCCCGTGGTGTCGACAGCATGGAACAACATGAATGCGTCGCGTGCCGCGCGAGCCTATGCACAATTGGATAAAGACATTCCACAAGATGTGAAGAACACACAGTGGGAACGTGCGCATGCGTACAACGAGGGCCGCGATACCGGTCCAATCCTGGACCCGTGGTTGAACCGCATCCATGCGGATAATCCCGAGTACGCAGAGTACTTAAATCAACTAAATGAGACCGAAGCGATGGCTCGGTTCATCTTCCCATCCATCAACGTAGATTTGCCTGTGCTGCATGGAACCTCGGATGAGACCCTGCAACGTGGCCTAGGTCATTTGTATGGATCTGATTTACCGGTCGGCGGCGTCGGAACGCATTCGATCATCACTGGGCACACTGGTCTGTCGAACTCAACAATGTTCGACCATTTAGCTAAAGCCCGTGAAGGTGACGCCTTTTATATTCAGGTGTCCGGTCACCGGCTTAAGTATGTAGTCGATCAAATTAAGGTCGTTCTGCCACACGAAACTGACGACTTGAGGCCTGTGCCCAATCAGGACTACGTCACGCTTATTACGTGCACGCCTTATGGCATTAACACCCACCGACTTTTGGTGCGCGGCCATCAAGTGCCGCTAAACGAAGCGGATGATGAAGTTTTCCAACAGACTCACGGTGCCGGTTGGCAATGGTGGATGTACACCTTGTTCGTAGTCGTGCTTGTGCTTGGCACCGCTTTTGCCTGGTGGATATGGCGTCAGCGCCAGATGGAAGATTCTGACGACACCTTCGACGAAGACAATTACGACGGCGAGGTGGCCGAAGATCCTTTTGAAAATTACCACGGCAATCAGGCCGATGAAAGCGCTACCAGCCACCGTGCTGGCGGTCGCCACAGGCGCACGAGGAAGCGAACTGAAAAATCGGATTCGTCCCAGTCTCAATCAGCTTCCGAGCAAGACGGAGATGATGAAGACCTCTGGTGGGAGCATGACAATGATTAATAACCGTAATAACCGGCTGAACAGCGTGGTTGCAGGAACCATTGCTCTTGCTTTCACCTGTGCTGGCCTAGGGGCAGGTGCGGATATCGCACAGGCTGTCCCCGTCGCAGGTCATGACGGCGTGGCAGGGGTCGAGCAGTCCGTTGGCACGAATGTGTTGAAGATTCGTTTGACCAAGGGAAACCCTGATGATGACGGGCAGACTGTCGCAGGGTCCGTTGAGGGAGTGACCATTCACTTAGATCGGTTGGAGGGGATTGACCCCAAAAATCCAGCAGATATGAAGCGAGTGGAATCGGCCAGCCTTGAAGAAATTCAAAAATGGAACAAGGACTTAAACCTCTCCAAGGTGACAGATGCCAACGGCGAGGTTCAGTTTTCCGGGCTTGTCGACGGTATCTATCTTGTGACCTCAACTGCGCCGGAAGGGAACTACCGTGAAATCAACGCTTTTCTGGTTGCGGTACCTTTCCGCACAGTGACGGAGGACCCCAATCCAGTCGAAGGCGTCATCGTGGCGAAGTCGCATACGCCAGGTAAGACTCCACCGCCGACAACTCCACCGAAGACACCACCGACGACGCCGCCGGCAACACCGCCTAAGACTCCGCCGACGACACCACCGGGCACACCTCCGACTACTCCGGAGGAAGGTACGACTACCCCGAGGACAACGCCGCCTACTACGCCTACCAAACCTCCGAAGACATCGGTTGGCGAATCGGAGTCAGGTTCAAATCAAGGCCAGTCTTCTTCATCAGGGGCATCGGGTTCTCTGGCGCTGACAGGTGTGCAGGTTGCTGGATTGGTCGCGGCAGCTGCCGCATTAATTGGTGCGGGCTTCATCATTATTGCGGTGAACAGGAAGAAAGATAAAGGAAGTGAGGGACGCTAATGTCCTGGACAATGTTTAGCAAGCCGAAATCCACGCGGCGAAATATGCGTGTGATGGCGTCGGTCGCAGCGTCGCTGACCCTCACTTTCGGCGTTGTCATGCCAGTAGCCATGCCAGAGGTGACTGGCGTTGTGGCGGAAGCACAGACCACTGACATCGGTGCGACGTTGACGTCGAACGACCAGTTAACCGTTACCAGCGGTGATACCGCGAGGTTTGAAGGAAAATTTGCCAGTGATGCAACTCTCAGCGGGTTGGAGATTACCGCAGATAGTGCCTCTGATCTGGAGTTTGCCGATGACAAGTATTCGTTGACCGTCAATGGCAAAAAGATCTCTCTCAGTGAGGGAGACAACCTGGGAGTCGATCTTTCTTCGACTGCTGTGAAGTTCAGCATCACGGGCTTGAACACCAAGGTCACCGACGGGGCAACGTTCGTTTTTGAAACCCCTGAAATTTCGGGTGGCGCTATCTTCAGCAATATTTCGGTAGCAGCGTCAGGCGAGGTAGCCCAGACTTCTGAAGCTCCTAAGCCAGATGATTCGAAGCCAGCTAAACCGGCCAAGCCGGCTGAGTCTTCTAGTGCGATTGAGCAGGAAGATGACTCTATTGCGGCCGATGCGCCCGATGTTCCGGGAGAGGAAGCTGGTGAACCACCGCTTGAGGTATCAGAGCCCTCCCCTGAAGCTCCGGTAGCGGCACCCCGTGCTGCACGCTCGTTGGATGCGCGAGAGCCAATGGCGGCCCGCGCAGCGGCTGACGGTACTCACACCTTCACAATCCCGCAAAACGATGGGTATGTGCTCAAGGGCAGTCGCTACATTCCGAACTTCAAGATACCTGCAGATCAGTTGGCACATGGGAAGATTACTTTTCCTGAAGGAACTGAGGTCATTCTTGAAACCAACGTCAGAAGTTTCATGTCTGACAAAGCGCCGGACCTGATTGTTTACTACACGGGTCCGAATGGAGGGTGGTACCAGACCGAGGCTACGTACAAAAAGATTAGCGACAAGAAGTACGAGGTAATTCTGCCGCAAATCACTATTGGTGGGCCCGCGCAGATTCAGTTTATGGGGCTGCATCGTGGCCCAGCCAACACCGTATATTCGGCGACGTTCAACGTTCCCATTCCGAAGTGCGCGAATCCGACCGCAGAGACGGAAGTAGTTCGAAAGCTACCACCGCGTCAGCTGACGGCTGAAGAGTTTGCCTACGGCAGCCCGGTGTACGTTGTCACCAGTACGCCGAAGGACCTTAGGCGCGATACCTCGATTTTGAGCCGACAAATTAACCAGGGTAAGGCCTACCAAGAGGTCGGACGATCACGTTGGGTCTATAACTCCTTGGCGTATGACCCTAATGACAACTGGCTATACGCAGTAAGCCAGAAGCATGGTCTCGAAGGTAATCCCTGCTACCCAGCCGGTAACCTGCTTCAGATTGACCCTCGCACAGGTGAGGTGCACAACCTGGGGCCGATCAAGAAGCCAGGAACCCAAGTCACCGCGTTTGAGACTGACGGTGACCGTGATGTTTCGAATGCAGGTGTATGGACTGAAAATGGCTACTTTGTAGCCAATACCTCTACATCCGGTAGTCGTAAGTTCTACCGTGTGAACACGGATAATTCCACGGCAGAGCGAGTCCTCGGTAATCAAGTCTCCTACTCGGAAGACTGGGCAGTGCTCCCGGAAGTGCCACGGTATATGTGGGGCTTCCAGAGTAGGTCGGTCGCTGGAAGCAGGGTGATTCTGGAGCGGATCGATACTGCCACAGGCCAAATTTCTACCTGGGACTTGTCTAATTTGACCACGCTCGATGGGCGCAAGGTTGAATTTACCTCAGGTTCCTGGGGTAAGGCCTGGACATACGCGAACGGGAATCTAGGCTTTGGTACTGGTAGCCAAAGCGCTGGCCAAAATGGCTTCGAGCTAAAGATTGACAATCCTTCCTCCAGCCAGCCGAACTTTGAGTTGGTTAACATTCTGAATAATCTTCCGGATTCGTTTAATACGGACGCGGCATCTAACTTGGTGGCACCGCCGCCAGAGTTTCAGTCCAACCTTGCTGTGAAGAAGCTCCGCTCGAAGACGGAAATTATCAATGGTGTTCCACGGACTTTCTGGACGATTACGGTAGAAAACACGAGTGATTTCCCAAGCTCCGGTGGTACTTTCTACGAGTACCTTCCAACAGATACTCACTACGGTGTAAACGCTAACGAGCCGACGGCGAAGTTTGAGGGCTTTGGTCCTGGATCTACTTTGGTTAACGGACGTAAGCCTGGCCCAGACCAGATAGGTGCCGGCAGCGGTATCTTTGCGGGCATGAACTCAGCAGCCCCTTCGGGCGGCGAAGGAAAATACATGACCGGCTATGTCGGTGCGATTCCTGGCCATGCGAAGGTTGAATTCGTTGTATCTGCTCCGGTACGTAAAGATGAACACGGCAACCTAAAGACAGTCTGTAGCCCCAACCGTGTGAAGCTCGTCGCAACCGACTCCGAGACGGGTCCGGGTGACGCCGATAATGTTTCCACCGAAGCTTGCGTAGACAAGGTTGCGGTAGATACAGAACCTCAGCAGGTGCCGGGCACGCAAAATGAATTCACTGCAAGGTACAACGTGGTCGTGGAGTACCCGAAGACTCCGGGGTACGAGTCGAACGAAGTCGTCTACGGGCAATTGGTGGACACACCGAAGTTTGTCGGGGCTGCGACTGTCACGGGGGCAACGGTTGTGTTCCGCGACGAATTCAACCGCCCAAGTGCGCCTAGGGAGTTCCGAGGTCCAGGTCCGTATGCACTAAACGGCAACAGCACTCCGAAGATTACGAAGCCGGAAGGCGTTGATGGCAGTACCGGCAAGCATGTCTATGAGGTCACTGTACGTTTCACTCTCGACGCATCGAAGTTGGATGATAAGTCTGTGCCTGAAGGGCACCCATCAGAGCCGTCTGGTAACTACCGTTGCTACGAAGAGAATGGTCTGTACGAACCGAACTTCGGCCTGATGAATGAGGCAGCAATGGGCGGTTGGAAGGATACCGATTGCATCCCGTTGACCCCTCCGGAAAAGAAGATGGGAATCTTCTTGGAGAAGGTCAGCTACAACCCGGATGCGCCGGACCAGATTCAAACCGGCGGTCTGCTTGACGGCGCAGAGTTTACAGTTCACCGCGCTGACCCCAATGGGGCGTTGAACTTGAACTCTGACGGAAGTGTCAACCTTGATACGAACCCAGTAGTGCGGCAGTCTCAGACAAACACTGCGGGTCGAGTTGAGCTCCAGGGCCTGGATGCTCCGGGTGTTTACTACCTGATTGAAACTAAGGCACCGCAGGGCTATAACTTGCTCGTTGAGCCTATTAAGTTCTCCACGGCATGGGATGAAAAGGGCAATGCGATCATCGAGGTTCTCTCCGGTGGCGGTGTCGCAGTCTCAGGAAATCAGTGCGATAAGACTGGCATTCCAGAGTGTGATTCGAAGGTAGGCATTCTGCAGATTGCCGATGTGACCAAGGGCGAAATGCCTAAGACTGGCGGAAACGGTGTGGCGCTGTGGGCGCTGGCTGGTGCTGCTATGGCAGCAGCTGGAGTCTTCGCAATGCGACGTCGTAACGCCTAAGCGATAGTGATGTCGGAGGGGCCAATTCCCTCTGACGAATCAAGCCCGCCTCTCCTGCTGAGTAATCGGTAGAAGAGACGGGCTTTCGCTTTTGGCTATTGGTGGTGGTTTATTTTTCTCTGTTTTTTTGGGGGGGTGTCCCTATGTTTTTGTCAAGTGCCAGACCGATGTTGACGAGCACAGT
>OJLY01000929.1_pt1 | contig 14374 bp, 1 predicted proteins | sample 1597031 | NCBI WGS metagenome assembly OJLY01 (sample SAMEA3904673, study PRJEB24821) | metagenome | biome: Builtin; feature: hospital; material: surface | place: USA | collected 2013-06-03
ACGAGATGTAGAGAGGTCTCGTGGGCTCGGAGATGTGTATAAGAGACAGATGAATGAGAGAGTGGGTGCGTGGCCCTTTCATCTATGAGGGTGGACCACCGGACTTCCCTCCACCACTCTCTATTCATTTAACATTGATTTTGACTTGCACTTTTCACAAGTACTTTACGGAGGGTGCCTCTTCTTGTCCTTAATACTATTAATCATAGGACAACCACCTTCTCTCGTCGGCCACGAGGCCCCCTGTCACAAAAGTTACCGCCTTACATTTTCTATAAAATTTCAGCTTCAGAAGAGCAGATCTGGCATTCTTATAACTACTCGTCATAAGAGGACCTTTCTTCTTGTCCCTATAACTATTCATCATAAGAAGACTTTTCCTGGTGTCCCTATAACTATTCATCATAAGAAACACCCCTCTTCCTGCTGTAAACATAAGCCGCCGCACTCATAAGCATCAGCCCAGCAAGAGTAAATATCAACGTACCCCTACCACCAGTAAGAGGATATTCCGCCTTACGGTTTTCCACTTGAATTGGATCTTGAGATTCATAATTTATATATTTTCCCTTGTCTGAACTTAAATTATTGATGCCAAACTCAGAATTAACTGTATCAATATTTAATAAATCGTGTTGTATATAAGATTTTAAGTTAAGATTTGTTACAGCTTGGTTTAACTTACCTTCAACTTCTACTACTACGGAGTCTGTTCTAGTTTGATATTGCACATTAGGATTCCAAGGTATCCTATATAGCTCTCTAACTTGATATTTTATACATTGTTCATTGTTAAGATATCTTTCACTATTTTCTACACTTGTACTAAAGTCTGAATTTGTTAGCTGATCTATAGATTTATTCTTTGGCAATATAGCAGTTCTTATTGTATTTAATGAATTGACCTTCCAACCATTTTCTACTATTCTTAGCTGAGTATCAATTGCATCAAATTTCCATGAAGTATGATTTGGATTCAAGATTATTCTTTGTTTAAATGTTCCCTTGTCCTTATCCACTTCAAGGATTTCACTTGTTATCATGCCATTTGCACCAATAGTCTTGCTTGCCTTTAATGGGTCTTTTTCAAAAACTTGAAGTTTTCCATTTTCTAGCTTAAATTCCTTGATATATCCAGGGAATTTACCATAGCCATCTGGAGCTTTAGTCTCTTCAAGTGCGTAGTAACCGTCTTTAGTTAGGTTTAGACTAAATTTACCATTTTCACCAGAAGTTACTTTCATAGTTTCCATCTTGCCTTGTGCATTGGCTACTTTGTAATCAGTGTATTTTCCATCTTTTGATTCTTTATAAAGAACTTTGAATACTGCACCATTAAGCTTCTTAGATTTATCGTCGCCATCTACTTTTTCAAATTCGAATGGTTTGTTGTTTACAATGTTGATTGGAATAGTTCCGTCAACTGGTTGGAAGATTTCTTCAGTACCCTTGCCATCTGGAGTTGGAACAGTTACTTTGTGATAAATCTTTCCAGAACTATCTACTTTAAAGTAGGCAACTGCTTTTGTTGGTTTTATATAACCTTCAGGTGCTTTTGATTCTACTAGCTTGTAGTAGCCCTCTTCAAGTTTTTCGTAAAGAACAATTCCGTTTTTGTCAATAGCTTTTGCATTTCCCTTAGGCTTCCAAGTTTCGTTTGGTTTTTCTGCTGTACCGCTATTCTTGAATAGTGAGAAGGATGCTGTCAATAGATTTCCTTTTTCATCTTTTATTAATTGACCATATGGGTCAACTTTCTTGAACTGAATCCTGTTAGATGGGTTAACTGCTTGGATAGTTAAGTCAGCAGAAGCTGTATTTGCATTTTTGAATTCGAAAATCCAATCTGTTCTAGATACACCTGGATACTTCTCTGTAATATATCTTCCATATTGATAACTATAGAAAGTATTGTAATTGTATATGTCTGATATACCATTATAAGATAATAGATTTTCAGTATTCATAGTACCTGTAACTTTAATAATCATTGGACCATATGGGTCTAGTTTTCCTATTTGCTGTTCTTTTGTTGATTCATTAGCCCTTATATCAGTTGGTGGCATACCGCCAACTCTTCTTAAGTTTGGACTCTCTTCATTAACTGCGAAAGACTCTGGCATACTTTGAGCTATTGCATAATCACTATTATCCCTTAGTTTATAATAAGTGAATTGTAAGTCTTTTACATCTATACTTGGTGTGTATTTGAAGTATAAATCTTTACCGTTGTACTTTCCATCTCTATTTACATAGAAGTAATGGACGAACTCACCTGTTTTTGGATTGTAATGGTAAAGCTTAGATGCCATATTAATATAGTTAGTGTAATCTGTTCTTTCAATTGTATCGACAACATATTTTACTTCTATATTTTTATAGTTGTCCTTATTATTTCCAAGTCCTACTCCAACATATTGATTTCCTGATGTCTTAACCTTATCCAATGTTATAAAAGCGGCAATCTTGTTTTCAAAGTTCAATAACTTATACTGTTCAGCATATTTTGTGAAGGTGTAAGTTATTGTTCCCTTATCCTTGTCATAATCTGCCTTGGCTATAGTACCAACACCGTCTGCAAAGAGGTCAATGTTTCCTATCTTGTCTGTTCTAATACCCACAAGGTCGATATTGTCAGATAGTTTTAGTACAAAGTAGTCTCCAGGTTTGATTTCTATGTTTGGATCAAGTTTAAATTCGTTATCAAATTCCAAACTTTGTCCAACGTGAGGTCTGACTACACTATTTCCTTCTGATGATGTTACTTTTGCATCATCTGGGTCTGGTCTAACAACTTTAAGTTCAGATTTGCTTAGAGTAATATTATCTGTTAAGTTTTGACCTGTCCTTGCTATGTCTCCAGAATATGGGTCTAGGTCCTTACCACCAACTGTGAAGTGCCATACTTGGCCAGTGTTGATATGACCAGATGGATTTTCTACTTCTCTTAGTTCGTAGTTACCAACTGGAAGACCGTCTATTACAAGTACACCCTTTTCATTTACAGTACCTTCATAAACTGCATCTTTTACAGGATTTCCGTCTTTATCCTTCTTACCACTAGTCCTGATAGCTTGGAATTTAGCTCCAACTGTCAATTCTCCACTAGCATCTGCAGTTGCTCCTAAAGCATTTCCGTTTTCGTCAATTTTTTTGATAGTGACTTTACCTTTACCAGGTTTTTCGTTCAATATCTTACCCATGTTCTTAGCTGTTGCTGCTGTTACATAGTCAACTAGTGAACCACCTGATGATCCTGCTTTACCATATTCTGCTACATAACCGCCTTCTTTGTATTCTAGGGTTATATAACCTTGGGCACCTGCAATAATCCTACCCATTGGTTCATTTGATTCTGGGTCTATAAAGTTTGCAGTCTTTAGTGGTATTTCTTTTGGATTTCCATCTTTATCTTTAACTTCACTTAGAATCATACAAGTATCCATGTTGAACTCATTAGTGTTTACTAATTCGCTAAAATTATAGACTTTATTTTCTGGGTCGCCTTTTATCTTAGCCTTAGCATTTTTAAGTTCTATTTTCTTTTCATTGTATGGGTCTATTATTGTTAATTCAGTTAATGCTACTTCCTTTTTAGTCTTTGGATTTATGATTTTTCCAGACCTTGTATCAATTTGTTTGATTGTAAACTGTAGAAGTTCTCCTTCAATTGGCTTATAGCCTATTGGTGGTGTTACTTCTAATAGTCTGTAACGACCTGGTTCTAGTCTTCTAAATCCAAAGTATCCGTTGAAGGCAGATGCTACATAAGATTCATCTAGATCATACCAGAAGGAACCTTCTCTCTTTTGAAGTTTGAATACGGCACCTTCAAGTCTGTTTTCGTTGTAGTCTTCTTCTGTTCCATCTGTTTTTAGTTTGGCGTGCTTAGAGAAAGTAATATTATAAGTTTCATCTTCGTTAGTTATTGTCATTCCATCTTGAGGAATTGTCTTTATACTATCTGAAGAATACAAGTCTTTAATATCCGCCTTAGTATATGAAGTTTGGATTGGTGTAGCATCCTTGATATTTGAGTTTTCAAGGTCTGATCTTAGTACAATTCTACCTGCATCATAGTATTTGCCAGAAATTGTGGCACCTTTTCTTAACCAAACTGCATATTTTTGATTGTCAGAATTACCATAGAACCATGTCTTAGCTGCTGCTTCTCCGTAAAATTTTGAATAATAAGCGTAGAGGGCTTCCATACCTTGTTGGTAAGCTGCATCTCTCTTAGTTTGGAGACCGTCTGTGTTTCCAATGTCCTTATCAACCTTCCAGCCTAATTTTCCATTTTCATAAGTTCTTTGAGCAAATACCCATTCTCCTGCATAGAAGTCTACCTTAAGTTCTATTTCTTTTAGGTCAACTATGTTGTCGTCGTAGAATCCTTCAATATCTATGAAGTATACTCCATCATTTGATAAATTGATTTGGTCTTCGTCAAAGCCCCAGTCAAATGGTCTCCACCTTGCAGTGTTAACAACTGATACATTAGACTTTCTCAAGTCATAGTCTTTAAGAACATCATCAGGGTCTATGTTATCTGCTGGGTTTGCAACCTTATAAGTTGTTCTATAAGCAGTCTTTACACCACCATCAGTTGTTACTGGAGGTTGTGAAGGTGTATCAATTTCTTCTCTCTTTGTTGTAGGAGTTATTTGGACGTTTATCTTGTCAGAACCTTTGTATCCCCTAGTATCTATATAGATTCTTTGAACAAAAGTCTTATTAACAGGGTCAATATTTTTAATTATTGACTTATACTTAATTGCATCAGTTGAACTAGTATTGTCTCCTGCCTTTGCTCCATCAGAGGATAGATATGAAGTAGATGTGTGTTTAGGACCACTTTCTTTTATAACAAGTTGTCCTCCCTCTTCTACTACTTGTAGCTTCCAAGGAGCTGCTGGCTTCTTGTAACCAGCTGGTGACTTAGTTTCTGTTAATAGATAATTACCAACTTTTAGCTTGATAGGATTTCCATCATTGTCTACGAATCTTACATTACCTTGGTCATCAGATACTGCTTTTGCAATTATTGTATCTGTTCCATCATCTTTCTTTAATTCAAATTCTGCACCAACAAGACCTATATCAGCATTGTTCTTCTTAAAGATATTAAGTTCAATACCTGTTTGCTTATTAGTGATTTGTGCAAACTTACCTTCTCCGATTTCAATCTCATCCTCGCCAGGAGTTGTTCCACCATCTTGAATAAAGCTTGCAGAAACATTTACTGCAGATTTTGGCATAGTAAACTTGTTGTCTGTAACTGTTATAGGGTTGCCACTTTCATCAGTTACTTTGAATGAATAGAATGTATATCCCTCATTGGCTGTAGCTGTAAGAGTAACTTCTTGTCCTTCTTTTGCTGTTAGCTTGTCAGCTTCAACTTTACCATTGTTTGAACTTATAATGTTAATATCAAAAGCATCTGGTTCAGGTTTGACAACATTTATGTTATAAGTTGTTGTTTTACCACCATATGATATTGTTAGTGGCATATCTTTTGCTTCATTAGCTGAACTAAATCCTGAAACCATACCTGGGTTTACAGGAATTATTTGTTTAGTACCATTAGACATTGTTGCTTCGATTGTAAGGTTAGTTACGTCTAGTTCTTCACCAACTTTATAAGTTGTCTTATGGTTTAAACTATTAACTTTTATACTCTCAATATTTACTGGAGCATCTTTCCACTGAGCCTTTAGTGTATAGCTTTGTCTTATTGTTACTACAGTTCCTGGTGTGTATGGATATCCATTTATAGTCCATCTTAAAAACTCTTTTCCAGCTGGAGGAGTAAATTCACAATTTGGTATTCTGTATTGATAGCCATTATATACTTCTTGGTTCTTCATTACACCAGATCCACCATTTGGATCGAAGCTTATGATTGATTTATATGGATCTCTAACAAAAGTTGCTGAGACATCTATATCCTGATCCCTAACGGTAAATGTTGCTTGATTGTTAGATACTCTTTGTGTGTAATCCCAGCCACCTATTAATAGTTGGTTTAATTTATATCCAGGTTCTGGCCTTATAGTCAATGTAAACTGTTCACCAGTTACTCCTGAAGATTTATTACTTGTAACAGTACCATTTTTAATATTAGGATCAATGGTTATTTTATAACCGGAAATTGCTTTATCTTTCCAAAGTGCTGTAAGAGTTGTATTAGCACTTACTTGGATAGTTTCTCCTGGTTGATATTCTTTTCCATTGACTTTCCAAGCTTTAAATTCTTTACCAGCTTGTGCTGTGAATGTAGGATTTGGTAGTTTGTAAGAACCTTGTGGAACAGTTCGACTTTGCATTGTTCCTGATCCGCCATTGCCGGCATTAAAGAAGATTGTAACATCGCCTTTTGTTTTCTCAAATGTGTTTGTTACTATTACATCCTTGTCTGGCATTGTAAAGCTAAATACATTTTCTGCTATAATGTTTCCATCTTTATCAGTAATTGTATTGCCTGTCCATTCGAATCCACGGTCTGGGACTATATTTAGGTCGATAGTCTTACCAGTTTCTCCATATTCTGGAGCAGTTACACTACCACCTTTTGATGGGTTGATTGTAATTAGGTGTTTATAGTTGATTTCATTTTCACTGCTGTACCCTTTTTCATAAGTGCTAGCAGTTTTTCCAACTCCTAAGCCGTCAAGATAATATTCTACCTTTAACCCAATTTGTTCTCCAGTGCTATAAGGAACTTCAATTTCTATCAATACTGGTTTATCAGTAGCATCAGTTGTTATCCTAGGTTTATAAATATTGAAAATACCTTCTTGGATTCTTCCTCTAGTGTATTTTAAATCTGTTGGCGTACCTATCGGATTATCAATAGTATAACCAGCATTAACTGTTTTTACACTTAATATTTTTACATTATCAGTATCAGTTTCATTTGACCTAAATAAATCTATATATTGTTTAGATTTTTTATTTGGTTTAACAAGAATTAACTGTTTATATAATTTGTTGTCCTTGTCTATTGCAGTAATCTTTGATTCTACCCTACTATTTGTTTCATTAGTGAACACTTTTTCTGTATCAGACCTAGTTGGATCTACTTGTTGCCAACCTGTTGCTTTTTGAGCCTCTGGAACTATTGCGTCAGAAATTTCTAATCCTGAATTTGTTCCTAGTGCAAAGTCTCTGTTGTAAGCAACCATTGCAATTTCACCAAAAGTCATTCCATCAGCTAATTGGTTTTCAAGATTGTTTTCTCCATATACTGCATTTATATTTTGTCTTATATATTCTTGATTTATTTCTGCTTGTGATCTAAGAAGAGATTTTTCATCAGCTTTTGAAGTTAATCCATATTGAGCTGACCTTAGGCCTTGCATTTGCTTTGCAAGTCTAAGATTTCTAACTTGTTGTGCTTCAGTTGAGTTAGGGTCTCCTACTGTTAGGATTGTGTTTGCAGCTACTGGTTCAAGTGCTGGTTGTGCAGCTCTTTCTTCTCCAGTAGTATTATTTGTGTCCTCAGTTTTAGCAATTTGTTTGATGAAAACTTTTCCTTCATCTGTTATCCTAACTGACCAATCATTATTCGCTAGTTCATAACCTGGAGCTGCTTTATTTTCTTCTAACTTATATGTTCCTGGTGTTAGCTTGTCGAAAGATATCATTCCATTAGAGCCTGTTGTCATGAATCTTTCATCCTCGCTAGGTTCTGGACCTGTTAGCTTAAATTCTGCTCCTTGAATAGCTTGTGCAGCATTAGTTTCTTTAACCTTCTTTAGTTTGAATCCAAATGTTTTTGATTCATTGGTTACGTCTAAAGAGTTATCAGCTATATAAGAACCTTGGATACCTGTAGACTGTTCTAGTACTGGTCCTGATTCTTTTATTATATTAACTTTTTCGTAGTAGTCAGACTTCCAATAGGTTGTACCATTTTCAACCCAGTCCATGCCTGTACCTACTCCACCAGTGTCTTCATTGTATGGTACCTTAATATCTACAACTATTGGTTTGTTAGTTGCTGGGAAATCTAGGCTTAGTCTGTCTGGTTCTCCATACCTACCTGCTACTTTCTTAGCTGATCCCTCTACAAAACTAGTAATGTTTTCTGCTTTGTAGTCAGCAAGTCTAATATCTTCTATTTCACCTGTGACAGCTTTATCTAGTTTAAATACTTGATAATCTTTTCCAGCTTTTGCATTACCCTTATACCAATCCATATTTGGATATTCTATTTTTTCTCTGTGGATTGTAGCAGTTGTTTTTCCCATACTTTCTGCTTCTGGGTTTAGGACATATCTTTGGATAACATACTTTTCAGTTTTATTGATACCAACTATTCTTGTTCCCATTTTAAATGGTGTTGGGAAGTTTCCAGTCCAGTCAGTACGTCTATTATCATATAGATTCCAGCCATCAAGGCTTCTGCCTGCTACGTTAACCCAGTTAACATTCTCTTTTTCTAGGATTGAACCAATTGTTTGATCGGATTTTTCTCTATAGTTATAGACTTTTTTGTTGCCTTCAGCATCAACTACTAAAACCCATTTTTTATCGAGTTTTCTGTAGCCTTCTGGTGCTTGAGATTCTTCTATAATATAGGTTCCTTGAGTTAAGCCTTCAAATTCAACGATACCATTTTCGTTAGAAGTAGCTTCTTTATTAATAGTATTGCCGTCTTGTCCTTTTATTGTAAACTTAGCTCCTGGAAGAGCTTTTCCAGTGGAATCCTTCTTATAGACTTTGAAGTTTCCTCCACTTGGTTTATTGCTTACAGGTATTATTATAGTGTCTTTTCCTGTGAAGCTTGTTCCACTTCCACCTACTTCATTTATAACTACATTTCCTGTGTCATATACTATTACTTGCCATCTTCTATTTGACTTAACAAAGCCATTTGGAGCTTTAGATTCTTGTAGTGTATATACTCCTGGTTCTAAGTCATTAAATTCTACTAGGCCGTCAGAACCACTGTACCTATTAATTATTTTACCTTCTTGGTTTTTTAATTCAAAAATTGCGTCTGGTAAATTAGTATTATCAACTTCATTGGTCTTTTTGATTTTAAATGAGCCTGGTTGGTAAGTTTTATTTATCAGTTTAATTTTTTGGGAATAGAATTTAGGAATTTCTTTTCCCGTTTCTGATCCTATTGCCCAGTTATAGTTACCTTTTTGGTAAGAGCCTGTGTGTCTACTGCCATTTGATAGATAGTATCCTGACCATAGGTCTTTGAATCTCTGTTTATCTGTTACCTTAAAGGTTTGGACTATTACATAACCTTCATTTCCACTTACTCTAGGTAGGTCTATTTCAAGTGGGTGCTTGCTATGACCGTAGTCTAACAAACCCTCATATGATTTTAGATATTCAGGTTTATAGGTAACCCTTACTTCTCCACCAGATTCTGAGAATCCTTTTTGTGGATCTACATTTGATTTCGAATAAACTCTAATATAATCAAAAGTATCTTGTTCTGGTCTTATACCATAGGATAATGGCATTAGATTTTGTTTTCTATTTTGGTCGCCATATACCTTGTATACTTTTAGGTCATCAAATCCAAAGGCTGGATATCCATCTGCACGATAGTATTCTAGACCTGGTCTTGGTTTTTTCATTGACAACCAGTCAAGTCTAACTTTTCTTGGTCCACTAGACAAATTAGTTGGGTTGTAATAAGAAACAGCCTTCATGTAGATTTCTCCATCGTCACCCTTATAAATGTCTGTTATATATTCACTTGTTAGTGGTCCGCCTCCACCTTGGGAGTCATAAGCATAGTAGTCAGTCTTTACATTAAAGTTTAATGTCTTATTGCTAGTTGCTGCATTTGGATCGTCTGGATCTACTGTTATCTTAAAATCATAACCATTTGTCTTGTTTGTTTGAGTCGCATAGTACTTGTCTGGGATAATACCTACAATTTCCAATGACGCACTCACATCAGTTGCATCTTTTACAAAAACATAGGTCAAAAGATTAGTGTCGTAGTTAAAGTATGGTTTTGCAAGTAAATTGCCATCACCATCTTTAAGGTCTGGTATTTCGTAGACATATCTCTTGAAGTCTAGGTTAGTATCAAATTGGATTTTGAACCTTCCACCTTTAACAACATTGCCAATAGTATAAGTACCATTATATTTGTAAGATTCTATACCATAGGCTTCCCAAATGCCCTCTTGCCATCCAAGACGGCCATCATCTGGTTGTGTTTGTTTTTCTTGTAGCTTCATGCTTTGGTTAAGAACTGTTACATTGTAATTAGTAGTATCTTGTCCTACCTCTACATCTTCTAGGATATAGTCTACACCATTTATTGGTGTACCATTACCATCTTTGAATCTTGCCTTGTAAGTTACCTTGCCATCTTCAGATACATTTACATCAAATACAACATTTGAATTTTTGTATCCTTTAGGCGCTTTCTTTTCTTCTATAGTATAGTTACCTGGAGCTTGATGACCAAAGGATACAAGTCCCTTAGTTTTTCCTTCACCTTCAGCTTGTGACTGAACGTCAATTATTGGATTTCCATTTGAATCCTTTAGGGTAAATGTTGCACCACTTAGGCCGTCAACTTTATTTTCATCAAGCTTAGTAAGTTCTATTGGTGATTTTTGAAATGCTTCGTTGGTAATAGTAATCCTTGTTATATCACTTGTAGGGTTTTCTCCTGTAGAATCTGATGAGTTTTTAGTTGACAGACCAATTATTTCTTGCATCTTAGCTTCATTTGCAACACTTGAATTATCTGTCAACCAGTCATAGGATACCGCACTTGTGCTAGTACCACCAGTTGCCTTTACTTTTACCAAGAATCCCCAATCATTTCCAAATCTTGAAGCTGGGAATTTGATTTGGTAACCAGTTTTACCTGTGTAAGAATCTACTACTTTGTCTTGTCCTATAATTTTATTAGCGTGATCTTTGTTTAGAACTTCATTTCCCTTATATGTGCCCGCAGTCTGCTTTTGCATTATGTTTCTAGTAGTGTATCTATCTCCAGGGGCTACATCTAGAACTTCTACAGTGTCAATTTTTCCTCCACCTGCTAGGTTAAGATTTAGTCTTGTGTCTTTATCTGTACTTCCACCATAGCTATTTGCTTCTGGTTTTAGATAGATATAAAATTCTACATTTCCCTTTTCATCAATGCTACCATAGTGCATTGCATTCATGTAGGATGGATATGATGGGTAGTAGTTGTGTCTTGTAAGAACTGTGGCTACTTTTCCACCTTGCATAGAAATATTATTTCCCGATACTGATACAGTACCATCATTGTGGACTGTGATTTGTTTAGGCTCTTGGTCTAATTTGTATCCAGCAGGTGCTTTGTTTTCTATTAAGTTATAAGTTCCTGGACTTATGTTTTTAAAGTTTATTTGTCCATTAGCGTCTGTTTGTAGTTTTAAAGTTTCTCTTGGGCTTTGAAGTGTAAATTCTGCTCCTGCAAGTTTCTTATTAGGATCCTTGCTATCTGTTTTTATAATAGTAAATGAGGAATCTGTTTCATCTGTAGATTCTGTCATAACATTATAAAGATTATATGCTCCATCTTCTAGGGAATAGTAGTTATACTTTTCCTTGTAAGAATATTTTGTTTCATCTATAGTTGGTCCTTCTGGGAAAGTTTGAATTATATTTGGAGTAATCTTTGTTTCTGATCCATCGTTTCCTATTGTCCATGTTTTAACAGCTGGGATATCAAAGTTTCTATCAGCTTTACCTATTTCTCCTTCATCAACTGTTATTGGACTTGATAAAGGATTTCCATTAGCATCTTTAACTTCTATGGTTTGTTTAGGCATTGTTTGAGTGCTATCAATACCAGACCAAGTTTGTTTTATCTTTATTGGTTGGTATTTGTTGATGTTAACACCTGAAAGTGAATAGCCGGCTTCTGAATCTGTTATATCTGTGTTAAATTCGTAAACTGCAATTCTACCTGGAAATTGTTGGTCTGATGGATTTTTTCCCTTTGCTGGAATTGTTTTATTAAGGTCTGTCTCTCCTATTATGACCTCCATCTTACCATCACCTGGGTTAAGTCTATAAACAGCCATCTTTGCTGATGCTAAGGTTTGATCTCCTGTCAACTCTCTTGTAGCTAAAGGAAAGCCTATAACAGGGTCTACTTTTTTAGTGTTATCACCTGTTGACACTTGGTCTGTTACAGTCCATTTAGCTGTTGTATCAGATGAAAATTCACCCATAATTGTTGTTCTATTGTTAACGCCCACACGCTTAGAAGTTGTATCTTCCATATAAGACTTGTTATCTGCTGCGTCATAAACTAGTCTTACTGCTCCTGTTTTCTTCTTATTTAAAAGAGCAACTGATAGGTCTAGGGCATATTTTTCTTGAGGATTGGTTATCTCTGTTTCAAATGTGTAGCGAACCTCTCTTAAAGATTTATTCAAAGTATGGTTTTTAGATGCTACTATACCAAGCTGACCTTCAATTTCATTTTTTGTTAGGCCATCTGCCTCAGTTCTAAGCTCATCACCATTTAATAATAGGTCGCTAAAATCTCCTAGACCAGATCCTTTAACAGTAGTAGCGTTTGAAGATAGACCCAAAGCTAATAAGTCTTTAGTTGATGTAAATGTAACTGACCAATTTACTGCTACAAGTTTTCCATCTTTTACAACGGGAGTTCCATGAGCATCCATGTAAACCTTATAGTCAGACCCTGGTTCTACTATTTGTAGAACTTCATGTCCGCCTTCTTCTGAAATTCCATTTACTATGTCACCATTATTATTAACCATTACTTCTGGAAGTTTTACTGGTCTAACTACGCCTAGTCCAGAAATAGAATTGTTAATAGGGTGAGTGTCTTTTATTTTGTCTAGTTCTTTTATTTTGTTAACATTATAGTCGACATCTATGACTATAGGAATTTGTAGGTCTTTTGCTATAGGGTTTTCAACTGTATATTTAATTGTATTCGTACTTTCGTTGTACTCAGGTTTCGCTAATACTGTTCCATCGTTTACAACGTTTGGAAGAATAGTACCTGTTTTAACAGTAAGTCTTGGGTCTAGCTTGATTTCAAAAAATTGTCCTGGTTGAATTGCTCCAGTAATAGTTGATGTATCAAGTCTAGTCCTGATTGTGAACTTTTTATTTTCTAATTCTTCCGGGCTTGCTCCAACAGGATTAGCCATCAACATATCTGACCTGAAGTTTTCTTCCCTATCTCTTTCAATAAGTTCTTGGAAGGCTTCTTCGTTATCTGCCATCAGTTTGGCTTGGTCTTCTCTTGACAAGTCGTACTTATCTTCGAAAGTATCAAGTAGGGCTTGAATTTCTTCTAAACCGTTCTTCTTATTTTTGAGTGCTTTTTTAAGTTCTTTGTCTGCTTTTTGTAGGTCTGTAAGTCCAAGGCCTTCTTTGATTTTTTCTAGTAGACCTTTTTCTTCTTCCTCTTCTGCGACTTCTTCTGTCTTATTTTTATCTTCTAATTTATTTGATTTTTCCTGGTTTAGACTTTTTTCTGATTCTTGTTTTTGTTGGTCCCTTAGACCCTTTTCTTTTAACTTTTCTTCTAACAGCTTTTCTAGCTCGATTCTCTTTTGGCGAGCGTCCCTATATTCTGCTTCGGCTGCTGCGGCTTCGGCTTCGTTGGCTCTTGCTGCTTGTGCTTGTTTTTCTGCTTCGATTCTCAAAAGCTCTTGTTTTTGTTTTTCAAGTTCTGCATTTTCTTTTGCAGCTTGTTCTTCTTTGGCCTTTGCTTCTTCTGCAGCTTTTGCTTCAGCTTCTGCCTTAGCTTTTTCTTCAGCTTGTTTTTGATTGTCTTGACTTTTTTGTGTGTTTTCAAAGAATTCATAATCATTCTTTGTTTTCTTAGCCGGTATTAGTTCAGGAGCCTTGCCTGTTTCTTTAGGCTTGTTAGAAGAATTTTTATGTACTTCTTCTTTCTTATTTGAAGTGGTCTTCCTAGTATCCTTCTGACTGGTCTTCTCGGCCGGCTCATTAAAGAGTTCATCGGAAATCTTTTTCTCAACCTTATTTGAATTTGAGTTTTCATAATTAGTATCATCTACTAATCCTGCAGCCAGTGCTGTGACTGGACTAAATACCTCCAATATCATTAATAATGCCAAGAATAGGCACGTAAATCTTTTAAAAATATTATCCATTTTCTTTCTCCTATCTCTTAATCAGTTATAAGTCTTTACTAGGAAATATGTAACTCTCTAGTAATATTATATATATGATAATACAAGAATAAAAAGATATCAATACCTATTTTGTGAATTATCCCTGGTTAATGGCTTAATTCTGTCCTTCTTGAAAATATTCAAAAATTCTTTATTTTTTATTTATATTCTATTATCAATGTATTATTCGTAATATTTTTGTAATTTCCCCTAAATATAGC
>OJLY01000930.1_pt1 | contig 14371 bp, 12 predicted proteins | sample 1597031 | NCBI WGS metagenome assembly OJLY01 (sample SAMEA3904673, study PRJEB24821) | metagenome | biome: Builtin; feature: hospital; material: surface | place: USA | collected 2013-06-03
TCTACACTAGATCGCTCGTCGGCAGCGTCAGATGTGTATAAGAGACAGCTTTATTGCTGCTGTTGTAACTTTATCAGTAAGTAATGCAATGCCAACTATTGTCGTTGGTCTACCAGGAGGGGTAATGTCATCGCCCATGCTAGAGTCTTCGCAATATTTAAAGAGTAGAGGTTTATCCGCTTTAGCGATTAAAAAACTAGCTGCAGGTGCACTTTTAGGAGTAGTAATTGCTCTTCCAAGCTCATTATTAATGGCAAAATTATTAGCACCTCTTGGAGGCTTTATAAAAGATTATGCCTCATTATTGTTTGTGTTTGGTGCAATATTCTTAGCTTTACTTAGTAAGTCAAAACTTATCTCTTTAATTAGTATTATCCCTTTGGCAGTATTGTTTATGTCATTCAGACACATGTACTGGAATTTAGGAATAGTTCCTGCTAATAAAAATGTTAGTATTTCATTTTTCTTAGGGATAACTGTTGGTCCACTATTATTTTCACTCCTAGAGATAATGAACAAAGATTCTCGTAAAAACTATATTAGAACTGAAGAAAAAAAGGTTACTATACCAAAGATTGAAAATAGTACATTAAACCCCTTTAAAATTTTAAATAAATCCGAATTAAAGAAAATCTCACTAAGCTCATTTATATCAAGTGCACTATTTGTTTTGTCCCCAGTAGGTCTAGTCTTATTATTAGGTGAAAGCTTCAATAGAGATAAAACTGATAATGATGCTACTGCATTTAGTAAAATATCTACTATGTCTGGGCTTATACAATCTACATATTTATCCGGGATATTAATTCCATTAATTGCTTTGGGAGTTCCATTGTCTCCAGTCAGTATTGGTCCAGGAATTGCATTGTTTGAAGCAGAACCAGTGTATCAATCTACTAGGAATATTCATCACATATTAGGTGGAAATAAAATAGCTTTGATTGCTAGTTTTGCAGCATTAATTGCCATATGTATAATGTATATTTTTGCAAATAGATTTGCACATGTTATTACTAAATTTGTATTAACAAGAATTCCTCATGAAGCAATATTATCCTTATTCATTGCATTTATTATTATGCTTGCATATATGGATGCTGGTCTATTAAATGTAATTGCGGTATTGATTATAGGAGTTTTTAGTGGATTCTTGAATAAGCTTGGAGTTAATTATGGGGTTCAATTTATGGCATTATATGCTTCACCATGGATTGTACAGCAGATAGTAAGCATTATTTAAAGATAATTGAAAAAATAACTTTTACTATTGAGTTATAATGATATAAAGAAAAATTTAGATTAGGAGTGAAGAATGAAAGTAATTTTATTAGAAGATGTTAAAAAAGTAGGTAAAAAAGATGAAATAGTTGAAGTTAGTACAGGGTACGCTAATAATTACTTGATAAAAAAAGGTTTAGCTAAAGAAGCCACTTCTTCAAATTTAAATGAAATTAAACAGAAAAAAGGTGCTGAACAAGCTAATGCAGCAAGAGAGTTAGCAGAAGCTAGGGAAGTTGGTAAAGAACTTAAAGATAAGGTTTTTGTCAAAAAGATGAAAGCAGGAGATGATGGCAGACTATACGGATCATTAACAAACTCAGATGTAGCTGATCTCCTGAAATCTGCTGGTTATGAAGTTGATAAGAGAAATATAACTTTAGCAACAAATATCAAAAATATTGGTTCTGTAAATGCAGAAGTTAAGCTACATAGAGATGTTACAGTTAAGATAACTGTAAGAGTTGAAGCTGAATAGTTTTAGAGTTTAGGTTTAAGGTTTATAGTAATGGCTAATTATCCAAATGATAGTTATGAAAACAACTTGAAAGTTCCGCCTCAGAATGTTGAAGCTGAGGAGTCATTGTTAGGATGTGCTTTAACATCAGAAGATGCTAGAGCTGAGATTGTGCGCCTCGAAAAAGAAGACTTTTATCAGAAAAAGAATGGATTGATATATCAAGCAATTATTGAAAAAGCAGCTAAAGGTGAAGCAATTGATATTTTAAGTGTTGCTGATTATCTTGAATCTGAAGGTACTTTAGATGTTATTGGTGGTATATCCTATTTAACTGAACTAGCTGATAAATCATATTTATTATCTAATGTGGCAGAATATGCGGATATAGTTAAAGAGAAAAGTCGTTTAAGAAAACTATTAACTTTTGTCCAAAAAATGGAAAAATCAATTTATTCAGGAAAAGAAAATGCTGATGATTTGATTAACCTTATGGCTGCAGAAGTAGTTAAGAGTAAAGATGATTTGAGTCACAAAGATCTAATGCCATTACATGAAATTTTAAACGTAACATTAAAAGAATTACGTAAGAGTGATAGTGATGAGCTAGCAGTTGATTCTGGATTCCCTAATTTGAACAAGAAACTAGGAAGATTAAGACGTCAGACTCTAAATATACTCGCAGCTAGACCAGCAATGGGTAAATCTGCCTTTGCATTAAACTTGGCTCTGAATGTTGCATTAAAAGGCAAAACTGTAGCAATTTTCTCGTTAGAGATGAGTAAAAATGAAGTAGGTTTAAGGTTATTAAGCTCAGCCTCAACTATAGCTACGAATAAAATTAAAGAAGCTATAGATACAGCTAGTCCTGATGCAAATAAAGTTAGAGATGCAGTACAAGTTTTAGCAACAGCTAATATTTATATAGATGACTCAGCTTCTACTTCACCAGCTGATATAAGAGCAAAATGTAATAAACTTATGGCTCAAGCTGGATTAGATTTGATTGTTATTGACTATTTACAATTAATAGGAAGTGATAGCTCAAATCAGAATAGACAGCAAGAAATTTCAGAAATTTCTAGAGCGTTAAAAATTATGGCTCGTGACTTGAATGTTCCGGTAATAGCTTTGTCACAATTAAGTCGTGGTGTAGAAATGCGTGAGAATAAACGCCCAATGCTATCTGACTTGCGTGAATCTGGAGCAATTGAGCAGGATGCGGATGCTGTAATGTTTCTATATAGAGATTCGTACTATAACAATGAGGAGTTACCACCAAATCCAGACGAAGCAGAACTAATTTTAGCTAAGAATAGACAAGGTACAACAGGAACAATTAAATTAAATTGGTTTTCCAATATCACTACATTCAGAGAACAGGAGTATTTTGATTATAATATTCCACCTGAGAGCAGTAACTTTGATCCTAATTTTGATGAACATTTATCAAGTCAAAATGAGACTGAATTTCAAATTGAAGATGCTAAATTAAGTGAGGATGATCTTCCGTTTTAATTATCCAAGGAGTGAAAATTGCAACTCGGTAAAATTAGCGAAATTTTGCAAGATAAATTTAATAAAAATATTACAAGCAAGAATCTACTTCCTGAAGAGGTTAAACTAATAGTAGTTGGACTATCGGGCGGAGTAGATTCTGTCTGTTTATTAGATCTTTTATCTAATTATCTTAATACGAGCAACAGAGAAATAAAAGTTATTCTACATCATCAAGATCACATGATCAGGGAAGATTCTTACAAAGATCTTCAACTTGCAAGAGAACTAGCTATTAGCTATGGTTTTGCTTTTGAATCATCGACAGATAATATTCCTGAAATAAGCAAAGCAAATTCACAAAATATGGAAGAATTGGGTAGAGATGTTAGACGTAAGAATTGGTTTAGAATTTGCAGAAATAACAGTTCATTTAAGAATCTAAGAGACTGTAGAATTCTTACTGCACATCATGCTAATGATCAAGCTGAGACCTTATTGTTAAATCTATCAAGAGGAGCAGGATTAGGTGGCTTAAGTGGGATTGCTTATACAGATGAACTTTTTGTGAGACCACTTTTGAATTTTACCAAGGAAGAAATATATAATTATGCAAGAGAAAATAAGCTTTCTTGGAGAGAAGATTATACAAATGCCTTAAGTGATAATAGAAGAAATTACTTGAGAAATATTATGATTCCACAATGGGAAGAAGCAAGTGATTATGGACTTGTAATGAGATTATCCAATGCTGCTGATAAACTTGCTATCGCAAATCAATTTATAATCGATGAATGTAATAAATGGATAGATTACATACTGATAAAAGATGCAAGTGATTTTGTTAGTGCAGAATATAATTTGTATTCTGTAAAAAAATTTAGAGAAGCTTCAGTTAATCTTAGGAAGTTTTTAATACATGAAATTCTAAAATATAATGGCTTAGAGAAAGATATTTATGAAATAAACTTACAAGATATAGAAACGCTGCTTTTACAGGATAGAGGTGAAAAAGAACTATCGTTAAGTAGTGATTTTACGCTGGTAAAAAATAGAAAATTCTTTTATTTATTTAAAGATCAAGAATTATACAATCAACCTAACTCTAAGGATAACAATGCATTAAAAGTTAGCAGGGATTCAACTTGCCATGCTGATTTTTATTCTAACTCAGAAATAGATATTGATGATTTTGAAATTCGAACCTTTAATAGTGGAGATTTTATTATAAATGAAGGTAAGAAAGTTCTGTTGAAAGATTTTTTCTCACAAGAGAATATAAGACTGGGCCTTAGAAAAAACATATTTTTAATAGCTAAAGATAGTAGAGTGTATGTAATTGGTAGAAAAGTAATAGATAATTTCGATAATCCTTTTTATTGTGACGAAAACACGAACAATAGAGGCGAAAGAACGTTTAAAAAATCATATTATTGGCAATACTTGTGGTATAATTCAAATCCTAAATAGATTTTGTGAATGTTAGGAGTTTATTATGAGTTTAGAGTTAAGTGATGTAATGATTTCTAAAGAAGAAATTCAAGAAATGTGCAAACGAGTTGCAGCTGAAATTAATAAAGATTATGAAGGTAAAGAGGTATTGTTCGTTGGAATATTGAATGGCGCCTTTTTATTTTTGGCAGATTTAATTAGATATATTGATGTTCCATGCCAAGTTGATTTCATGAAAGTTAGTTCTTATGGTAATGCTATGACTAGTTCAGGCAATGTATCAATTCAACATGATTTAAGTACAGATATAGAGGGTAAACACGTAATAATCGTTGAAGATATAATCGATACAGGAATTACCCTTAATCACTTGAAACCTTTACTACAAACAAGAAGACCAGCAAGCTTATCTTTGTGTGCAGCATTTGATAAGTTTGAAAGACGTCTAGTTGATTTGGATATAGAGTATTTGGGTATTCAGATTCCAGATGAGTTCATAGTTGGTTATGGTTTAGACTTTGATGGACATTATCGCAACTTACCTGATGTGCATTATATGGTAAATAATGACTAAATAAATATTTTTCCCTAAGATATAAAATTTATGTAAAATGTTGTCAAAATAGAAACATTTTATAATTTATATTAATATAGACTATTAGTAATAATAGAGGAGTAAAAGTATTAATGAACGAAAATAAAAATAGACGTGGTAGTGGACTTTCGTTTTACGTTATTCTTATAGTTGTTATTATTGCTATTTCTATGTTTTTCAGCCAGGGTAGTAGATCAGCTGATTTAAGCTACTCTGAAATGTTACAACAGATTAATGTAGGAAATGTAGAGAAGGCAGTAATTGCAGGCAATAATATTGAACTTAAGTTTAAAAATAGTGTTAAAGGAAGTAATTTCACAAGTAAACAAATTTCTCCATATTGGATGAGTGATTTGTTGCAAGAGTTAAAAGCTGCTGAGCAAGCGCACTCAATAGATTTTGATTATGCGGAACCAGTTAATGTTGCTTCTTGGCTAAATATTATTTTATTAGTATTGATGTTTAGTTCAATGGCATTCTTCTTGTGGTTAATGTTTTCCAAGCAAGGTGGCGGAGCTGGTGGAGCTATGAACTTTGCACGTAGCAAAGCTAAGCTTGCTGACCCAGAAAAAAATAAGGTAACATTTGAAGATGTTGCTGGTGCCAAAGAAGAAAAACAAGAATTGCAAGAAGTTGTTGAATTCTTAAAAAATCCAGAGAAGTTTGAGAAGTTAGGTGCAAAAATTCCAAGAGGTGTTCTATTAGTAGGGCCTCCAGGTACAGGAAAGACTTTATTAGCCAAAGCTGTTGCAGGTGAGGCTAAAGTTCCATTTTATTCAATAAGCGGTTCAGACTTTGTAGAGATGTATGTAGGTGTTGGTGCATCTAGAGTTAGAGACCTATTTGAGACAGCTAAGAAACATTCTCCAGCTATTATCTTTATCGATGAGATTGATGCAGTTGGTAGAAAAAGAGGTGCTGGTCTAGGCGGTTCTCATGATGAGCGTGAGCAGACTCTTAACCAATTATTAGTTGAAATGGATGGTTTTGGACCTACTGAGGATGTAATAATTATAGCTGCTACAAACAGATCAGATATTCTAGATCCAGCCTTATTAAGACCAGGAAGATTTGACAGAACTGTTCATGTAAATAGACCAGATCAAAATGAGCGTGAAGCTATTCTTAAGGTTCATGCGAGAAACAAACCAATTGCAGAAAATATTGATTTTAAAGAGATTGCTCAAACTACACCAGGATTTACTGGAGCAGATTTGGCAAACTTACTTAACGAAGCTGCATTGGCTGCTGCAAGAAAAGGACAAACTTTCATTACATATGAAGACATTTCTGCATCAGTGTTTAAAGTAGTTCTTGGTCCAGAAAAAGAAAGTAAATTAATTAGTGATAAAGAAAGAGTTTTAACTGCTTATCATGAAGCGGGACATGCCTTAACTCTAAGAAGTGTCTCTGAAACAGAAAAGGTTGAAAGAGTTTCTATTATTCCTGCAGGTGGAGCAGGTGGTTATACTGCCCATAAGCCATTTGAAGATATTTACTTTACTACAAAATCTCAAATAATAGCAGATATTAAAGTATGCCTTGGTGGTAGAGCAGCTGAAGAAATTTACTTCGGTGAAGTAAGTACAGGTGCATCTAATGACTTGGAGAAAGCCAATCAATCTGCAAGAGATATGATTACTAGATATGGTATGAGTAGTACATTATATAATAGAGTATTCACAGATGATTCAGACGAAGTCTTCATAGGTGGTAGCTATGGTAATTCAACAGCATACTCAAGTGAAGTAATTTCACAAATTGATAAAGAAGTTAGTGAAATTATTAATAGTGCATATGCTGATGTTTTAAATATCTTGAGGGATAAACGTCAAGCCTTAGATGCTATGGCTGAATACTTAATGGAAAATGAAAGAATGGATGCTGAAGTATTTGAACAAATTTATGTAGAAAATACAACAGAGGAACAGCGATTAAGAGATCCAAAGAATGAAGGTAGAGAATATACTTTTGGTAAAAAGAAAGCTGAGTTCGTACCTGAAGAAAGTTCATTTTCACCTAGTGAAGCAGGAGCTGATTTAGATTAAATAATTTTATCTAATATAAAAAAACAATAATTAAAGGTCTTAGTAGTTATCTTACTAAGACCTTTCTATTTCAGTTTATTTGTAAATAAAACTTAAGATGATTTTATTTCTGATCTTTAAAATAAATACCATTTTCAGATCTACATACATCAATTGCAGCATCTCTAACTCCGTCAGGACCAAGGAAGAGGATAAGATCTCCTTCTTGAACTTTACCATGATAGAAATTAATTAACTCATCTACTGTATTTAAGCCTACTGCATTGTTGTCATAACGAGAGTTAAACTCTTCAGCGAACCTTTCGACACTTTCACCAAGATCATCCCACTCGCGTGTGGAATAAATTTTATAATATACTACGTCTTCATAACCCTTGAAAATATCTAGATAATCTTCATGATAATCTCTAGCTCGAGAATAGTTCAATACTTGACATATTGGCCAAATTTTGTTGTGGGGCATAGAATTAGCAGCTTGTAGTGTAGCTCGTAATTCTGTAGGGTGGTGGGCATAGTCTGCGATAACTTTAGCGCCTTCAAAAGTACCAAATATGTCATATCTACCACCAGCACCGTGGAACTTCTCTAAAGCTCTTTGAGCAGCTTCTGCAGTAGCTCCATTTAGATCACATGCAGCAATTGCAGCAATAGCATTACTTACATTATGATCTCCAGGTATTTTAAGTTTGAAATCTCCATAGAATTCTGAGTTTTTATATACTTTAAAATGTGGAATTCCATTTATATATTCTAGTTCATCGTAATAATAATCAGCTTGTTCATTTTTGGATAATTCTGAATTATATTTACCAAAAGTGTAAATATTCAAGTCGCCTGTTTGCTCTTGATCTCGTAGTATTTTTAGTTTTTTAAGGAAATCATCTTTGTGGCTTCCGTCTGCTGGAATAATCAAAATGCCGTTTTGTGCTAAGTTGCCAGCAAATCTAACGAAAGAATCAACAATGTCATCAATATCTTTATAAACATCTAAGTGATCGGCATCAATATTTAGAATTATTGAAGTGGTAGAAAAGAAGTTCCAGAAAGAACGTTTGTACTCATCAGCTTCGGAAATAAATAATTTTTCATTACCTATGCGAATTGTTCTACCACCAAAATATTCAAAATCAGCACCTAAATGAACAGTAGGATCTAGACCTGCTTCCATCATTATAAGTGCAGCCATGGAAGTTGTTGTAGATTTACCATGAGTGCCTGAGATGTTGATAACTGTTTCATAGCGTCTGTTTAGCCAACCTAAAAACTGTGCACGTGTAACAGATTGAATACCTAAATTATTAGCACTTATCAATTCTTCGTTGTTCTCTGGAATAGCAGAAGAGTATACAACGAGATCTGGTTGAGTTTGAGTAATATTATCAGCTAGTTGTGAATAGAAGATCTTAGCTCCTGATTTAGCTAGACGTTCAGTATGTTCAGTGCTACGTGTATCAGAACCTGATACTACAAAGTTTAAGCTCATAGCAATTTCAGCTAAACCAGACATGCTAATTCCGCCTATACCAATAAAATGAATTTTGTCCCCAGACTTTAGGTCTAGATTTTGATATGTAGTAATATTATTCATGTTAAATACCTCTTTATTTTCTGTAAATATTTTATCACTCAATGTATTTACTGTCATTAAAGTGGTAAAATAGTTAAACAATGTTTGTAAATTATAAAGTATAAAAATATCGATATAACAGAGAGATAAAAAATGCATAAAAAAAGAAAAGGTTTTTCTTACTATTTAATTAGGTTTATAACAGCACTTTTAGGACTTGTTTTAGGAGCAAGTTTATTTTTGTGGAATTCTTTAGATCAACTGAAGTTTTTTGACCTTAAAGGTATTAGAGAAAATACAAATTCAGAAAATGTTGAAAATTTAGATAAGTATAAAAAAATAGCTAGAAATTCAAATGGTGATTATAAACATGTTGAGCTATACGTAAATCCAGATTATCCGATCAATTATGTAGAGCAAAAAGATGAAAATGTTAAAAATATTTTAGTTTTTGGTATTGACTCCAGAGGAGAGATTGAAGCTAGAGCTGATACCATTATGATTTTAACTATTAATCAAAATGATCAATCTATAAAATTAACAAGTGTTTTAAGAGACACAGAAATGAGTTTAAACGATGGCTATGGTGCAAGAACCAAGGTAAATGCTTCTTACGCTTATGGAGGAGTTGGGATGCTCATTAATACTCTTAATTATAATTTAGACTTAGATATTCAGGAATTTGTTATGTTTGATTTCTGGAGCGCAAAAAGTTTTATAGATGATTTAGATGGTGTAACATTAACTATATCTGAAGAAGAACTTCCTGCAACAAATCAAGTTATGCAAGGAATGACAGGTGTTTTTGATTTTAATTATGAGGATTATGCATTAAAGACTGCTGGAACACAAAAATTAAATGGTATTCAAGCTTTGGCTTGGGGGAGAGTCAGATCAATAGACTCGGATTTTGGAAGGACCAATAGACAAAGAATTTTAGCAGAATCAATGATTGTAGAGTTCTCTAAGAAGAATTTTTTAGAACAAGGATCTTTTGCCCTAAGTATAATAGATGATTTATCAAGTAATATAGATAAAATGAGCCTATTATCAAGCGGGACTAAAGCTATAATGTTCGCAAATAACATTGAAAAATATAATGTTCCACAAGAAGGAATGTATGAAACTAATTATGATAACTGGAATATGATTATGTATCCTGAATTACAAATTCCAGATTTACACAGATTTATTTGGGGAGAGTAGGCCTATCTTATATAGAGATAATTATTTTTAACGGAGAAAAAAATGAAAAAATCAAATGAAAATAAAAACTTAAATTTTGATAGGGTTGAAGAAAACTTAGATAATGGAAAGTTTATAGAATTTAATGAAAAAGTTCAGAAAAGACCCCCACAACCTTTAACTAGAGAACAGTTGGAATATTATCACAAAGCAAGAGAGCAAGCCTTAAAACGAAAGGCTAAACCTATTTCATCAGCTGATAATATGAAAAATAATTCTCATCAAGTTTATAGAAAACCTGTTCAAAGTAGCAACGTTTCAACAAAAAGATTAGATGAAGGTCACAGTAATAATTCTTATAATCAATCAGTATCTAATTATTCTAATAGGACTGATAATACTTTTACAAAAGATGTAAATAGCAATTCTCCGCAAGCTAAGAAGAATAGCAAAAATGAACAAGCTGCTAGAAGAGCAGAGCACCTGAGAAAGCAAGCTTATTATGATTCAAGATATGCTGATGATGATGAAATTGTAGAGTATTATGGATACTCATCACAAGAGAGTAATTCAGGAGAAAGAAAACCTAGAAAAAATATGTATAGACTATTCCGATTTATTTCTTGGTTGATATTCTTTTTGATTTTTATAATTATTGGTTATTTCCTAGCAAAATTAATACTAAGTTAGTCTAATAAAACAAAGCTCCGATTTTTGAAACTTTCTCAAAAACGGAGCTTTATTAATGATTTACTAAAGTATAATGGATTTTAATTACCAAATATATTAAATGACTGCATTTCTTTGTTTTTCTGTAATAGTTCAGTAATTTGTGATGATTGATCAAGCACACCTGAAATTGAAGCTTGATGATTCAAAGCATCAATTAGTTGAGATGTCATACTTGATAGATCAACATCTCTATACCATGGTGAATTTAATAAATCTTCAGTATGGTCTGTTAAATTGGTTCCATAGATTTTACTTATGTAACCATCTTCGTAAGCTTTATCAATTAGAGAAGTACCCTGGGTCATGAGGGGATATGTACATAACATAATTACGTTACTTGCACCAAATTCTTCTTTTAAAGCTTTTGCAGTTCTTGTTACTGTTGACCCTGAAAAAATAATATCATCAATAATAATAGCTGTTTTTCCTGCTAAATCTTTACCAAGATATTTATAAGTAGTTTCAGGATCAGAATTTTTATCATGTTTATAAACTTTTTGTCTAAAGAAAGTACCGACTTGTAAGCCTAGAACAGAAGCATAATAAGTAGCTCTCTTCATTCCACGCTCATCTGGACTGATTATTACAGCTTGCTCAGGATCAGCAAAATCAACACTAGGGTAGTCAGTGATTAAAGCACGAATTAAGTTATAAGCAGTTGGTACATTTTCAATTCCAAATAGAGGAATTGCATTTTCAACACGAGGCTCATGCGGATCATAAGTCATAATAACTTGTACGCCTAAGTTGTTAAGTTCTTTGAGCATGTTTGCACAATCAAGGGATTCACGTGAATGTCTAGCATCTTGTAAACCTTGATAAAGATACGGCATTACTACGCTAATCTTTCTTGCTTTATTATTTGCAGCTAGAATAATACGTTTTAAGTTTTGGAAATGCTCGTCAGGTGACATAGGTACAGTCATACCAAACATTTCATAACTTGCATTGTGATTAGTAATATCACAGAAAATATAAAGATCATGACCACGAACGGTATCATTTAGTGTACCTTTGGCTTCACCAGAGGAGAAGCGAGAAATTGTACTAGAAATTACATATGTATTTCGCATGAAACCAATTTCATCTGCAAGTAGTTGTGGTCGTTGTTGAACCTTTTTTATTCGTATATTATACAAATGATTATTAACTTTATTTACGAAGTCCTCAGTTCCAGGAAGCGCTATTAAACCAACAGGGCCATTTGTTTCCATTTGCTGAGTAGAACTTGCATCATAAAGATTGTAATTTGAATTGTTTAGTAAAAAATCAGTATTCATTATTTAGCCTCCCAAGTTTCTAATTCATCTAGGTATTCTTTAATTTTATCTGTTGGATCAATGAGGTTAGACATAGAAGCATCATGATTTAAAGCATCGATAATTAAAGCTACAAACTTAGAACAATCTACGTCAACCCACCAAGGGCGTTGTAAAAGTTCTTCAGTGCGATAAATTAAGTTGCTTCCAAATACAAAATCTATGTAACCTTCATCATAAGCATTATCAAAATCTTCTAAACCAGAAGTAAATAGACCAAATGTAGCACAGCAGAGAACACGTCTTGCTCCATGTTGTTTCATTTGTTTTGCGACGTCCAACATAGAACCACCACTTGAGATCATATCATCAATAATAATGACATCTTTACCAGATACATCATCACCAAGATAATCATGGGCTAAAATAGGATTTTTACCATCTATTACTTTAGTATAATCTCTTAGTTTGTAAAAAGTTCCTAAAGGTGCATGGAAAAGGTTAGAGAAATACATAACTCTATCAATTGCCCCTTCGTCAGGAGCGATGAATACTATATCATCACCTCGAAGATCAATATCTTCTACATTTTCATAAATTGCTTGAATAAGTTGAAGATGAATAGGAATATTTTCAAAACCTGAGATAGGTGTTGCGTTTGAAACTCTAGGATCATGAGCGTCGAAAGTTATGACATTAGTAACTCCCAATCTTTCGAGCTCTTCAAGCATATAAGCACAATCAAGAGATTCACGTGAACTACGTCTATGCTGACGACCTTCATATAAGAAAGGCATGATAACATTAATACGTCTAGCTTTTCCACTAGTAGCTAATATCATTCTCTTTAAATCTTGATAGTGTTCATCAGGGGTAATAGGTTTGAAATTCCCGTAAAAGTTATATCCTACGGAATAGTTCATGGCATCCATGAAAATAAAAATATCGTGACCACGAACTGTATCATTAAATCTAGCAATTCCTTCTCCAGTAGGAAGTCTAGATACGTGAGCATCTATTCGATAATCATCTCTTAGAAAACCAGGACTAGTAGTTTCTAATTGATGAGAATAAGACTTACGTCTTTTTATAAGATGCTGATTTACCAGATTAGTAAAAGACTTTGCTCCTTCAGTTTCTACTATACCTAGTGGACCAATAGCTCCCATCGTGTTATCGCCTTCGTGCTGATAACTAGAGTAGCTTGAGTAACTTGGCTCTGAGCTTGAATTTTGCATATACTGCCTCCATCTAAAAATCATGTGATTATTATAACCTAAAGACTAGAAGCATTAAAGATTAATTAATTTTTTTGCTTTATAATAATACAAAAGTTAAATGAGCAATTTATGTTTGATAAAAGACTAAAGCGATTGCAGAAGAAAAATAGGTGATATATATGAAAATTAACTTTCAAAATACAAAACATATTAAAACAGTAGGTAAAATTAAAGATGTTCCGGAGTTCGATAAAGAAGAAATTGTTTTGGCTGGAAGATCTAATGTTGGTAAGTCAAGCCTTATTAATGCACTAACTAATAGCAAAAGTTTGGCTAGAGTAAGTGCCAGTCCAGGAAAAACTAGATTAATTTTGTATTTTGATGTTGACGGGAAGTTTATTCTTACTGATTTACCAGGTTATGGATATGCAAAAGCTGATAAATCAACAGTTGGTACATTTAATGCTCTAACTGATAACTACCTTCAAAGCGAAAAAAGATTTGCTTTAGTTTTGTTCTTGCTAGATATTCGTCATAAGCCGAGCAAACAAGATGAAATGATGTTTGAGTTCTTAAATGAAATTGAACAGCCATATGTGGTTGTTCTAACCAAAGCTGATAAATTAAGTAAGAATCAAATATTTCAACAAGAGCAAATGTTTAGAAAATTATCGTATATAGGTGAAGAAGGGGCTCTCTTTACAATATCTAATACAAAAAAGGCAGGTCTACAAGATCTTAAGGATTTTATAGGCGATTATTTGTCGGATTTTGAGTAGATTTGAGTAGATTTGTAAATACTTAAAAATCAAAGACTTGATAAATTATCATCATTGAAAGTAAAAAATGACTTTCTTGTTATTAAATTGATGCTTTTTATTAGTACAAGGAATGGTGGTAATTTATGGATTCTGATTACTTTTACTTAAAGTACAGAACTTTTTTTAGATTCATATCTGTTTTAAATTTTATCTGTAAGAAAGTAATTAATCTTGCATTTGAGTTGAATTCTAAATTTCCATCTTTATTAATTGTCTTTAATTTAATGTTTATTGCAGAGTTAAGTCTTCAGAATAAATAT
>OJLY01000933.1_pt1 | contig 14317 bp, 14 predicted proteins | sample 1597031 | NCBI WGS metagenome assembly OJLY01 (sample SAMEA3904673, study PRJEB24821) | metagenome | biome: Builtin; feature: hospital; material: surface | place: USA | collected 2013-06-03
AACTCGGTGTGGTTGTGCAGGTGGACGAAGGAGGAGTTTTTGGCCATGCGGCTCATCATAGCGGGGCGGTCAAAATGGGCTATTATTTTGTGATGCTCTACACGCTCGCCGCCTACATCATGTGGGGATTTTTCCCCGCGTTCTTTCCTCTCTTGCTGCCGGCATCGCCGCTAGAAATCCTGGCCCACCGCGTGTTGTGGACCGCGGTACTGGTCACGGGATTTTTGCTCCTCGGCGGCCGGTGGCGAGAAATGGCGCGCATGGACAAGCGCACGTGGGGTTGGCTTGCGGCCGCGGGTGTATTCATCACGGTCAATTGGGGCACCTACGTGGTGGCGATTAATAGCAACCACGTGGCCGATGCGGCGCTGGGCTATTTCATCAATCCCTTGGTGTCGGTCGCCCTCGGCATGGTGTTTTTGAAGGAACGACTGCGGCCGTGGCAGGCCGGCGCGGTGGGCGTTGCGGCCATCGCGGTGCTGTACTTGACGTTCTTTACCGGCCAGGCGCCATACATTTCGCTGCTGCTGGCCTTCAGCTTCGGCTTTTATGGGCTGCTCAAAAAGCAGGTCCGGGTATCCTCGGCCGTCTCGGTCGCGGCGGAGGCGCTCGTGATGTCACCGCTGGCGGTGGGCTACATCCTGTGGCTAGAAACAAGCGGCCAGGGCACATTCGCCAGCGAGGGAGTCGGCCACGCGCTGCTTTTGGTCAGCGCCGGCTTGATTACCGCGCTGCCGCTCCTCTGCTTTGCGGAGGGCGCACGGACACTGCGCTTATCGACGATCGGCATGCTCCAATACCTCACCCCCATCATGCAGATGCTGTGGGCTCTCTTTGTCACCCACGAGCACTTTTCGACGCACCGCTGGATCGGCTTCGGCATCATCGGCGTGGCGGTGGCGATTTACGTCGCCGACTTGGTGCGCATGGCTAGGAGCGCTTAAGTTCCTCGCGGGCGGCGCGGGCGCGGCGACGCGCCGCCTGTTCCTCTTCTGCGCGCAGCGCCCAGCGCGGCATCACCACGACGAGAAAAATGCCATAGGCACATACGATCCCGGAAAACACCAGCGTCATCGAGGTGCCGCCGGTGACAAGGCCGATGAAAAGCGCGATGCCGGAAACCACCACCGCGACCCACGCGGCGATATAGGCAAACTTGTAGTTGGGCATCCACTGCGAAAAGGGCTGGCGTGAGGACATAGGTCTAGTCTACGCGGTGGTCGTATTCGTGGGCCCGGTATCGACGAGGTCCGGTGGGGGCGGATCCCAGGGGTTGACCCAGCGCACCCCGCGGGCGGTGCGCTCGAAGCGGCCATTGCGCGGCGGGACGGTGCGATGGTCATCATTGCGGCCATTGTGATAGGCGCAGGCGGTGGTGAGGTTCTTCGCATTGGTCCACCCGCCGCCGGCCCAACTGAAGATGTGGTGAACCTGGCACTCATCGGCAGGCTTATTGCATCCCTTGACCGGGCAGGTGGGATTTTCCGCCGCGGCCATCATGAACTGCTTCCAGGTGGCCCCACGGCGCATGCGGTACAAGTTCACTGGGCCCTCTACGGGGTGGAGCAGGGTGACAAATCCCTCCTCGGCAAGCGCACGCTGGGCCAATTCAGCACCCGTAATCTGCGCGCCATTGGTCATGGTCAACACCACATCGTCGCTGCCATGGGCCACGCCAACCAACTTATCCAGTGGCACCACAACGTTGGTGCGCACGGTTGCGGCGGCGCCGGTACCGGTGCGGAAGAGGGAGGTGACGTCGGCAAGCGAACCGGCATGCTGGTGTAACTCGGCGATGAGTGCGGACGGCCCAGTGATGGACAGCGTCCAGGGTTTGCCGGCGGCGCGGCGGCGCAACCGCACCCCCGGCTTGGGTTCGCGCGGCGCGCGCATCTCGCGCAGCTTTTTGCGAGCACGCCTTTCCATCTCCCGCGTATCGCACGCGATATGGGTGAGCTCGGCGCGCAGGGCCCAGGCACGGGCTTGCGTGGGCGCGCGCCGGGCATGCTTTTCGATGACCTCCAGCGTCGGCAGCGAATGCCGGTTGCGGCGGGCCCCATCTACCGCACGTCGTTGGCGGCGGCGAAAGCGTGTGGGCCCGAAATAGACCTGTGCTAGCTGCGCAATGGATTCTGCTTCGGCATCGGGCATGCCGGCGGCATTAAGGTCCGCGGCGGAGGCATCGGCGGCCTCGGCGAGGATATCCATCGCCGAGTTGAGTGCCGCAATATAGGCCCGAATGTGTTCCATGCCCTAGATGCTAAAAGCGCTGGGCGGCCACCGCGCGCCACAGGTCCCAGGAGGGCGATATTAGCTGGGAGGGCGGATGGCGAAGCTGCCCCAGGCGGCGTCCGCGGGTGCGGGTTCGACGGCGGCGACGGAGGGGGTGGAGGCGACGTCGGCAAGCTGCGCGCCCGACCCCCACACCACGGCGGCGCTCACCGCGGAGGGGCGCTGGCCATAGGAGGCATCGATGCGGTCGAAGGCGCGTTGGATGACAGCGGCGCGGTCCTCGCCGGCGGTGGGTTCGGGGACGTCAATGGGGGCGGTGGAGCCGATAAGGATAGCGTCCATGCGCGGGGCTGCGGCAACGGCGGCCGCGGCTGCTACGGGTGGTAAGTCCTCGTCGAAGGTGACAAGGGCGTAGGCAGGCGCGTCTGGAATGTCATTGCCTGCCACGCGCGCAATATACTCCGCTCGCGATTCGCCATCCGGGCCGAGCTGATCGCCTTGTACTTGCGAAGAGGCCTGGGTCCCTAGGGCGCCAAAAAGCGCGAGCGCGGCCAAGAAAAGCACCGCAAGCACCGCCAGGGCCGCTAGCCGACGCCGCCGGTAGACCTTCCTCATCCCCGCAGAACCTCCAAAGCGTGCTCGAGATCGGCCGGGTACGGCGCTTCAATCTCGAACCACTTGCCGGTGCCGGGGTGGGTAAAGCCGAGCTTTACCGCGTGCAGCCATTGACGCTGAAGCCCAAGGCGCTTAGCCAAGTTGGGATCCGAGCCGTACATTGGGTCGCCCACGCACGGGTGGCCGGTGGCGGACATGTGCACGCGAATCTGGTGGGTGCGGCCGGTCTCTAGGTGCACCTCGATGAGGCTGGCCTCGCGGAAGGCCTCGATGAGGCTGTAATGGGTGATGGCCGCTTTGCCGTCGTCAAGCACGGCGAATTTCCAGCCCGACTTGGGGTGGCGGCCGATGGGCGCATCAACGGTGCCCTCGATGGGATCCGGCAGCCCCTGCACCACGGCGTGGTAGGTCTTTTTCACGCTGCGGTACTTAAAGGCGTGCTTGAGCGCGGAATAGGCGCGCTCCGAGGAAGCCACGACCATCACGCCTGACGTGCCCACATCGAGGCGGTGCACGATGCCCTGGCGCTCGGTCGGCCCGGACGAAGCCACGGTATAACCGGCCGCGCGCAGCCCGCCGATGACCGTCGGCCCGTCCCAGCCCACGCTGGGGTGCGCGGCCACGCCCACCGGCTTATGCACGCAGATGATATCGGCATCGTTGTAAAGCACGTCCATGCCCTCGACCAGCTCTTCGCGCGGCAGCAACGGCTTTTCTGGCTCCGGCAAAAGCACCGAAACCACGTTGCCGGAAATCAATCGCTCGGACTTGCCCAGCTCCTGGGAATCGATGGTCACGCTGCCCTCGGCGCACAACTGCGCGGTGGCGCTGCGGGAAAGGCCAAGGAGCTTGGCCAGGGCGGCGTCGGCACGCATGCCTTCTAGGCCTTCGGGAATGGGGAAGCTGCGCATCTGCCTATTCATGCTCGGCCTTCCTTTCCTCCAGCACCATGGCGATGATGAACAGCACCACGCCGCAGGTAATAGCCGCGTCCGCAATATTGAACACCGCGAAAGAGCCGACCGAAATATAGTCCACCACGTGCCCGAACCAGAAGCCGGGGGCGCGGAAGATGCGGTCGGCGAAATTACCCAGCGCGCCACCGGCGATGAGCGCTAGACCCACCGCCTGGCCGGAGTGGGTAATGCGCGGGGCGGCAATGGCCACGCCGAGCACAAAGACCAGCTGAATGGTGGTAAAAAGCCACGTCGATCCCTCCCCGCCCATGGAAAAGGCGGCGCCAGGGTTAAAAAGCAGGGTAAACCGGAACCAATCCCCAATAACCGGCAGGGGCTCGCCCTCCGTAAGGATGGAGAGCATTATTTGTTTCACGGCTTGGTCCACCAGCGCCACGGCGATGACAACCGCGGCGATAAGTCCTGTCTTGCTCCTTCGTTTTTGACTCACCCGCTCTATTCTAAACGGGAGCGTCCGGTATTTTGGTAAGCGTGTTTCGAGTCAAAGTTTTTGCAGCCCTGACCACAGCCGCCGTAGCGCTTACGGCGTGTTCCTATGAAAAGCCGGGACCCGCGGTAGAACAGCCCGTGGGCCTGACTATCGACGCCCCACGCGTCACCGTGGACAATCCCGGCACCGGGGAGAAAAAGCTCCTGGAATACCGCGATATCGACTCCACGCAGGACGTGAACTACCGCGTTACCGAGGGTTTTTCGCAGGACCTGCTCAAAAAGTCCGCGGCCGAGAAGTTTCAGGCCTCCGACGTCGAATCCACCACCACTACCCTGCCGCTATCGGCCAAGGTAGATAAGGCCAGCGAGGACGTCGAAGACCAGCTGCCGGCCACCCGCAATGCGTTCGTCACGGCCGGTGCGCCGGAAACTTCTGGCGACACCGACGTCTCCTCGGCCGAGGGATTTCAATTTGGCTGGCGCGGTCAAAATACCGGCCAGATGAATTCCTTGCGCCTTGCCGCACCCCAGGAGGCCACGGATGAAGCCCGTGGCTCCGTGGAACAGGCAATTATGAAGCTGACGGCCCTGCCCGTGGTTTTCCCCACCGAGGAGGTAGGCAAGGGAGCGAGCTGGACGGTGGATTCGCGCGTTACCGGCGAGTCCACCCTGCTGCAGACCACGCGCTATACGGTCGCTTCCATCGAGGGCGACCAGGTCAAGCTCAACGTAGAAGTAGAACAGCGGCCGTCGCTAGGCGCGCTGTCGTTTGAGGGCCAGGCCCAGGGCACGGAGTTGGAGGACAAGGAGCTCAAGGTTGTGGACTCCAGCACCCAATCCAAGGGCAACATCACGGTAGACCTGGGCAAGCCGCTGCCCGTGGGCGGTGACGTGTCTTTCGACACGAAGGTCATCTATGGCGCCGCCGGCTCGGAGCTGCGCGTGGTGCAGTCGAGCCTGACGGAGCTGAACTTTTCCTAGTTACTCGGCCGGGGCTTCTACAGGGGCCTCAGCTGGCGCCTGCTCGGCGCCGGCAGCCGGGGCGTCGCCTTCAGCCGGGGCAGCATCGCCCTCGGCCGGTGCCGGGGCGGGTGCGGAGGCTCCGGCACCGGTATCTGCACACATCTCCGGAACCTGCTCCGGCGGCACGGTGTTTTGGATGAGCGTGCAAGCCCACGCCTTGGAAAGCTTCCAGGTGCCGTCTTCGTACACGAACTCCACCTGGTCAGCGGTCTGCTGCTGGCCGTCAGCGGTGGTGAAGTTCACGGTGGTCAGCACGGACTGCGGGTCATAGCCCGGAAGCACAGGATCGACGACCTCGAACTCGGCGCCGGATTCCGCCTTGGACTGTGCCATGGTGTCAAAGATTTCCGGTGCGGTCTCGCCGCCCTGCACGGTGGCGGTCTTTTCCTGCTCAGAGGCGTTCGGGTCGGTGGCCTTGGCCAAGATGGCGTTGAGATCCGCCGGGGACGGCAGCGCTGGGGCGGCGGAATCGCCGTCGGAAGAGGCGGATTCCTGCGCCTCGGTGTTGGTGGCGGCGGTATCGTCCTGCTCGTCATCGGAAGAGCAGGCGGCCAGGGCGGTGGCCGCGGTCAGTGCGAGGCACGCGGCGCTAAACTTGCGGAATTTCACTTCTAACTCCTCACGTCTGGGTTCTAAACTCCCATCAGTTTACAGCTGCACCAGCTTTTTCCGGGCTGCGCCCGCCGCGTGGGCAGAGATTTCTTTAACCTTGAGTGCATGATCCGACTTGCTTTAATCGCCACCGGCGGCACGATCGCGTGCACCACCGTGGCCGATGGTTCCTTGGTTCCCACCATCTCCGGCGCGGACCTTGCCGCTGAAATCGACGCCGAGGTAGTGGAGTTTCGCCAGCTCGACTCGTCCTCTATTACTTTGGCGGACCTCGATGAGCTCATTGCGGTGGTCAACGAGCACACCGCGCGCGAGGACATCGGTGGCGTGATCATTACCCATGGCACCGACTCCATGGAGGAAACCGCGTTGGCGTTGGAGATTTTCTGCGCAGGGGCAAAGCCCATCGTGCTTACTGGAGCGCAGCGCGCCTACGATCACCCCGCGGCCGACGGCCCCACCAATCTGCGGGCTGCCCGCGAGCTAGCGGTCAGCGGGCGCCCTGGGGTTTTCCTCTGCTTCGGCGGCGAGACCATTCCGGCGCGCGGTGCGCGCAAGCGGCACACCAGTGACCTGCGCGGGTTTGAGTCGCTGTCCGTTCCTGGCACTACCCCGCGTTTGCGTCCTGCCCCGCTGGCGTCGCAGCGTATCGAGATCATCCCTGCCTATCCGGGAGCGGGCCGCCTGCTGGTCGACGCCGCCGTACACTCCCCCGCCTCCGGCCTCATTGTGGAGGCCATGGGCTCGGGAAACATGGGTGAGGACATGGGCCGCGCGCTTGCCGACGCCCTCCACGCCGGTCTCCCCATCGCCATTTCTACCCGCACGCCCTATGGCCCGACGGCACTGGCTTATGGCGGCGACGGCGGTGGCGCGAGCCTGGGGAAGCGTGGCGCCATCAACGCCGGATGGTTCCGCCCGAGCCAAGCGCGAATCCTACTCGCTGCGGCGCTAGCCACCGGCACCGATCCGGCGGATCTTTTCGCTCAGGAGGGCTAGCCCTCGCTGGTCAGCCAGTCTTGCCAATCCAGTGAGTCGAGCGGGTCTGCTGGCACGAGCGCGGGATCGTCGGCCGCGAAGGATTTGGTGCGCCCGGGCCCCGTGGCGCGGGTTTCAAAGCGCACGCTGACCACCCCGTGGCCGGCGCCTTGAATCCAACCGTGGCCGTAGTCAGGATGGAAGACGTCTTGCGTTGCGTGCCACTGGTTATCGGTTTCTTCCTCCACCGTCACCGTAGGCGCTGGAATGGCCGGTGTTGCGTCGTCGCTCACCCCAGTTTCATAGTCCGTGTCTGCCGGTGCAGGGCGCACGATCTCGCGGTCGAGCTCCGGAAAAAGCACGTCTTGGCGAGCGGCCTCTAGGCCGGAATAGCTCACCCCTACCAGGCGGATGGGCCCTAGCTCATCGGGGTAGCGGGCGAGCTTGAAAGCGGCGGCGGTGAGCACGGCGGCGTCGTCAGTCGCATAGGGCAAGGTGGTCGAGCGCGATTCGATATGAAAATCCGCCATGCGCAGTTTCACCGTTACGGTGCGCGCGCCGCGCCCGTCCTTAAGCAAACGACGGTGAGCGCCCTCCGCCGCGCGAGTGATGGCTGCATCGACCTCGGGGGCGGTCTGCAGGTCTTTCGGGTAGGTGTGCTCGGTAGAAATCTGCTTAGAAATAGCACGCGGCGCCACCTCACGGTCATCAATGCCGCGGGCCAGCTGCCACAGCTGCAGCCCCACCACACTGCCGATGGAAATCTCTACTTCCTTGCGCGTCATCGCCGCTAGCTGCCCAATGGTTTCTACGCCGATGGATTTGAGCTTCGCCCCGGTCACCGGTCCGACTCCCCACAGCTTGTTCACCGCAAGGGGGTGCAACATATCTAGCTGGCGCTCCGCTGGGATAACAAAGGTGCCATCAGGCTTCGCTTCGCCGGAGCCAATCTTGGCAAATTGTTTGCCCGAGCCCGCCCCAATGGAGCACGGCAGACCCGTCTCTTCCCGAATGAGCGCGCGCAGCTCATCCGCCCAGCGCTTGACCTCCTCCGCGCTCGCCCCTTCTAGGGCGGCGGGTTCCATAAAAGCCTCATCGATAGAAAGCTGCTCGATGACCTCCACGTGTTGCGCGATGATGTTAAAAACGCGCCGCGAGGCCGCCGCATACACCGCCCGGCGCGGCTGCACTACCACCGCGCGAAGTCCAACAAGCTGCTGCGCGCGATACATCGGCATGGCCGAATGCGCGCCGTACTCGCGCGCCTCATAGGAGGCGCCGGCCACCACGCCGCGCCCACTGGTGCCTCCCACCAAAACGGGACGCCCCTGCAGCGTAGGCCGGGTCAGCTGTTCGACGGAGGCGAAAAACGCGTCCATGTCGATGTGTAGAACCCAGCGTTGCATGCGGCCCAGTCTAATAGGCGCACCTCCACATGCACTCCTGGGTGTTTGCGTGCCGTTAATTAAAGCTTTTATTTCTTTCCATCTTCACGTCACCCACATGCAATATTGCGGCCTTATCTTTTTCGAGGTTATTTCTTGAAGAAAGTATTTCGCTGATTATGAACTCACCCCACGTCATCTTGCGCGGCGTTAAGCGCGAATTCGCCGATAATACGGGCCTCCACGAGACCGATCTAAGCATCAACCGCGGTGAATTCATCTCTATTCTCGGACCTTCCGGCTGCGGTAAGTCCACCCTGCTGCGTTGCATAGCCGGATTAGAAACGCCTGACTCGGGAACCATCTCTTTCGGAGAGATGGAGGTATTTGGTCCACGAACCAACGTGGCCGTCAACAAGCGCCGGCTGTCTATGGTCTTCCAAGACCTCGCACTGTGGCCGCACATGACGGTGGAAAAGAATATCGAGTTTCCGCTGACCACCCCAGGCAATAAGGTGGCGGCAGGCCAGCGGGCCGAGAAAGTCCGCGCCTGCATGGACATGGTGGGCATCGCTTCCAAGGCGAAGGCGCGGCCGAACCAACTTTCCGGTGGCCAACAGCAGCGCGTCGCCATCGCCCGTGCGCTGGTTTCGAATCCGGACCTCCTGCTCATGGATGAGCCGCTCTCCGCCCTCGACGCCGCGCTGCGCGTGCAAATCCGCGCCGAGCTCACCCAGCTGGCACAGGAGCTGGGGCTGACGGTCATCTACGTCACGCACGACCAAGCCGAGGCACTTGCCATGTCGGATCGCGTCGTTGTCATGAACCAGGGCCACATCGAACAATTCGCGGATCCGGTCACCATTTATGAAAAGCCGGCCACCGATTTCATCGCTGGCTTTGTAGGCACCATGAACCGCCACCCACAGCTGCCCAGCGTGCGTCCAGAAAATCTCACCGTCACCACTGCGGAGGAGGACACCGGCGCCTCCCCGCGCCGGGTCGAGGCGCAGGTTCTTGGCGCTCACTACATCGGTGGGCGCTACGAGTTGCGCTGCGACGTCCCCGGGGCGGAGGAACCCTGGGTGACGTATTCACCGCATCGCTTCACTCGCGGCGAGACCGTCTACCTCAACTATCCATCTTCTCTTTCTGCATAGGAGCCACACATGTTTACCAAGAAGTTCACCGCCACCATCGCCACCACCGCTGCTGGTGCGCTCGCCTTGACCGGTTGCGGATCCGTCGAGGACAGCGCCGATACCGCCACCGACCAGTCCACCTCTTCTGCCGAAAAGTGGCAGGCACCTGAAGGCCTGTCCGGCGAGGTGGATTACTATTCGGCTAACCCGCAGGGGCTTACCGACGCCCTCGTGGAGGCCTTCGAAGAAAAGACCGACGTCCACGTCAACGTCTTTGCCGATACCACCGGCAAGATCACCGCCAAGCTCAAGGCAGAGGAAGCAAACCCGCAGGCTGACGTGGTCTACCTCGCCTCCTGGGCTGCAGCTAGCAAGCAGGAAAAATCCGGCGCTCTTGAAAAGTACACGCCGGAGGGAGCGGACAAGGTTGTTCCCGAGTGGGCGTCGAAAAGCGGGGCGTTTACCGGCCGCGATGGTTCGGCCCTAGCGCTGGTAACCAACACCAACGTCGTGGACGAGGCCCCGAAGGACTGGGAAGATCTCACCGATGAAAAGTACAAGGACCAAATCATCATGCCGGACCCGCGCGAATCCGGTACCGCGGCCGACCTCATCGCGGCCATGGTGGACCAATGGGGCGAGGAAAAGACCTGGGATCTCTTTGACAAGCTCTTTGACAACGGCATGATCGTCCAAGGTGCCAATGGCCCAGCGCTCGACCAGGTCACCTCCGGCTCGCGCGGCATCGTCCTCGGCGGCGTTGACTACTCCGCATACTCCGCGCAGAAGAAGGGCGAGCCGCTCGAGGTTGCTATCCCAACCTCCGGCACCACGGTTACCCCGCGCCCAGTCATGATCCTCAAGTCCTCCGATAACAAGGAAGCCGCAGAGGCATTCGTCGACTTCATGTTCTCCGATGAGGCGCAGGAGATCTCGGCCTCCAAGAACATGATCCCGGCCAATAAGGACATCGCTCCAAAGAATGGCCCGAAGCTGGATGAGATTAAGACCCTCAACGATGACCTCGATGGCCTGGTTTCTCAGTCCAAGGACATCAAGGAAACCTTTGCCAAGCGCTACCTGAAGTAACCGATGAGCTCCACCACCACTCCCCAACGTCGCCTTGGGATCTACGGGGTCCTTCTCATCTTGCTTGCCCTCGTCGCCGCGCCGCTAGCCTCCGTGCTGGTCAACGCGGCCGTGGGCTACCACGATGAGCCCTCAGCCCTCGGCAGCATTGTCCAACCGGGCATGCTGCACATCCTTGGCAATACCGTCCTGCTCTCCGTGCTGGTCGTGGCTTTTGCCACGCTCATGGCCGCGCCGCTCGCCTTCCTCCGTTCGTGGACGCGGTTTAGCAGGGCCAATTGGATCGAGATCGTCATCATGATCCCGTTTATGACCCCACCCTTTGCGGCAGCGATGGCGTGGATGGATTTCACCCGCCGCGGTGGTGTGGCCGAGATGCTGCTCGGCCACGGCGCCGGCAAGCTCGCCCACGATGCCATCTACTCGGTGTGGGGAATGGCCTTCATCATGGCCGCGGAGCTCTTTCCATTCTTGTACCTCATCCTGCGCACCTGCCTGAATTCCATTCCGGCGTCCACGCTGGAGATGGCACAGATAGCCGGCGCGAGCCGCTGGCAACAAGCCGTGCGCATCATCGCTCCGAACATAATCGGCCCCTTTTCCCTCGGCGCGCTGATTATCTTCATTAAGGCCGCCGGCGAGTTTGGCACCCCAGTTACGCTTGGCAACGCCATTGGCTACAAGGTGCTCGTCTCCTCCATCTATGAAGACGTCACCATCGACCCCCTCGATTTTTCCAGCGCCGCTGCCTCCTCGTCGGTTCTCTTTGCCATCGGCGTGACCGCCTGGGCTTTCCAACAGTGGATTTCACGCCGCGACCTCTCCGGCGGTGGCCGAGTAAGCCGCCCCGTACGTATCCGCCTCGGCTCGGTCGGCACCGTCTTCGGCGCTGTGGTGACCGCAACAATCTTCATGGCCGCGGTGGTCATCCCCTACCTGTCCATCACCTTGGCCGCGATGACCATTCTCCGCTCGGCCCCGCCTACGCCTAATAACCTGACCTTCGATTACTTTTCCATCGTTGTGCAGATGCCCACCGCTCAAGAGGCACTTGTTCGCTCCATCGGACTAGGCGCCCTTGGCGCGACCACCGCCGTTGCTCTCGGCGTCCTCGTCACGGTACTCACCCGCCGCCAAAGCACCATTACCGCAAAATTCAGCGATTTCTTGGCTATCGCCCCCGACACCGTTCCCGGCATTGTCCTGGCCATTGGATTTATTTTGCTGTGGAACTCTCCCTGGCTGCCATGGTCGCCCTACGGCACTATGGGCATGCTAGTTATGGCCTTCACCGTGCTCTTTTTGCCCATGGCCATCCAAAACATCAAGGCTTCAGCAGACTCCGTCTCCCCTACCGTCTACGAGGCCGCTGCTATTTCCGGCTCCTCCACTCTGCATACCTTTGGGCGCATCACCCTGCCACTGCTTGCCCCTGGCATCTTCGCTGGCTGGCTCCTCGCCTTCTTCGTAGGCATCCGCGAGCTGGTCATGTCCTCACTCATTCGCCCGAGCCAAGTCAACCTCTTGGCTCCGTGGATCATGAACCAATTCGATCAAGGCCACCGTGCCGAGGCCATGGCCATGACGCTCATCGGCGTCGGAACCTCCACCGTTGTCTTGGTAGCTATCACCTGGTGGCAAAACCGAAAGGCCGCACATGCCCGCTAGCATTTTTGTCTTTGCCGATCTGCACCTAGGCCGCCCGGGCGCCCCTGGGCTGGACTGGGCCCTGCAAGAACTCGAAGTTGCCGCCAATAGTGGAGCCACGGCGTGCGTATGCTTGGGCGATATCATTGACCGCAACGCTGAGGCGTCCGAATTCGTGCCCCAGGCCCGCGCCGTAATGGCCCACGCTGCCACACTGTTCGGCGAGGTCCACTTCATTTCCGGCAACCACGATACCCACCACAATCTGGACTTCCCGCCCGAGGTCACGGTCCACGGCACGCAGGTGCACTCCTTTCGCATAGGAAACACCACGGTTCTAACCGCAGCGGTGGCCACCGATCCGGACCCGCGCCGACTCCAGCTTCCGCCGCGCCCGAGCGACGGCCCCGTCCTCGGCCTCCTACATTCTTCCGTCACCGGTGAGTTTTCTAAAGGCACCTGCCTGCCGCTTTCCGTGGCTGAGCTACAGGCCAGCGAGGCCGATGCCTGGATCCTTGGGCACGTCCACACCCCGCACACGCTTGCCGACGCCCCCTTCATCGGCTGGGTCGGCATGGGCCACGGCTTACTCTTCCACCCCGATACGTGCCACGTCACACGTTTGCCTAGCTAGATCCGTTCCCCACAAAGTGCCACCACACACTTGCTTGCATGCAAGCTTGCATGCAAGATGGATGCATGTCCAATGAACGAATGCAGCCCGCCGCGGAGCGCGCCTATGACTTCGTCAAAGAGAAGATCATTGACGGCTCCTTCGAGCCCTCGCAGATGCTTTCCGAGGCCTCCCTGGCTACCGAAATGGGAATTAGCCGCACCCCGATGCACGAGGCTTTCCTGCGCCTAGAGGTCGAAGGCTTTCTACAGCTCTACCCCAGGCGGGGTGCGCTCATCGTGCCGATCAGCCCGCAGGAAATCCGCGAGGTTTATGAGGCACGCTTGCTCGTGGATAGGCACTGTGCTGAAAAGATCTGCGCAATGTCTGATGCCGAGCGCGCGGACATCGCTGATCAGCTAGATGCGACCATCGCGGAGCAGGACACTGCGTTGGATGGCGCAGACCTGCATGCCTATACGCACCTAGATGCACGTTTCCACCAGATCATCATGGATGGCGGTGCCAATAGCCTGCTGGCCGGGCTGGGACACCAGCTGCGCGAACGCCAGCAGCGTTTTACCGCCACGGCCATTGGCCGCAACGTGGCCCGCGCCCGCACCTTCGTGGATCAGCACCGCACGCTTGCCGATGCCCTCCGCGCCGGCGACCTCGACGCCTACCTTTCCGCATTGGACACCCACCTAAGCAACTCGAGGAATCAACTATGACCGAAAAGTTTGCCAAACACTCATGGTTTCCCGTCGCTGGCAGCATGGTCGCTGTCGCGTGGGGCGGCAATGAGTTCACCCCTCTCCTAGTCATGTACCGCGAGGAGTCACACTTCTCGCAGGTCACCGTCAATGGCCTCTTGGCCGCCTACGTGCTCGGCATCGTGCCTGCGCTGCTGATTTCTGGCCCGCTTTCGGACTACATTGGCCGCCGCCCCACGATGCTGCCTGCCGCGCCACTATCGCTGCTCGGTTCCTTCCTTCTGTCCATCGCACCGAACGAGCCACTCGTCATCGCCGTGGGCCGCATCATGTGCGGCTTGGCTTTGGGCATCGTCATGGCGGTCGGCTCCACGTGGGTGGCAGAGCTCATCACCCGCGCCGGCGGCGATCCCGCTGCCGGCCCGCGCCACGCCTCCATGTGCCTGACATTAGGCTTCCTCATCGGCGCCGGCCTCGCATCGGTGCTGGCCCAGTGGGGTCCGTGGCCGACCCACTTGGCGTATATCCTGCACATCCTCCTCACCGTCGCCACCGCTATCTGGCTGATGAAGACCCCGGAAACCCGCCCGCCGCGGGGCGCTACGGTAAAAGACTCCTTCCTTGACCTGAGCATCCGCGACATGCTGCGCATGCTGCACATTCCCTCCGCAGCACACCGCCGCTTCGTGCGCATTGTCCTGCCGGTCGCCCCGTGGGTCTTCGGCTGCGCTGGCGCCGCCTATGCCCTCCTGCCCCAGCTTTTGTCCAAGTCTGCCGGCGATGCCCCCATCGCTTTCTCGGGCCTGATGACCGTTATCACCTTGGGCTGCGGCGTCGGCATCCAGATGCTCGGCAAGGT
>OJLY01000936.1_pt1 | contig 14261 bp, 13 predicted proteins | sample 1597031 | NCBI WGS metagenome assembly OJLY01 (sample SAMEA3904673, study PRJEB24821) | metagenome | biome: Builtin; feature: hospital; material: surface | place: USA | collected 2013-06-03
TCTCGTGGGCTCGGAGATGTGTATAAGAGACAGTTCTTCATTCAACTTCATCTCCTCGATAAATTAACAAACTCAAATAGCTTTGCCCATACTTTTTAGATTTTACCCATTCAAAATCATCGACTTCCGAATCCCATTGATGTTCTTGATCCGATTCACAAAGAATAACGGCTTGATCAGCTAGCATCGATTCTTTCTTTAACCATCTTAAGTCTTCTAAATATCGGCCCTTCTTATAAGGTGGATCTAGAAAAACAAGATCAAAAACTTCTGATGTATCATTAAACCACCGCTTCAAAGCCTGACGATTATTTCCTTTTAACAAATGAAATTTACTAAGTTCTTGAGTCATGAGTAAATTTGCCTCTATGGTTTTAAGCGCAATATGGTTTTGTTCACACAAAACCGCTTGATCGACTCCACGAGAAACGGCTTCAATCGCCAAAGCCCCGGAACCGGCATAAAAATCCAAGCAAAGATGACAACTCGATAAATAAGGACTTAACACATTGAACATCGATTCCTTCACCTTATCGGTCGTTGGTCGAGTATTCATCCCCGGTACCGCCTTTAAGGGTCTAGACCGATAGTTACCTCCTACGACGCGCATCAAATCCCCCACTTCTATTCCTTGCTTGTTTTTCTTGAATCAGATTTTTTTGGATCAATAGACTCAGCGATTTCCTTAAAGAATTCTTGATAATCTGTCCGTTCAGGATCCTCTACCACTCTTTCTTGAGCATCGGGATCAACCCGATTAGCAATGGCATTTTTAAACGTCATATCAATATCATCACGATAAGAAAGTTCAACTTCTCTGACAAAATTGAGCCGTTCAATAGCGGGTAAAATCTTATCTGTTTGATCTTTATTAATATACAATACAACATATTTTAATCGTTGAGAAACATAATGGACGATTCCAAATTTCCTTAATTGTTTCCACTGACGTAAGCTATAGCAACTGACGATCAGTGACTGGCGTTCTATCTTCTTAAAGGTCACGTTTAATCCCTCCTATATAAAACCGATTATCTCCTTGTCGCGCTTTTAAACGCTGGTATCTCTCTTCAACATAAAATTTCTGTACTAAAGCAACTAATAATAAATTAGTAATAATGGATGTCCCACCTGATGAGATAAAAGGCAGGGTCACACCGGTCAGTGGAATTAATCCCGTAAGTCCACCAATATTGATCATTGACTGAATAAAAATTAATAAAGCTACTCCTGAAACAAAAACCCGGTTAAATCTTATCGTTAAAGTCGCCGATAAGCGAAGTAAATAAGCCATTAAAAAGAAAAGTAATCCGGTAATCACACTTACTCCGACGAAGCCAAATTCTTCCGCAGCAACAGCGAGAATAAAGTCTGTATGTGCAGCTGGCAAGACTAACTTCACTGTTCCTTGCCCTAGACCCTTACCAAATAGCCCTCCATTAGCAAAAGCCTGATAAGACTTAACCACCTGGAAGCCATCTTCTAATTGATACCGGAAAGGATTCGTAAAACTACCTAACCGTTGAAAAATATGACCGTTCAATTTAATCAATTGATCTGAAAAATGATCTAAAAACCAGTAGGCGAACAAATAGAAACCTAAAAAGACCAGTGCCCATTTGATATTCTTTTGATAGGGAGCATGATATATCGCTAAAACACCGATAAAAACTAAAAAAATAATTAAAGCTGTCCCAAAATCAGGTTGTCTTGTAATAAGAAAAATAGATAAACCCCAAAGCAATATAGAATAATAACCACGCCAAAAAACAGATTTTTCATATTTCAATAAATACGTCCGCTTAAATTCAACACTTAGACGAGCTAGCAGCAATAAAGTCATAATTTTCAAAAGCTCTGAAGGCTGTAAATTAAAGAAGCCAAGATCAATCCAGGATGAAGCGCCACCCGCTTCATGACCAAAATAAGTCGCATAAAAAATCATAATGACCAATAAAGTTAGGGCGACATTTTGCCAAAAAACAGAACGATAAAGCTTTTGAGGAAAAAACATTAAGCAAACACTCATTAATATTCCTACGATAATCGCCATAAGCTGCTTGAACAATACTGTTAAGGGACTTGAATTAAAGCTAGCAGAAAAAATTAAAAAACAAGAAATGATAAGTAATATTAAGACCGTTCCTAATATCCACGGATCCATTAAAACAAACATCTGCCGATATTCATGCCATCTCTGAAGAAAACGAGACTTAGTCGTTTTATCCTGTGTATGTGTACTACCGGTTTTGTTGGGGAAAGGTTGATTCAATCACAGATCCCTCCTTCTATATTCCTACTCATTATAGCATATGAGAAAGTAAGAAAAAAAGAAAGCACAAACGAATAAATATTAATACAAGAAGTATACACAATTGGGATAAATCTCCAAGCACTAACTAAGAATTAAACCTTCAAATCCTCTATTAAAAAACTAACATAAATAAATCCCATTTAAAATAGACATCATTAAAGGGCTGTGACAATTGAATGCCACAGCCCTAAAGGTTAATAGTTATGAATAAACTTATAAGCCCTCGATCTCATTCATTGGTAAAAACTAGGCCTCGTGAAAACGTTCAGCGATTTTATCCCAATTGATAATTTCAAAGAAGGCTTGAACATAATCAGCTCGTCTATTTTGATAATTCAAATAATAAGCATGTTCCCACACATCAATTCCTAATAAAGGAGCCTTGCCTTGGCTCAATGGATTATCTTGGTTAGGGGTTGCTAGAACACTTAGTTGATCGCCATCTTTGACTAACCATGCCCAACCAGAACCAAATTGACCTTTGGCAGCTGTTGCAAACGCATCTTTAAATGCATCAAAGGATCCAAAGTCACGCTTAATCGATTCAGCCAAGTCACCTGTTGGTTGATTATCTTCCTTAGGTGCTTGAAGACTTCCCCAGAATAAAGTGTGATTCAAATGTCCACCACCATTATTTCTTACAGCCATGCGAATTGATTCAGGAACCGCCTCTAGATCCTCAATGATGGATTTGATCGATTGATTTTCAAGATTAGTTCCTTCAATCGCTTTATTTAAATTTGTCACATATGTTTGATGGTGCTTATCATGGTGAAACTCCATGGTTGCCTGATCAATCACAGGTTCTAAAGCATCATAAGCATAGGGTAATTCTGGTAATTTAAATGACATATAAATTCCTCCTTTAGGTCCTTTTTTACATCTTATCATGACTAGACCATAGCACCAAAAAATCTGCTCAAATAAAAAAGCAGGTCAACATACTTGCTCACCTGCTTCATAATAGTTGAGTTATTTATTTTTGTTAGCTTTTGCCCGCATTGATTTATCTAAAATCCGTTTACGCAAACGAACGTTTTCTGGAGTGATTTCACAATATTCATCATCTGCCATAAATTGAATGGATTCTTCAAGCGTCATTTTGCGAGGTGTTTTAATCACTGCTGTTTGATCCTTTGTTGCTGAGCGAACATTGGTTAAGTTCTTAGCCTTAGTGATATTAACTGTCAAATCATTTTCACGGCTATTTTCACCAACGATCATTCCAGCATAAACCTCCGTCCCTGGTTCAACAAAAATTGTTCCACGGTCCTCCAAATTCATAATGGAGTAAGTTGTAGCTGTACCATTATCGATGGATACTAGTGTTCCGTTACGACGTTGACCAATTTCTGCGTTAATAAAAGGTTTGTATTCATCGAAACTATGATTTAAGATCCCGTAACCTCTAGTTAAAGACATAAATTCGGTCGAAAATCCAATCAAACCGCGAGAAGGGACTGAAAAGACAAGACGCATTTGTTGATTACCCGTGTTAACCATATCAGCCATTTCTCCACGACGATGCCCCATCGCCTCGATAACACTTCCCATATACTCTTCAGGTGTATCAATTTGCACCCGTTCAAAAGGTTCACACTTAACACCGTCAATATCTCGAACAATCACTTGTGGTCTTGATACTTGGAATTCATAACCTTCCCGACGCATATTTTCAATTAGAATTGATAGATGCAATTCTCCCCGACCGGCAACTTTAAATGTATCTGGTGAATCGGTCGGTATAACTTTTAATGAAACATCCGTATGCAACTCACGCATCAATCGATCTTCCAGATTACGGGCCGTTACATACTTGCCTTCTCGACCAGCAAATGGTGAATTATTGGTTAAAAAGTTCATTTCAAGTGTCGGTTCATCAATATGTAAAAGAGGTAAAGCCTCTGGACTATCCACCGCTGCAATGGTTTCACCTACATAGATATCATCCATCCCAGATACCGCAATTAAATCGCCAGCAGACGCTTCAGAGATTTCGACACGATTTAATCCTAGAAAGCCGTATAACTTCGTAATACGGAAGTTTTTCTTCGATCCGTCAACCTTCATAACCGTTACCGAATCGCCCACTTTCATCTTACCGCGGAATACACGACCAATTCCAATACGACCTACAAATTCATTATAATCTAACATGGTCACTTGACATTGAAGTGGTTCATCAGAATTATCGACCGGAGCTGGAATATAATCCAACACCGCATCAAAAATATAATCCATCGTCGGTTCTTGATCCTCAGGATTGGATGAATTCGACGATGTTCCATTCACTGCAGAAGCATAGACTACCGGAAACTCTAACTGATCATCATCTGCTCCCAACTCGATTAATAATTCTAAAACCTCATCCACAACCTCTTCAGGGCGAGCTGCTGGTTTGTCAATTTTATTAACCACTACCATCGGACGTTTACCAGCTTCTAGTGCTTTTTTCAATACAAAACGGGTTTGAGGCATTGTTCCTTCATAAGCATCTACCACTAAAATAACCCCATCTACCATCTTCATGATACGCTCAACTTCACCACCAAAGTCCGCGTGTCCGGGTGTATCTAAAATATTAATTCGTTTTCCCTTATATTGAACGGCCGTGTTTTTGGCTAGAATAGTAATACCTCTCTCCCGTTCAATGGCATTCGAATCCATTGCACGGTCAGCAATTTGAGCACGTTCATCCAAGGTATCCGATTGTTTTAATAATTCGTTCACCAAAGTTGTTTTACCATGGTCAACGTGGGCGATGATAGCAATATTACGTATATCTTCTCTATAATTCATTTCTATTTCCTCGATTTCTATTAGTTCATTAACTGCAGAGCTTCTTGGTAGATATTTGGATGAGCAAAAATAACCGGACTAGCTTCTAAAATATTTAATGATCTCCCATCAGGTCGACTCACTGGATAACCCATCGCTGTCATAATAGCGAGTCCAGCTGCAAAATCCCAGGGTTTAAGCTCTCTTGAAAGATAAAGTCCAGCTTCCCCTCGAATCACTGCCATAATTCCATAAGCCGAACATCCATAATAACGTAATCCCAGGGCTTTTTCAAAGACCGCTTGGCTATTTGACCAGTTTGTCATAAAACTAACTAGGTTGCCAATAATTAAGGATTCCGATAAAGAATTAATCGGCAAAGGTGTTAAGGCCTGTCCATTTATATAAACGCCCTGACCGACCCAGGCATGATAGATTTCACCCTGTGCAACATCATAGATATAACCTGCTATAGGTTGTCCATCATGATATAGGCCAAGCATAATTGCAAAGCACCGATGCTGTTTCACATAATTAAGTGTCCCATCAATGGGATCGATGATCCACAGTGTCCCTTGAGTACACTTAACTTCTTCAGTCATACCTTCTTCACCAATTACTCGATGATTCGGATAAGCGGCTTTTATTTCCCGAAAAAAATATGCTTCTACTTCTTTGTCCATCCTAGTCACCAGATCACTGGCAGAAGTCTTTTCTTCCACCTCTAAATCCGATTCTAGGGCAGTTAGCAATGAATCCCCAGCGGTCTTTAACCAGGTTAATACTTTTTGATGCAACTCATTATTCACTAAATAGCCCCCTAACGCATCTTTAAGAAGTCTTGATCCGTTAGATCCTGTGCTTTCTTGCGACAAGCATAGATCGAATAGTGGGTTAGCTTCTCAAAAGCCCGGTCATAGGTCTTTTCCAAGGAAATACTCGATGCTACCCGCTTAAAAGCAGCATACTTATCTTTAAATTGCTTCGCTTGAATTCCTTGCTCATAAGCTTGTTCGACTGCTGCATAAAGTTCTACAACAGCTATAATTTCATCTTTAGTCCAGTCTGAATCTAAAGGATAAGCATAAGACATAATTAGACCTTCTTTCTATACTTGTACAGTCACTTACTATCTTAACGCATTTAAAGTCATAATAGATCACTTTTTTTAAATAAAATCGCTTACCTCATCGAAATTTAATCGTTTTATCCTATCAATATATCTGCTTTACTAGATCATCGCTTTTAGAAGCCTTTTAAACAGCCAATAAACATTAAAAACTCCCCCAATAGTAGATCCCTCTAACGAGGTTACGACTATCGGGGAAGTAAATTAAAATTGAGGTCTATGTATTAAAAATTACATATGAATCGGTTCGCCCAAAACAGCTTCCGCACAATCCATAATTGCTTCTGTTAAGGTTGGATGTGGGTGAACGGTTAAAGCAATATCTTCAGCATTCATACCCGCTTCGATGGCCATCGTTAATTCTGCTAGTAAGTCAGACGCACCTGGTCCAGCAATTTGTGCTCCAACGATTACATTATCTTCCTTCGTTGAAACAATTCTCACAAATCCTTCGTAAGAATCCATTGCTACAGCCCGACCATTTCCACCAAATGGGAATTTAGTAACTTTAACATCTAAGCCAGCTTCTTTAGCTGAATCCTTAGTATATCCAGCTTCTGCTAATTCAGGATCCGTATAGCATACCGATGGCATTGCTTTATAGTCAACTTCGTCTTTACGACCAGAGATAGCTGCAGCTGCAACCTTTCCTTCAAAGGAAGCTTTATGAGCTAACATCGCACCAGGAACAATGTCCCCAATCGCAAAGATATGTGGATTGGATGTCCGGCCTTGTTTATCAACTTTTACTTTACCATGTTCATCTATTTCAATACCAGCAAGATCAAGATTTGCTTGATCAGTATTAGGACGACGCCCTACTGTAACCATGCAGTAGTCAGCTTCAACTGTTTTTTCTTCGCCCTTATGCTCATAAGTAACAATGACACGGTCGCCTTTAACCTCAGCACCTTTAGCCATAGCCTTAGTGATGATTTCAGCACCCTTTTTCTTGAAGTCTTTCTCAACTAAACGTGCCATATCCTTTTCAAAGGATGGGATAAATTGTTTAGATCCTTCAAGAATCGTTACTTTAGTTCCAAAGCTAGCATAAACAGCCCCTAGTTCAGATCCGATAATTCCTCCACCAATAATTACCAAATCTTTAGGAATTTGAGGAAGATTTAATCCACCGGTAGAATCGATAATGCGTTCTCCGAATGGGAATCCCTTGATTTCAATAGGACGTGAACCGGTCGCTAAAATAGCATTATTGAAAGTATAGGTTTGAGCTTCTTCACCATTAACGACACGAATTGTATCTTTATCTGAGAAGAAAGCTTCACCACGGATGATTTCAACCTTATTCTTTTTCAATAACATTTCAACACCAGAAGTCATTTTTTGTACAACGGAATTTTGCTTCCAGTCCTGAGTTTTTTCCCAGTCGACTTCAACCTCTTTTGTTGTAATCCCAAAGGTTTCTGGATGTTTTGCTAATTGATAAGTGTGAGCTGCTTGAATCAATGCTTTTGAAGGAATACATCCTACATTTAAGCACACACCTCCAAAATATTCTTTCTCAACAATTGCTACCTTTTGACCTAATTGTGCTGCACGAATCGCTGCAACATATCCACCAGGACCAGCTCCAATAACAACTGTATCTAATTCTACCGCGAAATCTCCGACTACCATTTAATCACTATCCTTCCATTAATAATAATTCTGGGTCAGCTAAGAAACGTTTCACTTCATTCAGTGCCCGTTGCGCTGTTGCACCGTCTACAATTCGATGGTCAAAACTTAAAGATAGCTTACATACTCGACCTACCGCTAATTCACCTTCTTCATTAACGATTGGTTGTTGAACAATCGCTCCAAATCCAAGAATGGCCACTTCTGGATGATTAATGATTGGGCTGAACCATTTTCCACCCGCAGAACCAATGTTTGAAATCGTAATACTTCCTTCTGTCATTTCTGACATGACTAAACTTCCTTCATGGGCTTTAGCAGAAAGGTCAACGATCTCTTGAGCAATCTGGAACATATTCTTAGTATTGGCATCTTTAATATTTGGTACATATAATCCACGTTCTGTATCCGTTGCAATACCTATATTATAGTAGTTTTTGTAAACTATTTCATTAGTTTCATCATCAATTGATGCATTTATTATTGGATATTTTTTGCAAGCTGCTATTAAAGCCTTTACAACATATGGAAGGAAGGTTAATTTAATGTTGGATTCTGCAGCGATAGCTTTATATTTCTTACGATGTTCCCAAAGTTTTGACACTTCAACTTCGTCAAACAAGGTTACATGAGGTGCTGTATGTTTAGATTGAACCATTGCTTGGGCAATTGCTACACGGTTACCTGATAGGGCCACACGCTCTTGACGATCTGATTGAGTGGATTGATAAGCACTCGTCGATTTGCTTGTCGAAGAAGCTGATGATTCTCCACTTATATCCGTCGACAATGCTTGACGGGATTCATTATTGCTGACTTCCTCAACTGTGGAATTAGCTGGACTAGCTGATGGATTGAAATTCTCAACATCTTCGGCTGTAATCCGACCATTTTTACCACTACCATCAATCAAACGAATATCAATTCCTTTGTCACGTGCTAATTTACGTACTGAAGGCATCGCCAAGACACGTCTTTGACTTAATTCTTCCTCAGATAGACTAACTTGTGATGTAGATCCGGTAGTTTGTCCCGCTGGACGAGGATCTTCAGGAACATGGTTAACCGGTGCATCCGCATCGTCGAAGCTAGCAACTAACTCATGTGCTTGAGCTTGAGCAGGTCCGTTATGTTCAGGTGAGTCAATCTCAACAATTACTTGACCCAATTTGGCAACTTGACCAGCTGGTACATGAATTTTTTTAACGGTTCCTGATACTGGAGATGGTAATTCTTCAACTGATTTATCATTTTGAACTTCAACTAAGGTGTCATCTTCCTTGATTTGATCACCTTCTTTAACATCCCAAGCAACAATTTCACCTTCCATAATCCCTTCACCTAAGGCAGGTAATTTAAATTGGAAGTAAGCATTGGATGCCGATGCTTGGCTTGTTTCTTGATCCGTTGACGGCGTACTTTCATCTTCACTGTCATCTGACTCATGTCCTGGAGCATCAATTTCCACAATGACTTGTCCCAGCTTGGCTACTTGACCAGCAGGCACTAAAATCTTAGTCACTTTTCCAGAAACAGGTGAAGGTAATTCTTCAACTGATTTATCATTTTGAACCTCTACAAGAGTATCATCTTCATTAATTGTATCGCCTTCTTTTACGTCCCAGGCAACAATTTCACCTTCCATAATGCCCTCTCCGAGAGCAGGTAACTTAAATTGGAATGCCATTCTCTTTGTCTCCTTTATTCATCTTGACCTATGTGACTAAAATTCATTAAGTTCTTTTACTTTCGCTACGATATCCTTTGCATCAGGAATCCAATCTTTTTCAGCTAAGCCAAATGGAAAGACGGTATCTGGTGCTGCCACAAAACCAATCGGTGCTTTCAATGATAAGATTGCTCGTTCAGAAATTTCAGCAATGACTTTATTGCCAATACCTGCTTGACGTTGAGCTTCTTGAATCATCACCACTTTACCCGTTTTTTCAACAGAAGCAATAATAGTTTCGATATCTAGAGGTTGGATAGTACGTAGATCAAGAACTTCTGCTGACACACCCTCACTAGCAAGTTGTTTAGCTGCTTTTTGTGCCTCTTGAACCATGGCTCCATATGCAATTAAAGTAACATCTGTTCCTTCTTCCACAATTTTAGCTTTGCCGATTTCAACGGTATAGGCTTCTTCAGGAACTTCTTCTCTGAATGAACGATATAGCTTCATATGCTCCAAGAAATATACCGGATCATTATCACGAATCGCAGAGATCAAAAGTCCCTTTGCATCATAAGGATTAGAAGGGATTACAACTTTAAGACCTGGGTTTTGTGCTAAAATTCCTTCTAAAGAATCCGCATGTAATTCTGGAGTATGCACGCCACCACCAAAAGGCGCTCTAAAGGTGATCGGTAAATGACGTGTGCCACCCATACGATAGCGCGTCCGAGCAGCTTGCCCAGCCACTGAGTCCATTGCTTCAAACACAAATCCATTAAATTGAATTTCTGGGATAGGACGGAAACCCTCTAAGGCTAACCCAATGGCCAAACCAGCAATTCCTGATTCAGCTAAAGGAGTATCAATGACACGCTCTTCACCAAACTCCTCTTGAAGCCCTTCCGTTGCACGGAAGACCCCACCATTCTTACCAACATCTTCACCAAAAACGAGCGTTCGGTCATCATTTCTTAATTCATGGGCTAAGGCATCAGTGATTGCCTTAATCATTGTCATTTGAGCCATATTATTGATTCTCCTTTGCTTGGAATTCTTCAATCTGTTCTTTCGTCACAAAATCAGGTGTCTCATACATATTCTTGAGATAATCTGAAATCTTTTGTTTTGGTGCTTGATCCGCTTTTTTGATAGCAGTCTTAACTTCTTCCTTGGTCTTTTCAATCACTTCAGTTTCTCTTTCTTCTGACCAAAGTCCTTTACCCGTCAAATATTTACGTAAACGAATCAAAGGATCTTTAGCGTGCCATTCTTCTTGAACCCCTTCAGGTTGATAACGTTTAGGATCATCTCCGGATAAGGTATGAGGGCCAAAACGATAACACAATGTTTCGATCAACACTGGACCATTACCAGCAATCGCATATTCACGGGCAGCCTTTGTTAATGCATACACAGCTAGAATATCCATTCCATCTACTTGAACACCTGGAATTCCTGCTGCTACCGCTTTTTGAGCAAGAGTTGGTGCAGCTGTCTGTTTGGAGCGCGGTGTTGAAATCGCCCAACCATTATTTTGAATGACAAAAACAGCAGGTGCTTTGAAGGCTCCCGTAAAGTTAACCCCTTCATAGAAATCGCCTTGAGAAGACCCACCATCGCCTGTCCAAGTCATCGCAATCGCCTTACGTTTGTTTTTCTTAATTCCTAAAGCAACCCCAGCGGCTTGAACATATTGCGCGCCAATGATAATTTGAGGGGGCAAAGCCTTTAAATCTTCTGGATAATTATTTCCTTCAACGTGCCCTTTTGACCATAAAAAGGCTTTTTCAAGTGGTAACCCATGTAAAATTAATTGAGGTACATCCCGATAACCTGGCAAAATAAAATCTTCTTTTTCTGTCGCTAAGATAGTACCGATTTGTGACGCTTCCTGACCAGCCGTTGGTGCATAGAACCCTAATCTCCCCTGGCGATTTAAAGCGGTAGAACGATTAAAAAGCTCACGAGCCCAAACCATTTTTTCCATAAATTCAACCATCTCTTCATCACTAATTGTTGCTGCGACTTCTGGATTGACAATCTCGCCTTCTTCGTTCATTACTTGAAATGTCGAAAAATCAAAGTTGTCCGACTTAAGTAAATCTTCGATTTTGACATTTGCTTTTTTTGCTTGTGCCATTTGTCCACAATCCTCTCAAAATTTATTAAACAGTCCAAAAAAACTGTTCCCTATTATACCCCTTAACAATACCACCAATAATTGTCTATAGCAAGTAGCAAGCTATGAAAAACAGTCAATTTAACCGATTGGAATATAGTGACTTATCGATATTCTGTTTTAATAACTGTACTAATTTAAATAAGCCTGTTACCATTTCAATTCATGATTTATATAGAATTAAGTCAGTCTTCATCACCCGTCTTTAATTTATGAATCTAAGAGCTAAGATAAAAAGTCTGCTTGACTTTTATCTAACTAGGGTTTACAATGTAGGAGTTATGTGTCATGTGCCAGTAGCTCAGCTGGATAGAGCAACGGTCTTCTAAACCGTAGGTCGTAGGTTCGAATCCTACCTGGCATATTTAAGGCCTAAAAATCCTCGTCTTTAAAAGACGAGGATTTTTTTGATATACGATAAACTTTTCCAGACTAATCATCCAGACATCATAATTCAACAAAACTAAAAGTATATATAATAAACCCTCTATTCTTAAGCTATAAAAACCGGCAGGCTCATTGAAATTTCAACGAACCTGCCGGTTTTTATTAATCCTGTACTTATCGCATATTATTTACTAGCGCGTCCTTTATATGAACCATCCGCTGTTCCAATTTCTAATTTTTCTCCTGCTTCAATAAAATCTGGTACATTAACAACCAGTCCTGTTTCCATTGTAGCTGGTTTTCCAGATCCAGTTACCGTTGCGCCCTTAATAGAAGGCTGTGTCTCTTCTACGGTCAATACAACGGTTGATGGTAATTCAACTCCAATAACTTCACTACCGAAGAATTGAATTTTACAATTCATATTACTCAATAAGTAAAGCAACTCATTGGTAATCGAATCAACTGGAATCTCATATTGTTCATAGGTTTCTAAGTCCATAAAGACTGCAGTTGCATCCATTTGATAGAGATATTGTACTTCCTTTGTTTCAAGGTAAGCTTGCTCAAATTTTTCATCAGGTCTAAAAGTTGTATCATAAGTAGACCCAGTACGCACATTACGTAACTTCATCCGCATAACCGTATTACCCTTACCAGGTTTGTGGTGGCTTGCTTCAAGGACACGGATTAAATCGTCATTTTGCAAGAAAGTCATTCCTGCTCTTAAATCAGTTGCCGAAATCATCTTATCTACTCCTTCATTTTTGGCATTACCTAATCAGTATAGCATATTTTTTTTATTTTGACTTATTTTTTAATGAAGTTGGTCCAAGACCTTTTCAAAATGCACCGCATAATCAATCGGGGCTTCATCCTCCAAGGTTGCTTGAATGGCCGTCGCAACAAAATCGACTGCTTTCTTCAAAGCTTGGTCCGGTCTATTAGACAGTAACAAGTCTCCCACGAATACTGAAGCGAAGACATCACCAGTGCCTGCGAAATGTTGGTGATAAAAGGTTGATTTTTCTAGAAAAAACTGGCCATTTTCAAGCATAAGACCAGCACCAATCTTATTCTTTCTATGATAACCCGTCAGCAAGCTGTTCTTTGTCCCTAGTCCTTGAAGTTCTTTTAATAATACCTGAGTTTCACCGCGATTATATTCTAAATCCATATAAGATTTACCTAATAAAAAACAGGCTTCCGAATAATTCGGTAACAAATAATCTGACCGTTTTACCAATCGCTTCAAAGCATTCACATAAGAAAAATCCAAGCCACTATAAAACTGTCCATGATCTGCAAAAGCAGGATCCAAAATAATCTTAGCCCCTGGCTTAAGTAAAGAATCGATCGCTTGCTCAACAATAGCAACATGTTCCACCATTCCCAAATAACCAATATACAAGGCATCAAATCGAATAGCCAATTGCTGCCAATGTACCATTGTTTTTTTCATATGTTCTCTTAAATCAGTCATGACATAACCTGGAAATTGAGGCCCTGTATGGGTAGACAAGATGGCAGTCGGTAGTAAAGTTGCTGTTAATTTAAACTGGCTTAATATAGGAAGAGCTACCGTTGACGAGCATTTACCAAAACACGAAATATCTTGAATAACGAGAATATTTTTCATAGCTTCATTAAATTAATACTAGCCCATCGACTTGTTTCCAAGGATGGTCGGCATCAATATGATCGTAGAACATAATCCCATTTAAATGATCAATTTCATGTTGAGCTACGATCGCTGGGTAATCTCTTAATTTAACAGTTTTGTCTTGACCTTCAAGGTCTTGATAATCGATGGTACATGTCTTAGGGCGAGGAACAAATCCAGGGACCTCCCTATCCACTGACAAACAACCTTCCCCAGTTTTTAAAGCCGCTTGCACGACAGAATGACGTCTAATTTTTGGATTGACAAAGATTTCACTAAATTCTTCTCCGATCACTTCCCCTTCATCATTATATCGGTACAATAACATGGCAAAAATCTGTTTCGATATATTAATTTGAGGTGCGGCAATCCCTACCCCAGCTCTTAACCCATACTTTTCAGCTAACTCTTCATCCTGACTATTTCTTAAGAACTCCATCATAGATAGGGCCTGTCTCTTATACACATCTCCGAGCCCACGAGACCTCTCTACATCTC
>OJLY01000937.1_pt1 | contig 14258 bp, 13 predicted proteins | sample 1597031 | NCBI WGS metagenome assembly OJLY01 (sample SAMEA3904673, study PRJEB24821) | metagenome | biome: Builtin; feature: hospital; material: surface | place: USA | collected 2013-06-03
CCTTTTCCTTACCATGGAAACGCTCTGCCGACTGAGCTAAGGGGGCACAGCCTCTATGTTGTGAACTCACCGTTTTGGTGTGTCCGCTCCGTTGAAGCCTTTGAAAGACTAACCCGGTTCTATCATTGAACGCAAATCGCCAGGTAGCAATAGCTTTTCGACGCCTTCTTCGTGCACGCTATAACGCGTCACTACAACATGAAAAATGCCCGCCCCTCACGTTCTGTGAGAGACGGGCTTGCGGTGCCAGGTAGAAGATTCGAACTTCTGAAGGCGTACGCCGGCGGATTTACAGTCCGCTTCCTTTGGCCACTCGGACAACCTGGCATGCACCGTAAGTGCGTGGACTACTTTACATCAACGCACCCGCGATAAGGCAAATCGCGTGCACAGAGGGCATATCCCACCGCTATCCGACGCGTTCGATAGCGTACACGGAGACCTGCCGCAGTGCTTGGTTTGCGGGGCCGTCGGGAAGGAAGTCGAGTTCGCGCTCGACGATGTCGAGGTACTCGCGCACGGTGGCGAGGGAGCGGTGGCGCCCTTGCGTCTGGCCGAGCAGAGTGATGGCCCGTTCGACGTCGGCGTCGTTTTCGAGTGGGCCAGTGAGGAGGCTACGAAGCTCCTCTGCCGCGGGCGAGTCCTCTTCGAGCGCGTACAGCACGGGCAGGGTAAACACGCCTTCGCGAAGGTCGGTGCCTGGGGTTTTCCCGGACTGGGCGCTGTCGGAGTAGATGTCGATGATGTCGTCGACGATCTGGAAGATCATGCCGATGGCGCTGCCCATTCGGGAGCAGCTCTCGACGATGTCGCGCGACGCCCCGGAGTGCAGCGAGCCGAGGTAAGCCGCGGACGCGATGAGGACGGCGGTTTTGCCGTCGATAACTTTGAGGTAGTGCTCGACTGAGTCCTCCCCCTGGGCGCCGACTGTCTCGCGCATTTGGCCGGTGACCAGGCCCTGGAAGGTGTCGGCGAAGTGGGCGACGGTGTCGGTATCGATTTCGCTCATGAGGCGGGAGGCGTGTGCGAACAGGATGTCGCCGGCAAGGATGGCGACGGTGTTGTTCCACCGCATGTTGGCGGAGTCGACGCCGCGGCGCTTCTCGGCTTCGTCCATGACGTCGTCGTGGTAGAGGGTGGCCAGGTGCACCATCTCGGTGGTGGTGGCTCCTTTGATGACGTTGGTGGCGCCCGGGTTGGGGCCGAACTCGCTGCAGAGCAGCGCCACGAGGGGACGGAAGCGTTTGCCGCCAGCGACTGCTAGGTGCATCACTTTGTCGGTAATGAACGCTTCACCTTGTTGGAGGCGTTCCCTGAGCAGCGTTTCAACGTCGCCCATGCCCTTCGTAACACGCTCGGTGAGGGCGTCGTCGCCTAGGTCCATGCGAAATCCATGGCGTGGTGACGGTGTTATGCCGTTGGTCATCGATGATGTCCTTGCAGGTTAAAGTACTCATTGCGCCATGCCCGGGGCATGTGCTGCGCGCGGTTAACATCACTAACCGTAGTCCACACCCTCCATTTTTTGCAGTAATGGGGTGTGTCTGCGCTATCTGGCACAATGTGGACTCGTGACTGAGTTTGTTGATTGCGTAGTTGTGGGCGCGGGCCCGTCGGGGGCCACGGCGGCCATTGCCGCCCAGAGAGCTGGGTTTTCTACTCTGCTTCTCGACGCCGCTTCGCCTGGCCGCGACAAAACCTGCGGCGACGGCCTGACCCCACGCGCGGTACATACGCTGCGCCGCCTGGGCCTGGACCACGTGCTGCCCGCCTACCGCAACAAGGGCCTTCGACTGCACGGGTACGGGGGTGACGTGACGGCTCCGTGGCCGGACGGCGTCTACGGCACGGAGGGCTCCGCGAGCCCGCGCGCAACCTTCGATGCCGCGCTGGTCGCGGAGGCTGAGGCCGCGGGTGCCACTGTGTGGCAGGACTGCCCAGCAACGGACGTGGCGTTCGGAGCGGACGGCCTGATCGAGTCCGTGCACACCGCGCGCGGCGAGGTGCGCACCCGCTGGGTGATCGTGGCGGATGGGGTTCGTTCGACGTTCGGCAAGCTGTTGGGCCGTACGTGGCACAAGGGCGAGGTCTTCGGTATCGCGGCGCGTTCCTACTGCACCTCCCCCCTGTCCGGGGAGCCGTGGATGCACTCGCACGTGGAGCTTCGCGACGACACCGGCACCATCCAGCCCGGCTACGGCTGGATCTTTCCACTCGGCGACGGCACGGTGAACCTCGGCTGCGGCGCCCTGTCCACGGATGCCCGCCCAGCGCGCGTGAACACAAAGAAGCTTCTGCACCAGTACGCGGACCAGCAGCGTGACACCTGGGCCTTGGGCGAGCCGCAGCAGGTCACCAGCGCCCTGCTCCCGATGGGCGGGGCAGTCTCGAACGTGGCGGGTCCGAACTGGGTGCTCATCGGGGATGCGGCGGCGTGCGTGAACCCGCTCAATGGCGAGGGCATCGACTACGGCATGGAGACCGCCGTCATGGCGGTGGAACTGCTGCAGGAGGGCAAGGACTGCACGCTGGCGTGGCCGCTCATCCTGCGGGAGGCGTATGGCCGGGCGTTCGCGTTGGCGCGCACGGCGGCCCGCCTGCTTACCTACCCGCAGTTCTTGCCGGTGGCGGGCCCGCTGGCGCTGCGTGGGGTGGCAGGACGCCACCTGATGCCGGCGGCGGCACGCCTGATGGGCAACCTGGTCACCGAAGAAGACACGGACCTGATTTCGCGTGCGTGGCGCGCGGCCGGACGCGCGGTGCCGGTGAACGCGCCGCTGTGGGACGCTACGTTGTAGGTTTCACGGCGCTGTGCAGCGCCACAATGCCGAGCGAGAGGTCCTGCCAGCCGGCGCCTGCCCACCCGTTGTGGTTGATGGCGGCGGCCAGCTCTTCTTGGTGCGGCCACGCCCGGATGGACTCGGCGAGGTACTCGTAGGCTTCTGCGTTGGAGGAGAACACCTTCGCCAGCAGCGGCAGCGCCACCGGCAGGTACTGCTTGTACAGGGTGCGGAAGCCGGGGACGATGGGCGTCGAAAATTCGTTGACCAGAAGGCGCCCGCCGGGCTTGGTCACGCGCGCCATTTCGCGCAGGCCCGCCTCGAAGTCGTAGACGTTGCGCAGGCCGTAAGAGATGGTCACGGCGTCGAAGGTGTTGTCGGCGAACGGCAGGTGCATCGCGTCGCCGACGACCTTGGGCACGTCGCGGTCGCGACCGGCGGCCAGCATGCCCTGGGAGAAGTCGCAGGCGACGACCCACGCGCCGGACTTCGCCAACTCCACGGTGGACACGGCGGTGCCGGCGGCGAGGTCGAGCACCTTCTCCCCCGGTTTCAGGTTGAGGCGCTCGCGGGCGCGCCTGCGCCAGTACTTGTCCAGCCCGAAGGACAACACGGTGTTGGTGATGTCGTACTTCTCGCCGACGCCGTCAAACATGCCCGCTACGTCGAAGGGCTTCTTCTCCAGATCTGCCTTGGCCATAACGCTCTACTGTAGCGCGCGCTGTGCCTGTTCGTAATACTCGACGAGTTGCTGGCACAGCGCCTCCCACGTTTTGCCGGAAGTGGACTCGCGGGCCGCGACCCGAAGGTCCTGCCACCTGGTCTCGTCGAGACACCACGCGACGGCGTGGGACAGTTCGGTGGTGAACGTGGGGACGTCGAGAAGGAGGCCGTTGGTGCCCTCGGCGATGAGGTCGATGGGCCCGCCGGCGCGCGGCGCGATGGTGGGCACCCCGCTGGCCTGGGCTTCTTGGATGGTTTGGCAGAAGGTTTCAAACTCGCCGGGGTGTACGAAGACGTCGAAGCTGGCGTAGGCGCGGGCGAGCTCCTCGCCGGTGAGCGGGCCGCAAAACACCGCGCCCGGCAATACGGCGCGCAAGGCGTCGGCCTCAGGACCGCCGCCGACGATCACCACCTGCAGGTCCTCGCGGCCGCAGAGTGGGGCGAGGCGGTGCACGCTCTTCTCGGCGGCGAGGCGGCCGACGAACCCGACGATGCGTTTGTGCCCGCTCGGGTCCCAAATGCGGCGTAGCTCCTCGCTGCGGCGGCGGGGGTGGTAGAGGATGGCGTCGACACCTCGGCCCCACGTGTGGACGCGCTCGATGCCGTGCCTGCGCAGCTGCTCCACCGCTGCCGACGACGGCGCGAGCGTGAGCTGGCAGGCGTTGTGGAGGCGCCGTGTCCAGTCCCACGAAAGCTTCGCCAGCGCCGGAAGGTGGTACTTCGTGGCGAACCCAGCCACATCGGTTTGGTAGAGCGCTACCGCGGGTACCTTCAGCTGGCGCGCGGCGAACGCGCCAGCCGCCCCGAGCACGAACGGGCTGGCCAGGTGCACCACATCCGGCTGAAAGGATGTGAGCGCGGCGCGCACGGCACTGGTGGGAACCCCGACGGGGAGCGAGTTGACCATCGGCACGCGCACGGTAGGCACGCGCACCACGCGGAAGCCCCGGTAGTCGGGGATTTCCTCCTGGTGTTCGCGCGCCCCGGGGGCGATCACGAGGGCGTCGTGGCCGTACTCGCGAAGGTGGTCGAGCACGCGCAACACGGAATTGGTCACCCCGTTGACGTTCGGCAGGAAGGACTCGGCAACGATGGCCACGCGCATCCGCTACGCCACCCCCTCGCTGTCCTCGCGCACGAAGCGCCCCACGCCCTTCCAGGCCGCGGCAGCCACAAGCGTTGCCACCACGGCGACGGACAGCGCAGGGATCAGCGACAGCGTCCAACCGCGGCCCTCAACCTTGACCAGGTCGGGGTCGGTGCGCGAGTACGTCACCCACACCTGTTGGCCTTCGCTGAGCCCAGTCGGGTACAGCAGACCGGTCGCCGGCGAATGTGTGCGCCCGCGGTCATCCTGATACTCCACGGCGGTGCGGATCTTGCTCACGCCAGTCACGGTGGCGAGGCCGCGGCCGGGGTCGCGGGCGATGCGCCAGTCGTTGATGGCGGGCCCTGCGACCATCGCGAGGCAGCCGAGCATCGCGCACGTGTACAGCGCCAGCACGAGCTGCTGGGCTCGACGCTTCCAGCGGATCACTTTTGCAGCCGCTGCGCGAGCGCTCGCCGGGTGGCCCGTGTGGTGCGCGCTTCCACGACGGTGATCGGGTTGGGTTGTGACTCCAGCTCAAGCAGCACCTCGTGCAGCTCGGCAAGGGTTTCGGCACGGCGGTAGTCGGCTCCGTAGGCCTCCGCCAGCTTTTCGACGTCCACTTCGTGCCTCGTACCAAACGCCTTCTCAAAGTCGTCCCGGACGGACTCCGCCCCGACCTCGAGCGTTTCGAAGATGCCACCGCCGTCGTCGTTGGCGACCACGATGGTGAGGTTGCCGGGGCGTGGCTCGTCGGGCCCGATAAGGAGCCCTCCGGCGTCGTGGAGGAAGGTGAGGTCCCCCATGAGCGCGACGGTGCGCGGGGCGCGGATCTCGTCCGGGTGCAGACGCTGCGTGGCAAGGGCAATGCCGATTGCCTGGGAGACCGTGCCGTCGATGCCCGCGGCGCCGCGCGGGGAGAAGGTCGGCACGCCGTCAAAAGACATACCGACGAAGGAGGCGTCGCGAACCGGGTTGGAGGCCCCCAACACCAGCGTGTCCCCGACCCCGAGGGTGTCGCACACGGCGGCGGCGACGTGCATGCCGGTAAACCCGTAGTCGGCGTCGGCGAGGGCGTCGCGCACCGTGTTCGCGCCGACGCCGCCCGCGGCCTCGCAGATAGTGATCCACTGCTGGCGCGGCTGGCCGGTCGCGTTGACTCGCGAACCGCGCAGCTGCGGATTGCCCGTGAACGTCTCCGTGCGCGAAATGCCGATCACGGTGATGTCCGGGTCGGCGAGCAACGCCATCACGTCGCGGTGCAGGGTCGGGTGTCCCACCACGATGACCTGCTCCGGCTTCGTCGACGCCGCAAAATCTCCGCCGTCGTGGCTAATCGAGACCTCGCTCTGCGCGAAGAAGCGCGCGGCCAGCGGGTGCACCTGGTGGAACGGTGTCGGCGCGGTGGGCTCCGCGATGGTGGGCACGTGCTCCAGCCCGGGAACGTCCCAGGCCTCGTCGCCGGCGATAACCAGCGTGTCCTTCGTCAGGTCGACGTCGACGGCGCCGTGGTCACTCCACGCGGGCTTCGTGGCCAGGCGACCCGGACCAACCCGGCGCGACTTCCCCACCGGCTCCGGCAGGGCGTCGGGCACCAGCGGGGTGTCCAGGGCCACGTTGACGTGCACCTGGGCTGCGCCGAAGTCCAGCGCGCGGGCCTCCTCCACACTGGTGACCTGCTGCGTCTTGGCGTAGTGGCCGAAGATGCCCTGCTGCCAAATCGTCTGGGAGGCCCCAGTGCCGACCATCCACTCGGGCCGGTCGGCGCTGATAACGGCCAACGGCACGTGCGCCATGTGCGCCTCCACCATGGCCGGAAGCGTGTTGGCAACCGCGGTGCCGGACGTCATCACTACGCCAACGTGGCGGCGCTGCACGCGCGCCAGGCCGAGGGCGGTGAAGGAGGCGGAGCGTTCGTCGATACGCATGTGGACGGTGATGTCCCTGCGTGCGAGCAGCGCGTACGCCAGCGGCGAGTTGCGCGAACCTGGGCACATCACCACGTCCGTGACGTGCTGCGAGAGCGACTCGGCGACCTGGTGGGCAATATCCATCGAGTTCATGGCCACCTACCTTACTGTCCTTGCAGGGCGCTCTCTGCACCGGAGACGATGTCGTCGAAAAGGCCGCGAAGCTCGGTCGGCACCTCGACGGCTGGCTCGGTCGGTGCCACGGTCTCCCCGCTCTCCCCGCGCCCCCGGTCCGGCAGCAACTTCGGCCGCTTCGTCGTGGTCTCCGTGACCGTCTCCGTGGACACGGCAGTCTCGGTCACCGTGGAGGTCACCGGCGGCTTGTCCGCCTCGGCTGCGGCGCTGCGCCACAGGAAGAACAGCACCGTGCCAGCGCACAGTGCGATAGCAAGGGCAATCCCCAGCCCAATTGCGAGCCCGTTGGAGCGCTGCGGCTCCGGCTCGTAATAGGACTGGGGTTCGTAATAGGCTTCCGGCTCGTAGTACTGCGTTTGATGCTCCGGGTCCGGGAAGTATTGCTTTGGACGTTGCTGGTTATCCATGCTGCTAGCGTACCGCTAGAGCACCAAACCAAACACCGGCACCGCCAGGAAGTAGGTCACCACGGCGATCAGGCCGAGGGAGATGATGTTCAGCCACAGGCCGCCCTTGAGCATCTCGCTCATAGTGACGTAGCCCGAGGAGTACGCGATCGCGTTCGGCGGCGTTGCCACCGGGAGCATGAACGCACAGGTTGCGGACAGCGCCACCGGGATGGCCAGCAGCAAGATGTTCATCTCGGTCGCCTCGGTCAGGCCGATACCAACCGCGACACCGCCCATGATCGGGAGGAAGGTGGCGGCGGTCGCCGTGTTCGAGGTCAGCTCGGTCAGGCCCAGCACCAGTGCAGCGACAGCCATGATGAGCAGGATCGTCGGCAGCACGGCGAGGCCCTTTGCGGCTTCACCGATCCAGAGGGACAGGCCGGTGGAGGTGAACATCGCGGACAGGGACAGGCCACCACCGAACAGCAGCAGGACGTCCCACGGCATCTCGTTCGCGGTCTCCCAGTCCATCAGGCGCTTGCCCTGCTTCGTGCCCGGCACGATGAACATCAGCAGGCCGGCAATGATGCCGACGATGGCGTCGTTGTACGGGAACTCCCAACCGAACTGCTTGATGCCAAGCGGAATGAAGATCCAGGCGAGTGCCGCGATCAGGAAGATGATGCCGACGGCCACCTGCGGGAAGGTCCATGCGCCCAGCTTGCGGTACTCGGCGTCGATAAGCTCCTTGCCACCAGGGATCCGGTCGATCTCAGGCTTGAACACGTTAATCAGGACAAACCAGGCGATCACGGTCAGCAGGATCGCCATCGGCATACCGACGAGCATCCACTGGCCGAAGCCGATCGTGATGTCGTGTGCTTCCTTCATGTAGCCGGCCAGCAGCGCGTTCGGTGGTGTACCAATCAGGGTGCCGAGCGAACCGGTGGAGGCGGAGTACGCGATTGCCAGCATGAGCGAGGTAGCGAACTTCTTCTGGTTCTGCATGCCACCCACGGAGTCAGCGGTCAGGGTCAGCACAGAAACACCAATCGGGAGCATGACCACCGCGGTTGCGGTGTTGGACACCCACATGGACATGAAGCCAGTGGCCAGCATGAAGCCCAAGATGATGCGCTTCGGGCTGGTACCCACAATGCGCACGACCACCAGCGCGAGCCTGCGGTGCAGATTCCAACGCTGCAACCCGAGGGCCATCAGGAAGCCACCCATGAAGAGGAAAATCGTGGACGACGCGTACGGCCCGGAGACCGCGCTGAACTTTGCCACGCCCATCACCGGGAAGATCGCTATCGGTAGCAAGGCGGTTGCCGCCAGCGGGATCGCCTCCGTCATCCACCACGCCGCCATGAGCACGGTGGTAGCGGCGACGACGCGCATTACGTCGGCGTCGTAGGTCGTTTCAGGGTCGGCGCCCGAGGACTGCTGCACTGTTTCGGCAGCGCTGCCCGGGAAGATGTAGTACACCAGCAGCGCAAGCAGCACACCTGCGATCAAACCAATGAGTTGGCGACGCCACTCACCCGGTTCGGGCGACTTGGCAAGCTCGCCGTCGGAGAGCGCGGACGATTCGTGCATCACGGGAGTCGACATTTTCGATCCTTTCGAACAGGATTCACACAACAGCTAAAAAGGTGATCTTTCACACCCTCGCGTGGGAGACGTTACGCCCTCACACATCAAATGTCGCAAGAATGCACAGATTAATCAAACATTTCCACCCCCGCCCGGGCACGTTTTTACCCCCGCATGGTGTCCATGCAGTCCCGAACGCGCTGAAACCACCAGTCGCGACGTTCCGCGGGAGCCCGCAACTCGTGCAGACGCGCCGGATCGGGGGTAACAGGGGTGGCTTCGAGGCAGCCGTCTACAAGCGGCCGCGGCTTCGCGACGTCCTCTACGAACAGCCGCTGCGTAGCCAATCCCGCTGCACGCGAATCCGCGCACTGCGCCGCTACCAGCCCCGCGTACATCCCCACCGCGGTGTCCAGGGCGCTCGCCACCGTCACATCCATCCCCAAGTTCTGCTTCAGCGCCAGCAGGCGGCGCACTCCCCCGAGCGGCGCAACCTTCAACACGGCAACATCCGCCGCACCCAGCTCGGCGACACGCAGCGGGTCAGCGGCCCGGCGTATCGATTCGTCCGCCGCGATCGGCGTACGCACCCTCGCCCGCACCTCCGCGAGCTCCTCCGCGCTCCCGCAGGGCTGCTCGATGTACTCCAGCTCCCCCAGCGCCTCGGCGGCGCGCACCGCCTCTTCGACGCTCCACCCCCGGTTCGCGTCCACGCGCAGGGTGGCGTCGGGGCGCAGCTCGCGCACCCGCTCGACGCGCGCAACATCGTCGGCGAGCGTCTGGCCAGCCTCGGCCACCTTAATCTTGAACGTCCCGATCCCCGGGAAACGCTCCAACACCTCCTCCACCTGGGCGGCGTCCACCGCGGGCACCGTGCCGTTCACCGGCACCGGGCCGGAAGCCTCGGGCAGACCCTCGAACGCAGCCTCCAAACCGGAGCGCAGCCACTGCGCGGACTCCTCAGGGCCGTACTCCACAAAGGGAGAAAACTCGCCCCAGCCGGAGGGGCCGTCGATAAGCAGGGCCTCACGGGTGGTGATCCCGCGGAACTTCACTACCATGGGCAGGGCTACAACGTGGGAGCGCTCAAGGATCTCGTCAACGGAAGGCAATAAAGAAGGCATAGGGCCAGGCTAGCGCCGGCCGAGCACCAGCGCGACGGGCCCCTGCTGGATCGAGCACGCACCCCGCGAGGAACAGCCACCGCAGCCGCCTGCGCAGGAGTCGTTGAGGGCGCGGCGCTGCACTTCGCCGGTGGCCTCGAGGTGGGCCATGACGGCGTCGATAGTCATGGGTGACAGGTTGGTGCAGCGCGCAATTTCCTCGCGGCTCACGCAGCCTTCGCGCAGCGCGCCGAGCACCGCCGACATCGGTCCGCCGCTCATCAGAAGAACACCTTCAACAGCTGGAACGCGCCGACGGCCAGGCCCCACGCCATCACCATCTGCAGTGCGACGCCGAACAGCGTCCACTTCAGGCCGATCTCCCGACGCTGCGCAGCAAGCGTGGCCACGCACGGGGTGTACGCCAGCAGGAAGAGCATGTACGCCCACACTGCTGCCACGGCATGCCCGCCCGAGGCCTGGTTGAAGTCTTCACGGATCGCCTGGCTCAGTGGCGAGTTGCCATCGCCCTCCTCAGGCTCCTCCAGTGCGTAGGTCTGCGCCCAGCTCGAAATGACGGCCTCCTTGGCCACGAAGCCGGTGATGAGCGGGCCAGCCAGGGACCAGGAGTTGAAGCCAGCCGGCGCGAAGACCGGCGCGATCGCGTCAGAGACGGTGCCGTACACCGACTCCTGCGGGGCCACCTCGCCGAACTCTGCTTCGGAAGTCACCGGGGTGGACTGCAGCGCCCACACCACGACGACAGTTGCGACGATGATCTTGCCGGCAGTCTCCAGGAAGCCGCGCAGGCGAGCCCACATCACCGACAGCGCCAGGCGCGCGCCCGGCAGCTGGTACACCGGCAGGTCAATGACCAGCGGCTCGGTGCCCATCATGGACCACAGCGCCTTACGAAGCGCCAAGCCCGTCAGCACGACAAGCAGGATAGAAATGACATACATCGCGAAGACGACGGTGCCCGCGTGGTCCGGGAAGAACGTCGCACCCAGCATGACGTACACCGTCAAACGCGCACTGCAGGACGTGAACGGCACCAAGAGGGCCGTCATCAGGCGGTGGCGCGGATCCCCCATCACGCGCGTCGCCGAAATCGCCGGCACGTTACAACCGAAACCAACAATGAGCGGGATGAACGCCTTACCCGGCAAGCCCATCGCGCGCATCACACGGTCCGCGACGACCGCCGCGCGCGCCATATAACCAGAATCCTCAAGCACGGCGAGGCACAGGAACATCAGCGCCATCAGCGGAGCGAACGTGAGCACCATGCCCACGCCGTTAATCAGACCATCGACGACCAGGCCGCGTAGCCAGCCAATATCCGGCAGCACCGCGAGCGCCGCGTCAGAAACTGGGCCGCCAAAAAAGCCCTCCAGGCCATCCTGCAACGGCTTCGCCACAGTCGTGGTGATCTCGAAAACCATCCACATCGCCACCAGGAACATCAGCGGGCCGATCACCGGGTGCAGCGCGAAACGGTCCAGGCGCTCGGTGAAAGTCTGCTGGTGGCCGGTGTCGCTCGCGGCGCGCTCGACGGCGGCGTCGACCCAGGCGAAGCGGGCGTCGGCAAGCTCGAAGTCGTCAGTGGTAGCCACTGGGCGCAGGGTGACCGCTGGTTCGACGAGCTGGGCGTCGATAACTTCGCGCAGACCGCGCACATCCCTCTTACGCGGATCGACCGCGACCACGGGCAACCCAAGCGCGTTCTGCAGCGCCGCCGCATCCACCGCAATGCCCTCCGCGCGGGCCACATCCATCTTGGTCAACGCAACCACGATGCGGTACGGCGTCTCCGCGAGCTGCGCCACCATATACAAACCACGCGCAAGGTTCGCCGCATCAACGACGACCACCACCGCATCCGGACGCTCCGCCGGGCAACGCTCCAGCAGCAGCTCGCGAGTGAGCTCCTCGTCAGGGCTCTGCGGATCCAGCGAGTAGGCGCCAGGAAAATCAATCACGTTATAGGAACCCGCCCACACGCCGCGAGAAATCTCCACGGAGGTGCCAGGCCAGTTGCCCATCTTCACGTTCGCGCCAGTCAGCGCATTAAACAAGGTGGACTTGCCGGCGTTCGGAGCTCCGATCAGCGCGATGGTGGGCTCGCCCTTGACGGCGGTATCTGCGTGCGGCCCGCAACACGACGGAACCTGGGTGAAATCGGCCATGGCTATGCCACGCTCACCTTGATGCCACGCAGCGCGTCAGCGCTGAGGGCGTAGCGGGAGGTTGCCACCTTGATCACGCGGCCACCACCAGCCGTGGACTGCATAATGCTCACGCGCTGGCCTGGGCGAAGACCAAGCTCCTGCAGGCGACGCGCGACGGTAGGGGTAGTGTCAAGCGCCGCGATAACGGCGCTGTCGCCGACGGGGATGCGGGCAAGGGTGCCCTCGGCAGTTTTCGTTATCAGACTCATACGTTTGATTTAACTCCGAGCCCATTAGGTAAGCAATGCCTTATACAGTGGTTGCCTCCCTGTGGGGGTGCCCCGAGCTGCCGTCGGCACCGTAGACTACAAAGCCATGAGCTATTCCACTGCGCAACCATTCGACCCAACCCAATGGCGCGAGGTCGAAGGTTTTGACTTCACCGACATCACCTACCACCGACACGTAGGAACCACACGCGCCGACGGCATCGTCCGCATCGCCTTCGACCGCCCCGAAGTACGCAACGCGTTCCGCCCCCACACCGTCGACGAACTCTACCGAGCACTCGACCACGCCAGGCGCTCACCTGACGTCGGTGTGGTGTTGCTGACCGGCAACGGCCCTTCCGAGAAAGACGGCGGCTGGGCATTCTGCTCCGGCGGCGACCAGCGCATCCGTGGCCGCTCCGGCTACCAGTACGCGGGCGGCGACACCGCCGACACCGTCGATGAAGCGCGCGTCAAGGCCGAGGGCGGACGCCTGCACATCCTTGAGGTCCAGCGCCTCATCCGCACCATGCCCAAGGTGGTCATCGCGGTGGTGAGCGGCTGGGCAGCCGGCGGCGGCCACTCACTCCACGTCGTGTGCGACCTGACCATCGCCTCGAAGGAGGAGGCCAGGTTCAAACAAACCGACGCCGACGTCGGCTCCTTCGACGCCGGCTACGGCTCCGCCTACCTGGCCAAGATGGTGGGTCAAAAGTTCGCCCGCGAGATCTTCTTCCTCGGCCGCACCTACTCTGCCGAGGAGATGCAGCGCATGGGCGCCGTCAACATCGTCGCCCCGCACGCTTCCTTGGAAGAGGAGGCCATCCAGGTCGCCCGCGAAATCAACGGCAAGTCCCCCACCGCACAGCGCATGCTCAAATTCGCCTTCAACCTTGTCGACGACGGCCTCATGGGCCAACAAGTCTTCGCCGGTGAAGCAACCCGCCTCGCCTACATGACCGACGAGGCCGTCGAAGGCCGCGACTCCTTCCTGGAAAAACGCGAGCCCCGTTGGGACGACTTCCCGTTCTACTACTAGGTAGGTATGTGACCTAGCGGTTTTCTCCCCTTCGTGCCCCTTTGAAATAGTTCCCGCCGCCGGGGAACTATTTTGCGTTTGGGGCCGGTTCCGGTCGACCAACGGTTACATTTCCCTAGGTCACAACGGCTGTCCACGAAAATGGTTCCGGCGATCACGAATAGGTTGGGAACTTTCTTCGGGTTTCTAGTTTTCTGTAGCGTGGTGCCATGAAGCGCTATCTGCCTCTCATCACCGCCACTCTCCTGCTGGCTTCCTGCGGCACGGCGCCTGTGCCGGAAGCGCCCGTGCCGGAAACAACACTGGGCACGCCCGCGACTGAAGCACCGGCGCCCTCCACCCGTGATCTGTACGCCGACGCCATCGCGGACCCGGCGCGGTTCTTCGCAGATCTCGACGGCTTGGACGGCACGTTCGCCTACGACGTCTTAGATATCAACGGCGATCTTGAGCCGGAACTGCTGCTGCGCGCTGGTGCTGACGGCCCTTCTCCAATTCGCGTGTTGCGGGCCCAGGACGGCACGCTGAGCTGGACGAAGGACTACCTCATCGACTCGGACGACCCGTACCCGACTGTGTTCACCAACGGCACGCAGCCGGGCTTGGACCAGTACGAAGCCGAAAGCCCTCTCTTGCACGTGACGCACTTCGAGCTGCGGGGTCAGCGTTTGGAGAAGGTGTGGGGTCCGGAGGAGACGGTCGTCGGCAATCCGCTCAGCGAGTTCACCCGTATCACCTGGCACCCGACGACGGCCGCGGCGGCGCTGGGCACAATCAAACCTCCAGAACTCAAAGGTCCAATGGAGGGCACGATGGGTCAGGTATCCGAGGTCGAGCACCTACAGGGGCAGCAGTTCCGTGTCTGGTTCGCGCCAACCGCGGACGGTATCGCGGTGACCTACCCTGAGCTCGGCTGCGCGGGCCACCTGACCAGGACCAATGATGGCTTCCGCGAGACGATCACCGAGGGCACCTGCGATAACGGCGGCACGTGGC
>OJLY01000945.1_pt1 | contig 14117 bp, 15 predicted proteins | sample 1597031 | NCBI WGS metagenome assembly OJLY01 (sample SAMEA3904673, study PRJEB24821) | metagenome | biome: Builtin; feature: hospital; material: surface | place: USA | collected 2013-06-03
ATCTACACTAGATCGCTCGTCGGCAGCGTCAGATGTGTATAAGAGACAGTGATTGGACAGATCTCAAAAGATATCTATCAAATTGTTTCAGACTAGCTTATTAAGATTAGTGTTCAGCACTGGAAAGGAGTTTCTAATGACTAGCCCAAATGAAATTGGCTCAGCGGCCAACGAAATTGTCAAGAATTCAGACCTACTTAGTAATAAAGAAGTTAATCATCTGATTCGATACCTACAAAGTGAAAGCTTTTGGACCCATCTCATCTCTAAGGGGATTGATTTAGTTCTGGTTTTTGTCTTATTTACTTTAACCTATCGATTCATTATCTGGTTAACCGACCGGTATTTTAGTAAGGCATCCACCCCTGATCGTTATAGCGCTCGTAAGAAAACCCTGCACGGAATTATTAATAGTATTTATAAGTTTTTCTATTACTTCTTATTGATTTATTCTGCTTTTTCGATTCTGGGGGTACCAGTTTCTACTCTGGTCGCTGGGGTAGGGATGTTGTCAATCGCCTTAGGGATTGGGGCTAAAGACCTTGTCAGTGATTGTATCGCTGGATTCTTTATTCTTCTGGAGGACCAATATCGAATCGGTGACCTGGTTACCATTAATCAAATTTCAGGCACTATCCGCAAATTCTCGGTCCGGACAACGGTGATTAAGGATTATGATGGCGCTTACCATTATTTAAGTAATGGGGATATTTCAACGGTTGCTAACTTCTCTAAGGATGAGGCTCGGATTCAGCTAGACTTTTTTGTCAATGGGGATTCCCCGTTTGAAGCGATGAACCAACTAGCTCATCAAGTTTACGAGGATCTTTTCTTAGAGGATAAACGAGTGATTAAGCGATTTGTACAACCGGGACTCTTTACGGATGGGTCCAATCGAACTTACTATCGGATCCAATTGTGGGTGAGAGATTACGATGATTTAGTCTCGGTTCAGGGGCAGTATCGTCGAGCCTTGGTGGAAGCCTTCCATCAGGCTGGCATCGTCCTACCTGTCAACAATCCTACTGATTATCAAGTTCAAACCGGTCACGCAGCGGACTAGAATTGAGGAGCTAAAATCATGAATTTATTAATAACAGCCTTTGAGCCCTTTGATAAGGAGCCCATTAATTCTTCCTTGGAAGTGATGAAGGCTCTTCCGAAGACCATCCATGGGGCTAGGATTAGGACACTTATGGTGCCGACCGCCTTTCATAGTTCAGCCCAGGTTTTAAGTCAAGCCTTAAATCAAGCTGTTTATGATTATATTGTCTGTCTGGGTCAAGCTGGTGGACGAGCGGCAGTGACACCAGAACGGGTGGCCATTAATCTAGACGATGCACGCATTCCGGATAATCAAGCAGCCCAACCGATTGACCAAGTGATTCAAGCAAAGGGACAGGCTGCTTATTTTAGCCAACTTCCAATTAAGGCGATGGTAGCTGCAATGAAGGAAGCAGGGGTACCAAGTCAAGTATCCAATTCAGCGGGGACTTATGTCTGTAACCACCTGATGTATCAAGCCTTATATTTGACACATACGCATTATTTACAGACGCGTGCGGGCTTTGTTCATTTACCTTATTTGACGCAGCAAGTGATCGACCGGCCCCATTTACCAAGTCTGACGCTTGATCAAATGGTATTGGGAATGGAAGCGGCGATTGGAGCGATTGTCAATTACCATGATCAGGCTGACTTAAAGGTATCTGGTGGACAGAACCATTAGTCAGATCTGTTCCTCAAAAGTTAAAACGTTTACAATCAAGCTTGATTTTTAATATCATTTGTCGAAACTCCTTAGAAAGGGTGATTTATCTTGTCTCATAACAAGCGCTCGAGCTTCAAAGTTCATTACGCGTGGGTCATTTTACTTGCAGCGACTTTAATTTTGGCGGTATATGCTCCGATCGTCAATTCTTTGTCGAACACTTGGCAAATTGCTGTTACGCAGGATCTTGGCTTTTCTCGGAGTCAATTCTCATTGAATACGACTATCGTTCAAGCTGTTGGGATTTTTGTAGGGCCTATGGTCTCTAAAATTCTTCTCAAGCATCATTTTAAAAGAGTATGGCTAGGTTTTGCTTTCTTGTTTACGCTAGGAGTCTTTGGCTATGGTCTCTGTCAAAATCCTTGGCAATTTTATCTTTGTTCCTTTGTAATAGGTTTTGCTTACATTACAACGACATCTATTCCCATTACCATGATGATTAATAATTGGTTCGATCATCAAAGGGGACTAGCTACTTCGATTGCTTTTGCTGGAGTCTCCGCTGGGGGATTTATCTTGTCACCGACGGTTACTTATTTGATTAATCATGTTTCTTGGCGCTGGGCTTATTTTTCTTATGCGGGATTGATTGCTGTTATCGCTCTTTTATGTGGGGGCGTTTTAATGCGATCTAAGCCAGCTGACCTAGGTCTTCGACCTTATGGAGCGGAAGATCCAACGATACCATCTGATCAAGGACGACAGACCTCGGATACTCAGTCGCTTAATCTGGATATTTCTGCAGGTCAATCTTGGCAACTCGCTTTCTTTCTCCTTTTAATGCTGGGTTCCATCTTAAATGGGGTAGTCAATGGAGCAAGTCTACAATTTCCACCTGCTTTACAAGAAGCTCAACCCCTTCAGTTTGCGAGTGTGATTGTTTCAGCTTATCTTTTGATAGGTATTTTTGGCAAGCTTTTAATGGGGTGGATTTCGGATCGATTTGGTTTGTTTGTTAGCTTAATCTTAGGTGTTAGTGCAATGACTCTCGCTTTCTTTGCTATGCTTTTTGCAGGAACGTCATGGGGTCCCTGGATGCTGGCCATTTGTTTTGGACTCGGCTTATCGATGGGGACGGTTGTTTTACCAATTGTAACGGCATCAATCTATTCGAAAAAAGCCTATGGCGAGGCTTTTGGCTTTCTTCAATCGGCTTTTCAAATAGGGACGGCTATCGGTCCATTGATCGTGGCAGGAAGCTACGACCTGACACAAAGTTACCAGATTGCCTGGTATATAATGATTGTTATTTCAATCTTGGTTGGGGTAGCTTGGTTATGGGGCTACCACCATGCCAAACAATATCAAAGTTATTAAAGGGGTGTGCTTATGAAGTTAGAAGATTATCAAAAAATATTAGGTGACCTAATTCAATTTCCTTCCATTAATGATGGAGAAGAAGCGGTTGCTTGTTATTTAAAGGAACTATTTGACCAACATCAGATTGAGTCCACCATTTATCCGGTTGAAGCAGGTCGAGCAAATATTGTCGCCAAAATAAAAGGGTCTAAACCAGGCAAGATTTTTGCGATTTCGGGTCATCTGGATGTCGTGGCGACTGGTGATGTATCGTCTTGGAAACACGATCCTTTTGCTGGTGAGATAGAGGACGGTCGGATGTATGGTCGTGGAACGGCTGATATGAAAGCAGGCGTAGCGGCTGGAGCCATCGCCTTAATTGAACTGAAGGAAAGTCAAATTGATTTTCCAGGGGAAGTTTGGTTTATTGGGACTGTTGGGGAAGAGATTGGTATGATTGGAGCCAAGGCCTTAGTCGATGAGGGAATCTTGGATGACGTGGATGCCGTTATTATTCCTGAACCAACGAATGGCAACCAAGCCATCTATGCCAATAAAGGCTCGATTCAATTTCAAGTTACAGCCAAGGGCAAGGCGGCTCATTCATCCGCTCCTCATCTTGGTGTTAATGCCATTATGACGGCTTGCAAATACATTCTACGAGTCCAAGAACGCTTTGATGAAATTAGCCAAAATCCCAAGTATCATAATTCTGAGATGGGGAATACTTTGAATGTCTTTTCAACCATTGAAGGGGGATCACAGATTAATTCGGTACCAGATTTAGCGGTCTTTCAAGGCAATGTCCGATCAGTGCCTGAATTTGGGACTAAAGAAGTCTGTGAGCTCTTTGAATCTGTGATTGAGGAAATGAATCAAGATCCTAGTAATGCAGAATTATCCATTCATTATCACCAGATTCTTGACGCAGCCCAATCTGCTAAGGATTCCGACCTGATCAAGGCCTTGTTAGTATCAGCTAAGGATAAAAAGATTGAGGTACTAACCACCGCTGGAGCCACCGAACTATCCAGATATCGTCAAATTAGCGATGACATTCAGATGGTCGTTTATGGCCCAGGCCTAACAGAAAATGCCCATATTGTCGATGAATGGATTGACCTAGAGGAGTATTATGACTGCATTGAGATCTTGAAAGAGACGGCCATCCATTTTTTAACTAAATAACATCTTATGGCAAATCCAAGTCGACTTAGACTTGGATTTTTAAGTTAGTCAGTAATAAGAGGGAATAAAATTCTTTATTTGAGTTTACATAATATACATTATGTTATTTTTATTAGAAATAAAAGCCGACCTTGGTGGTCAGCTTGGTTTAATCCTTATAATGGTATAAATAACAATAACGACGAATCAAGGGATTTTTTGGATCAACAGTCACTTCAAAAACAAATGTATGTTGCCAACCATCCTTTGATTGAGATTGTGGGATACGAAAATAATTGCATTGTCCTTCGGCCATCGTTCGAAGAATATCTTCTTCAATTAAGGATAAAGGATATGCTAATTTTGAATATTCATAAAAGTCCTGTTCGAAGCGTTGATAGTTATCACTAAAATAATCAAACTGAACTTCATTTTTTTTAAAAGCCCGTGATTTCATTCGAAGACTCCTCTACTAATTGAATCGATATGATCTGAATAAAATCAATGATTTGTTGATTAGGTGTTGCTGTTAAGGCAAGTATCAGCTTAGTTGAATCTAAGCTTTGAATATAGCCAGTAGATGTTTGATAGGATGTTTCTTTATTATGAAAACGTTTCACTTGGTAAGTAATAGAAATAAGGTATTGACCAACAAAAGCTTGATTTAATTGTAGAAAGACTTGATCAATGGGAAGGCAGTCCAAGGCTTGGTCTTGTGGAACTTTTTTTAAGGCTGTTTGATGCTCTGATAAGAAAAAGCCCATCCACTTTGCCATCTTTCGGTCTTGATAATGCCGTGCAGCTTTGGAATCCAAATAAGAACGGTCAACACTCATGATAATCCATCCAATCCCCCTGCGCCCCCTGCTGCATGCCCTCCGATCAACTTACTGCGTGCGATCACCCGGGATCCTTGTTTTAATGAATTGGCGGGCAAAATAGCAAGATGACCAAAGCGATGACGGATCTGGTCTAAAGCTTGATCCAGGTGCTCTCTTTTATCCACCTGATCTTCTGGATCTAATAAGGAATAGTAATGGATCGCCTGATCTGTAAGTTGACTATATCGTACGCCTACTTGCCGAACTGGATCTCCTTGGTAATGTTGCCGAAACAAATAAAGTACGGCTTGAATCAAGCTTTGAGTTTCTTGGCTTGGATCGATCTTCATTTGAGCGGATAAGGGTCTTTTTTCTGCTTGATGGGCATAAGCGATCTGAATCGACACACAGGTCGTCTTTTTCTGGGCTCGCCTTAAACGAATGGCTACTTGTTGAGCCATTTCTGATAGAACTAATTCAATCTCACCTTGATCATAGTAGTCTCGGGGTAAAATCTGAGAATTACCAATGCCTCGCCCTTTAGGCTGGTATTTTTCCCGTGCTTTACTCTCATCGACGCCATTGGCATGGAAAAAGAGCTGTAAACCAATGACCCCGAATTCCTTTTGTAAAGCCTCTGGACTCGCATGAGCCAATTCATAAATAGAATGAATCCCCATTTTATTAAGTCGTTTCTGTGTTCGAGATCCAATCCCCCAAAAATCAGTCATGCATGGGATCTGCCATACTTTACTTTCAACCTCTTCATAAGACCAATTGGCTCGCATGGTCGGCATTTTTTTAGCTTCATTATCTAACGCTAATTTAGCGAGTAATGGATTAGCATTTGATAGTCCAATGGTCGATGCTAAGCCTAATTCTTGCCAAATATCTTTTTGAATTCGGCTAGCCACCCGCTCCAATTTATCACGGCGACTGATGTTGGGATCTGGGATAAAGTAATTTAAAACGGCTGTTAAATCTAAAAATCCCTCATCGATTGAATAAGGAACGATATCTTCTTCCGCCGTATAGCGAGTGAAAATCTGTAAAATTTGTAAATTCTTTTCAATATAATAGCTCATTCGTGGAGGAACAAATAAGGTTCGCCTAGCCCAGGACTCAATAAAGGCTACATAGGCTGGATCGGTTCGCTGCCCTTTTGACTTTGCTAGTCGATAGTTAAAGCGACGATTATGAACATAAAAAGGTAGATCGTAGGTACGTCCGACATTCTTCTTGCCAAAGACTTGCTTAAAAACCGGTGAAGAAGCTAAAATAAGCCCTTGGGTATTATCAGAGTGGCTCATCACACATAGACTGGTTTTTAAAGGGTGTAAGCCTCGATCGACACATTCTACACTCGCATAAAAGGATTTCATATCTACGAAAGCAATATCTGATTTAGGCTCTCGGCTGTAATCAATAATTGGCATAGCCATTCACCTCTTTTCTACCCCTATTCTAAAACGAACGTTTGTTCGTGTCAAGTTATCCTTGAAAATACGTCTGATAAGTGCTTTTATAGGGAGATCATTAGTGTTTTAATTAATAAAACAAAAAAGACAACTTATATACAAGTTGTCTTTTTGGGTAATTGATTGGTCTTTTTTAATTATCGTAAAGATCTGGTAATTGAGGATTTAATAACTCCATTTGGAAATTGCTTAAGTTTACTTTAGCAACAGTTTTATTGGAGTCCAATAGTTGGATTAGGAATCCTGCCATTTGTTCTGCTGTATGATAACGGTCATAAAGTTGACTATAATCGACCGGCTTGCTTTCTCCTTTGGCCACTTGAGTAAATTCTGTAGCGGTCGCTGCTGGAGCGAGAACTTTCGCACGCATAGCATGTCCATTGACTTTTAAGTAGTGATCCAGTCCTTCGGTATAAGCTGAGACCATAAATTTGGTGGCTGAGTATAAGGGATTCCCCTCACTCAAGGCATAGCCTACCACAGAAGAGAGATTCACCAACTGTGCTCCTTCATGATCCTTATAATCTGCTGCATATAAGTTGGATAAGGTCATCAAGGCGATGTCATTAACTCTTACCATTTGTTCAATATCCTGACCGGATAATTTAAGCAAGTCTTTTGAAATAGAAAAACCAGCATTGTTGATCCAATACTTAATCACATAGTTACGTGTCTGTTGATAAAAATCTGCTAAATCATCAGTCAAGCTTAGATCAAAGGGGATCACCACAACTTGAACCTGATACTTCTCCTCTAGTTCAGCTTTTAAGGCATCTAAGCGGTCTTGTCGTCTAGCGACTAAGATTAAATTATAGTATTTTTCAGCAAAACGATAGGCGACTTCCCGACCAATCCCTGAGCTGGCTCCTGTTATCAAGGCATACTCTTTCATCCTATTCCTCCTCCTTTAATATTGTTATTATCTAATAATTGTCTAATCAAGGCAAGTAAAATATCAGCAAGATTTGATAAAAGCTCTGTTGTTACCGCTTTACAAAACGGTTATAATGCAAGTGAATCATAAAAGGAGGTCCCCTTATGAAAAAAATACTCTTAATCAATACCGGCGGTACGATTGCCATGTCGCAAGATCAGACTACTGGCAAGGTATCGCCGACTTCGGACAATCCCATCCACCAGCAAGGTCATCTTTTACAAAACTTTGCCGACATTGATGTCCTGGATTTTTTGAATATTCCCTCTCCCCATATGGATTTGGAAAAAATGCTAGAACTTAGCCAATTGATCCAAGAAAAAGCTAAAAGCTATGATGGTATTGTTATTACACATGGAACGGATACCTTGGAAGAAACGGCTTATTTCCTGGAATTAACGTTAGATCTACCCATTCCGATTGTCGTTACTGGAGCCATGCGATCGAGTAATGAAATTGGCTCTGATGGCTTAGCCAATCTTAGGAGTGCCATTTTTACAGCACGCGAAGATAATTCCGCCCAAAAAGGCGTTCTGGTGGTGATGAATGAGGAGATCCATACGGCAACCTATGTCACCAAGACCCATACGACCAATCTTGCCACCTTCCAAACCCCGACCTTTGGTCCCATCGGAATCCTCTATAAGAATCAAGTTACTTACTTTCAAGAATTAATTCGTCATGAACATTATCATCTAACTGCTATTAGTCAAGATGTTGCTTTGCTTAGGGCTTATGCCGGCATGAAAGCGGACCTTTTTGAAGCAGTGCTTGATCATGGCTATCAAGGCTTGGTCATTGAGGCATTGGGTGCTGGTAATTTGCCACCTCAGATTGTTCCGATACTTGAGCAATTTATGGAAGCTCAGATCCCAGTCGTACTAGTCTCACGGGCCTTTAACGGCGTGACTGAAGATATCTATGATTATCCTGGCGGTGGGAAACGCTTAAGCCAAATGGGAGTCATTTTTACGCAAGGTCTCAGTGGGATTAAAGCGCGCATCAAACTTGCTGTTTTATTGAATGCCGAAGAAAAGGTCTCAATTAAACAAGCTTTTCAAGGCAAATAAGAGCCATTCAGCCTTAAAAATAGACCAAAAACCTTATATTTTTCCTAGATTATTCAATCCTGTTAGCGAAGTTGGATTTTTCTAGGAAGTATAAGGTTTTTATAGTTAAGTCAGTTTTTTGTGCTTAATTAATGGTTTCAGTATGCTTGATCCACTTCGGTTAATTTTTTACTGACATAAGAACAGGTTGATATAATATGGCGTTTTTCCTTTTGCGCTTTTTCGACCAAGGCCTTAAACAGGTCACTGGCATAACCTTGATCTCGTTGGTCTGGACTGGTAAAGGTATGGGTCACCCATAATTCGCCCTCTGCGGTTATTTGATAGTCCATTTGAGCGAGAGTATCTGTTTTTTCATTTAATAAGGCTAGCCGTCTACCGTCATCAATGATTTTCATGCCAATTCTCCTTTCTATATGAAATTTTATGAAATCGATTACACCACTGTGGTTATTATACACCTAATTGGTATCGGATTCAAAATAATTTAACTTTAAAATAAGGAATTAAGCTTGCATGTTTATCACTTAGCTACTACAATGTAAAAAAAGATGAAAGGAGCTCAAAGATGCGCCTCTATTACGAAAAAGTGATGCGATTGGCTTCTCTAGCTGGAAAAATTCTGCTTCAATCTAACGCGGAAGAATATCGAGTGGAAGATACCACTTATCGTATTTTAAAAACATCGGGCCTTAATCTACCTGGCTCCTACTCAAATACGACAGGATTATTTTTATCACTGACGGATACCGAGCAGTCACAATATAACTTCTCGAATATCGTTCGGATTAATGAGCGATCCAATAATATTCAAAATATTGATGCGGTTAATAATATTTCTCGTCTTTATGTATCGGGAAATATTGATGTCGATCAGGCTTATGCCGCCCTTAAAGAACTTAAAACCACCAATTATGGGGATCTGATTGACTATACAAATATCATTCTAGCAGCTGCTTTCGTTATTTTATTTGGCGGAACTTCTTCTGATTTTATTGTAGCCATCCTAACAGGTTCCGTACTCACTTTGATGAAGTCGATTCGTAAACATATTTATTTTACGAACTTCTCTTATAATATTTTATCGGTGGCGATTGGGACCCTTTTTATTGGTTTGATCTATGCCTATTTTCCACAAAATCTCAATCAAAGTATCTTACTAGGGGCGATGATTATCCCCTTCTATCCAGGAACCTCCATCACTAATTCCATGCGGGATATTCTGAAAGGCAATAACCTTGCTGGCTCCATCAAAGCGGTTGATGCCTTCATGATTATTACTTCATTAACACTCGGTTATTCGATTGGAATTGTTCTCTGTCGAGCAGTTATTTCCTTTATTTAAAGTTAAGCTATCTATTAAACATTAAAGAAGTCCTCGCTCCGATTCATTTAGGAGTGAGGACTTCTTTGGTTGATGTATTGATTTAGTATTTAAGGAGTTGTTGCAGTAAAAAGAGAATCAGTAAATGTCCTGGATAAATCCAATAGTAGAATTGTGAATGTTGCTTACCTCGTTGGCCATTATAGAGATAGACGATCGGAGCACTTAAAAAGACCATCGGCATATTATACTCAAAAAAGAAAGCGGGAATGATGCTGAGTGCTTGTCTTAAGCGTTGACCATGGGCCACAAAGATAATACTAGCTGCTACAATTCCCTTCCAACCATAGTCAAAAGCGAATAAATGGGCGATCAGTGCAAAAGCTCCTAAAATGAGGATTCGCCAAAGGGGCTGATTTTTAAAATGATCCAAGCTGACAAATAGTAAGAGGCATAAGCTCAGCTCAAAAAAAATATTTTGATGACTCCAGTCCCAAATCCTTCCAGATAATACAAGATCAAAAGGAATCTCTGAGACAAAGGCTAATAGCAATAGGCGTTCTAGATAGCGTTTCAAACTATGTGTATGATGGTAGCCTTCCACCAGGGTAAATAAGTAGAGTGGAAAAGCAATTCGACCAATATTACGTAATATGGGATAAAGACCGATTAAGCTCTCGACAATCTGTGGTTGGCTTTGCCAATAAGCTAATAGATAACCTCGTGCAATTAAAGCAGCTGCTAGATGGTCAATAATCATACAAGTCAGTGCAATCTGCTTCAGATGAGCATTCGTTAAACAAGGCTTAATTTTTAGCATTGATCTCCTTCTCCTTTCAATCCATTCTTTTTAAAAAAAGAGACTGAGACAAGCGTCGCAGCCTCTAATATTTTTAAAATGAGATACTAGATAACAGCTAGGTTAAGTAGTTAACGGGATTGGAATGCTTAAAATTCCTAGTTCTCTAAAAGACGAGTCATTACATCTTTGATTTGGGCTAATGAGGCCTCGTCAATTTGTTCATAATAAACGCCATCTTTTTTAAAGCCCTGACCTTGCAATTGGTTAAATTCAATGTTTGGATTAAAATCAGAATGCTTCAAAGCAAATTTACCAACATCAATCATGGAGACATTCGTGTCAACAAACTTCCGTAGAGAGTTGACGACACTGATCATTGAAGGAATATCGCTCGATTCTTGTCTTACTTTATCAATAAAGCTAAGAATAATCTGTCTTTGACGTTCTTGACGAGCATAATCGCCACCCGAATTATAACGTTCACGGCTATAGGCTAAGGCACTATCGCCATCAAGATGAATGGACTTACCTTCTTCGAATTGATAACCATCAATCTCAAAGCTTTCTGGAGGAACAATGTCAATGCCATCCACTGAGTCGATCATATCTACCAACCCCTGCATATCGATTACGGCATAATCATTCAGCTCGATGCCTAACCAATTTTTGACGGTTTGTAGGGATAATTCGGGACCTCCAAAGGCATAAGCATGGTTGATCTTATCCATGCCGCGTCCTGGAATCTCGACATAGGAGTCGCGAGGAATTGAAGTAACCGCAATTTCTTGCGTATCCGGATTAACGGTTGCTACCATCATTACATCTGAACGACCCTTTTCAGTCCGTCCCAGGCCACCACTATCAATCCCCATTAATAGAATGGAAAAAGGCTTATTAAAGTCTGTGGCATAGACACTTGGTAACAAGCTCATGGTAAATGTGACAAGAGCCAAAAAAACGATAAGTAACTTATTAAATGATTTCATAATAACTTCCTTTCTGAAGATAGACCTATTATAGCCATTTTTTTAGTCATCGACTAGTCCTAAGCAGATAATATCATACTTTTTTCATTTTTATAAGCAATGTAAGAAGCTTGAAGCCCTTATAAAAGTCCGTTACAATAGCATTTAGATGATTAAAAATGATAGAGAGGCCACTAATATGAAAGTTAGAAAAGCTGTTATCCCTGCTGCTGGCTTAGGGACACGTTTTTTACCGGCTACTAAAGCTATGCCGAAAGAAATGCTTCCGATAGTCAATAAGCCGACGATTCAATTTATTGTTGAAGAAGCCATTCAGTCTGGAATTGAAGATATTCTGATTGTTACTGGTCGATCCAAGCGCCCCATCGAAAATCACTTTGATGCGAATGAAGAATTGGAATATGCCTTGGCTGAAAAAGAAGAGGCAGAAGTATTGACGAAGATTAAACAATTGAATGAGATCAATCTCTTTTACACCCGCCAGTCTTACCCTAAGGGCTTGGGACATGCGGTCTTGCAAGCTAAGCATTTTGTGGGTGATGAGCCCTTTGTCGTCATGCTGGGTGATGACCTAATGGCGGATACCATTCCCCTAACTCAACAGCTCATTCAACTCTACCATGAAACACATGCTTCAGCGATTGCTGTGATGCCCGTGGATCCTGAGGAAACTGATAAATACGGTGTGATCGATCCAGAACGGGAATATAAAAAGAATGTCTATAATGTTAAGCGGTTTGTCGAAAAGCCAGCCCCCTATTTAGCGCCGTCTAATTTGGCAATTATCGGTCGTTACTTACTGACACCAGAGATTTTTGATCGATTAGAGACACAAAAGGAAGGTGCTGGAAATGAAATTCAACTAACCGATGCCATCGACCGTCTTAATCAAACCCAACGTGTCTTTGCTTTAGAGTTTAAAGGGAAACGCTATGATGTCGGAAATAAATTAGGTTATATGCAAACCATGATCGACTATGCCCTCTCCCAAGAGGAATTTCGCCCTGGGCTAATCGACTATTTAAAAAGTCTAAAGCTTGATTAATGAGAGGAGACCATTATGACTCATGAAAAACAGCAAAAAGTAACCAAGGCTGTGATTCCAGCAGCCGGTCTTGGGACGCGCTTTTTACCAGCAACCAAAGCGATTGCTAAAGAAATTCTACCTATTATTGATAAGCCAGCCATTCAATTTATTGTGGAAGAAGCGATTGCAGCAGGAATTGAAGACATATTAATTATCACTGGAAAAGGTAAGCAGGAAATTGAAGATCATTTTGATGCCAACTTTGCTTTGGAGCAAAATTTAAAGTCCAAAGGCAAGCATCAATTACTAGAATTAGCGACTCAAACTTCAAATTTAACCATTCATTATACCCGCCAACAATATCCTAAGGGCTTAGGGGATGCGGTTCTCCACGCCAAAACCTTTGTTGGACAAGATCCATTTCTTCTATTATTAGGTGATGATATTACTAAAGGAGAAAATCTTTCTCAATCACTGATTCAACTCTATCAAAAATGGAACCAAGCTATTATTGCGGGTGTTCGGGTTCATGAAAGTAAAGCCAAACGCTACGGCATGCTAGAAGTGGACTCCATGGATCAAGATTTGATGTATCGCATCAAGGGATTGATCGAGAAGCCTGACCAAAAAGTTAATTCAGATATGGCTGCAGCTGGCCGTTATATTCTAAAAGCGGACATCTTCCCCATTCTCGACCAACTGCAAGCGGGAGTCACCGGCGAAATCGAATTAACAGATGCCCTCATTCAATATGCAAAAGACCATCCTCTATTGGCCTATGATTATCAAGGAGAATGGTTTGAAGTAGGAGACCCTAAAGGAATGTTGGAAGCATCAATTCATTTTGCTTTAGAGCATCCCGAAATTAAAGATGAATTTAGGGCTTATCTCAAACAATTAATCCCCACCCTATAGAAGATTAATAAAAGAGACTGTACTCATTGAGTGACAGTCTCTTTTGGCGTTAAAATTTAATTCTAACAATTATTTGAGACAATTAGTTAGAATGATACATACTCGGCTTAAAATAAGCATAAATAGCTTTATGATAGCCATGAAGACTATTTGCAATTCAAGTATTTCATTCTATAATGAATAAGGGTGGCTAAAAATTTAGTCAATTGCCTTGAAAATTTTAAGTAAAGGCGTAAAATAACTCCATATTGCTTTGGAAAGAAGGGATGTAAATGGAAAAGACGCCCATTGTCAATTTTTTAGGTTTGTCCTTTAACTTAAATACCTTATTGGCAATGCTCATCGTTATTCTGATTGTTTTAGTTTTTTGCTTGTGGACCAGTCACAATTTATCGGTTGATCGACCGACTAAAGCCCAAGTTATGATGGAATCCATTATTGAATTTGTTGAAGGAATTTGTGATTCGACCTTGGGCTGTCTCTTATACACATCTGACGCTGCCGACGAGCGATCTAGTGTAGA
>OJLY01000951.1_pt1 | contig 14088 bp, 12 predicted proteins | sample 1597031 | NCBI WGS metagenome assembly OJLY01 (sample SAMEA3904673, study PRJEB24821) | metagenome | biome: Builtin; feature: hospital; material: surface | place: USA | collected 2013-06-03
GAGAGGTCTCGTGGGCTCGGAGATGTGTATAAGAGACAGACTTAGGAGTACACTTTACTCCGTGTGCATTTCTTAGGCTTTTATTAGTCGCTAAAAAAGAGGATGCGACAATTTGTGAGAGGAAGTTTATTATGATCAAAAATTTTTCAAAACAAATAAAATATTTGAGAACCGTCTTTATTCTAATTTTAACGGGTATATCTACTGGTATTGTGATAGGTCTTTTCAAAGAAGCAATACACTTTCTTTCAAAACACGTAATGGATTTATTTAGGAAATCTTCCGGCAATATTTTATATTCATTTCTTATTGTTGTTGCCTTCATACTGCTAGGTACATTTATCTATTTTCTGACTAAGAAAGATCCTAATATTAATGGATCTGGTATTCCAGTTATATACGGCATGATAGATGATAAAATCGAGGTAAATTCTCCTAAAACGCTTATAAATAAATTCATAGCAAGCACCCTCACAATAGGATCCGGACTAACTTTAGGTAGAGAAGGTCCTTCCGTTCAAATAGCAGGACTAATAGGAGACATTGCTCATGATCTTAGCGAGTCCAAAGAAAACAAAAGATATTTCATCGGTTCATCTGCTGGAGCAGGAATTGCGGTAGCCTTTAATGCTCCCATGGCAGGATTGCTTTTTACTATTGAAGAAATTTTTAAGAAAACTAATAGAAAAGTTTTTGTATTCTCAACTTTAACTGTATTTTCTGCCGTTGTTACTGCTGATCTTTGTTTTGGTAATAGACCTGCTCTAATAGATATTCCGAATTTTGAGGTCATGGACATATCAATGCTTGGACTTATAATTATTCTAGGTATTTTTGCTGGCCTTTCAGGAGTACTGTTTAATTATGTTGTTATCTCTTCCAAGAAAGTTTTTGCCAAGATAAAAATTCACCCTTACCTTAAGTACCTTATACCCTTTGTGCTTACTGCAATAGTTTTGTTGCTTGATATTGAACTCTTTTCTTCCAGCGAACCCTTTATATTTTTGCCATTAACTGGAAATAAGAAATTAGCAGAAATTATCATTCTATATTTGCTGAAAATCTTGCTCTTATCCTGTGCTTTTGGCGTAGGTGTACCCGGAGGAAGTCTTGTTCCATTACTGGTTATAGGGTCTCTGCTAGGAAATATTGTTGCTACAAGTTTTGTAATGTTAGGCTTACTTGATGCTTCTTATATTCTAGCTTTCACAATGTTAGCAATGTGTGGACATTTCTCAGCAATTGTCAGGACACCGATCACAGCAATTATTCTGATTCTGGAAATGACTGGAGGAGCATTTAATTACTTATTGGGCCTTGCCATAGTAAGTCTTGTAGCGTATAGCGTGGCTGAGCTATGCAACTCTAAACCTTTCTATGATAAACTATATGAACTTCTTTTAGAAAAATAATTAAAAAACTAACAATACGAATCAGTTTTTTCGGATAAATAAAAAGGTGTGCATGATAATCAATATCATACACACCTTAATTTTCCAATAGCAAAGTGGCTTCAAAATCACCACAGCCTAAGTTTCTTAATTTTCTATTCTTCTACTTCAATAGCAATTACACTATCAATCTTATCCAACTCATCTGTGTAAACATAGTCAATAAACACATGTTGATCGTATCCATTAGCAGCGTTCCAAGGTTTATTGTTATGCAACTCCAAACCATCACGGACTCTTCTAATCTTCTTGATCTTCTTGTCAAAATTCTGAATAATCACTGGACCAATTGGCTCTTCAAAAATATGAGCATAAATTGTATTACCCTTCTGAGTGAAACGTCCCCATTCAGGTTTCTCAAGATCTGAAGCTGCACAACCGTAAATACTGTCTGAGTTATTATGCATCCATTCTCCAATTTCTTTTAGAGCTTGTTTTTGTTCATTTTGGATTTCACCTTTTGCATTAGGTCCCACATTCAGGAGCAAGTTCCCATTTTTGCTTACACACTCTACCAATTTACGGACTAGCTGTTCTGAAGACTTGAAGCTTCTATCCCAGGCATTATATCCCCAGCTATTATTAATTGTTAAACAAGCTTCCCAAGGAACTACCCTACCTGAATCTGTAGTCATACCTGCTGGTGGGATAATCATCTCTGGGTTGGCGAAATCACCAGAAAAAATACTAGGCTCATCACTCAATATTGACCCATGAGTTTCACCACTACCTTCTAATCTACCATTTACAATAATATCTGGTTGTTTAGAACGGATCATGTCAAGCAGCTCTGTACCTCTCCAAGCTTCACCGAATTTATCTCCATAAGAAAAGTCAAACCAGAGCAAATCAATTTTGCCATAATTACTCATTAGCTCTTCTACTTGACCATGTAAATAATCTAAGTAGCGTGGGAAATTTCCCTCATTTTCATTAAGACCTTCGTGGTTTCTTTCGGGATGGTATTGGTCCCCTTTGACCGGATAATCAGGGTGATGCCAATCTAGAAGTGAGTAGTAAAATCCTACCTTGAGTCCTTCTGCTCTAAATGCGTCCACAAATTCACGTATTATGTCTCTTCCGAAAGGAGTGTTAGTTGATTTATAATCGGTTAATTTACTATCAAATAAGCAGAATCCATCATGGTGCTTTGTTGTAATAACTGCATATTTCATGCCAGCTTCTTTTGCCAACTTTGCCCATTCTTTCGCATCGAAATGATATGGGTTCCATTCTTCTGCATACTTCTCGTACTCAGTTCTTGGGATCTGATGATTAGTCATATACCATTCACCTCTGGCAGGAATTGCATATAAGCCCCAGTGAATAAATAGACCAAATCTATCCTTCATAAACTCTCTTGTACGTTCATCTCTTATTCTCATGTACTCTTGATAGTCCATAGATACCTCCGCAAAAATTTTTAGCTGTTTTCATTATCACACAAAATCTACTCCTATGAGGTACTATTCTTTACCATTTGACTTTATAATTCTAAAACTAATAAATACTTTTAGTGATAACTTAAAATGCAGACAAAAGTAATTTTTAACATAAATAACACCATAAATTTCTCTGTATTCGCTAAAATTATATATAGTAGTTTCTAGCTGTTTATTGGATTAAAACCGCTAATTAACCAGATTTTGCCGTGTTGCAACTGCCAGTTGACAAATTGACCGTTGCAATTGGTGGTCTGTAACCCCTTGAAAAACTATCATTAGGGCATACTAATCATAGGGAGGATAAAAATATGATTTTCGCAGATAAACTTATCTTATTACGCAAAAAAGCAGGCTGGTCACAAGAAGAACTAGCAGAGCAAATGAATGTCACAAGACAATCAGTATCCAAATGGGAAGGTGCCCAATCTATTCCAGATCTGGAGAAAATAATTAAACTCTCACAACTTTTCGGTGTGAGCACTGACTATCTCCTAAAAGAAAATATAGAGATAGAAGAGAATGTAAATATTTCAGATACCTTAGATGTAAGAACAGTCTCTTTAGAAGAAGCAAATGAATTTTTGGGAATTCAAGAAGCTGGTTCTAAACTAATAGCACTAGCTGTATCCTTATTTATTCTTTCACCTATTGTTCTACTTATACTTGGTGAAATAAGTGAGTCTAATCCTAACTTCATGAACGAAAACGTTGCCTCTGGTATCGGCCTAATCGTACTATTTATACTTATAGCTGCAGGAGTTAGTTTGCTTATTGTCTGTGGCAATCAGAGTGGTAAATATGATTTCTTAGATAAAGAAGTAATAGAAACTGCTTATGGAGTTAGAGGTTTGGCGAAAGAAAAACAAGAAAATTATAGAGATACCTACAATAAATTGAATTTAACAGGAATTATGTTGTGTGTAACCTCAGTAATACCTATCTTTATTGGAGTCATTATTGATGAAAAAAATGATATATTGAGTGTTATCATGCTGGCGATTACCTTATTACTAATTGCTACAGGCGTATATTTCCTTGTGCGAGCAGGTGTCAGGTGGGCAAGCTATGAGAAATTGTTACAAGAAGGCGACTACAGCAAAGTAGAAAAAGCTAATTCATCCCTTAAAGGCACAGTATATTCCAGCTTCTGGCTAATCGCTACAACTATCTACCTTATCTATAGTTTCTTGACAAACGCTTGGGAGATTTCCTGGATTATAATGATGGTTGCAGGTATTCTATTCCCAATAGTTATTGCAATTACTAATTTATTTAGCAAGAAAAATAATGATTAGCCTGTAAATACAATAGAATATCTATAAAAAAGTGTAGTCTTAGGGCTACACTTTTCTAATTCAAAAACAATTAAGCTCTGCTCAAGCTCAAACTTTCCCCAATCCTAAGAGCCTTGCTATTTGCTCCATGGCCTATCTCATCAGTACATGCTATAGGAATTCTATCTGGAACTATCTCCTCAACAATTTTTAGCAATGAGTCCTTGCTATCTTTTTCGAAAAGTTCCGTAAAGCTCCCCAAAATCAATCCAGAAGTTTCTTCAAAAACTCCCAGTTGCTCCAGTTGATAAAAATAGCTGCGTATCCTTGCTGTTCTACCACTAAATGATTCTAGGAATAGAATTTTGTTGCTTAGGTCAGGCAGGTATTTCGTACCTGCTAGCTTCAACAAACAGCGGATATTACCTCCCAAAACTACTCCCTCAATATGGTTACCTTGCAGAAATTCATAGTTAAAATCCAAAAGCTTATCTTGCTCAAGGAAATTTTGTGTTTTTTGTTCAGCATCTTCACCAATTAAATTCCTAATCTGATAAAGAATTGAAGACTTCCCAGTCATTGCGTAGATTGCATTGATAACTGTTGTGTTGTCACTGTAACCCCAGTACTTAGCAGAACTCGCCCTAATCACATCATAATCAAGATAAGAGAGAATCCCATTTGCCAAATCTCCACCAGAGACATCATAGATATTTTTTATCCTAGGATTAGCAAAATAAGCATTAAGTTCTGCAGCCTTTTGTTCTGGACTTCCTGGGCTAACGGATGCAAAAGTTTTTTCTGAACATTCTTCCTCTGCAAACAAAAACTCAGATAATATAACACTCTCGCCAAATTCCTCTAACAAATCTCTTAACTTATAAATGTCTTCTTTTTGGGATGGCTTCAAAGCATTAGAAGCCGCAAACATCGCTGCACTTATATTTTCTTTCACTTAGCTTTCTCCATTTCTTTAAAAACATCTAATGAAATCTTGCCAATTTCTTCTCTACAACGTTGATTGCTTAAGCCTTTAACAAGTACCACTACAATATAACTATTATCTTCTGCAAAAACTATACCAGCGTCATGCTCCAAATTTACTAAAGTACCAGTTTTGTGAGCAATCTCCACCCCTTCGATATACAGGCCTAGGCTATTGAAACATTCTTGCTTTCTCAATGCGTCTAGAATTTCTACATAGTACGCCTCTCCTGCTTGTGCTCTTGAAAAGATTTCTTCTAAAGCTTCAGCAACTTCTTTGGCAGTACTTAGGTTATCTTTATCTGCTGACTTAGGGATCTGCATCATCTTGCGATTTAAACGAGTATTAGGGTATTTATCAGTTAAGAAATCTTGAATCTTCTCCAAACCTATATAATCAATAAGCATATTTGTCGCACAATTATCGCTAAATGCTAGCATTAATCTCATCAGCTCGTTTATAGAAAAATCATGTCCTTGTTCGAGAAATTTCAATGCTCCGGCACCTGCAACAGAATTCTCATCACTAATATCAAACTCCATTGTATCCATTAGCGATAAGCGACCTTTCTCAATCTCATTACCAAGACAAAGTGCAATGAATATTTTAATTAGACTAGCAGATGGGAAATTTTTGCCATCTTCATAAGAAACCACATTCTCACCCTTAAGAGATTTCGCAAAATAAGCTACATCCATATATGACACCCTCATTTCTTTAAAGAATAAGAGGCTCCCAGTGATAGTAAGTACTTACCTTAGGGAGCCTCGAAATTAAGATCTATTTATTTTGCTTTCAATATTACTTTGCTAGCAAGTTGTAGAATGCTTTAACATGAACACCTGTTGCACGCTCTGGTAGATAACCACATGGTTTACCCAAGTATGCTGTTCCAGCAACATCTAAGTGGATCCATGGTAGATCTTTGTCTGCCAAGAACTCACCAACGAATAGACCTGCTGTAATTGTACCACCACCAAAACCAGCAGAGTTTGTGAAATCAGCAACCTTAGATTTATTAGCTTTCTTGAAATCATCTGAAATAGGTAATTGCCAGACTTTCTCTCCAGCTAAATCTGCGGCTTCAATAAATTCATCATAGAATTCTTGATTGTTTGTTATAGCACCAGTAAATTCTGTACCTAGGGCTGATACACATGCACCTGTCAATGTAGCAATGTCAATTACACGTGTAACATTGTCTTGTGAAGTTGCGTAGTAAATAGCATCTGCTAGGGTTACACGACCTTCAGCATCTGTGTTCTCAACTTCAATTGTTTGGCCTGACATTGAACCTATGATATCACCAACTCTATAGCTTGTTCCTGAAACTAAGTTCTCTACAGGAGCAAATGTTCCAATTACGTTAGCCTTAACTTTGTTCTTTGCCAAAGCTAGGAATGCACCAATAACACTTGCTGCACCACCCATATCAGCTTGCATAGTTATCATACCGCTTGTTGGTTTCAAACTATAACCACCTGAGTCATAACAAATTGCTTTACCAACTAGAGCTGTTCTTTCTTTTGTGCTGTCGTCACCGTTGTATTCTAATACAACGAATTGTGGACGGAAGCTAGAACCTTTACCTACTGAGTAAGCAGCTTCCATGCCTTTTTCTAGCATTTCTTCTTCGTTAAGAATTGTTACCTTAACTCCTAGAGGTTCTAATTTCTCTTTTGCGCAGTTAGCCAAATCTGCTGGGTGCATCTCATTTGAAGTCAAGTTTGTTAAGTCACGAGCTAGGAATACACCTTCCATAACATTTTGAACTTCTTCTAAAACTTTTTCTGCGTCTGCAACTTCAGTTTCAACATTAATTGTTATTTCTTGCTCTTTCTTATCTTTTGTTCCTTTATTGAATTTGTAGTCAGAGTGAATTAGACCTTCAAAAAATGCTGCTAAAGCTTGTTCTGCATCTAACTCTAATTCTGGAAGTTTCACACTAGCTTCTTTAACTTTGTGTGATACCAATTCCTTAACAATTTTGAAAGCTAATGTACGCAAGTCATCTAACTTCAATTCAGATAATTCACCTAAACCTGCTAATAATACAGATTCGGAGTTTTCTTTTGGCCAGAAGAATAGTTCACCTTTCTTTGCTGAGAAATCTGAGACTTCACTAGCGAACTTCACCATAGAACAATCACTATTTGTTGGACGTAAATGTACTTTTAGTCCAGTATCTTGATTTAATTTTACTGTAAGCATCATTTCTTCCTTTCTTTGCTTTAATTTATTATTTTCGTTAAATAACAGTATAACAGTTATATTTTTAATTTGTTTTTAATGTAATTTAAAAATTCAATTTTATTCAAACTAGAATAATGGCACTAGACCATTCGCTGTCTCAGCATAAGGCAACATAATTACTGCCAGAACTTTGACATTGATATTACCCTTTGTTGGAGCTATCTTGAATTTGCTAATATTATTGGCCGCTTCTTTGAACTTATTGCTTAAGCTCTCTAACTCAGCACTTAGCTCTTGCTCGAGTTTGTCCAATTCTGCTTGGTAAGTTTCTAAGTCAGCTTCAGCTCTATGAACATCACCAGCCTGTTGATTAGCTCTACCTACAGATCTAGCAGAACGTGCAGCCTTATTCATAGTAGTTTTGCCAAACTTCTTACGGCCTAGGAAACTGTCTAGTACAGTTGATCCTATATCTATCCAAGAGGATAATTTAGATTGTTTTGCCTGATCTTCTTCTCGTTGCAGTCTTGCTTCGGCTTTTCTAATTTTCTCTTCAGCTGCCTGCAGTTTCTTTTCATATTTTGCTTTAAGATCTTCTACAGCCTTATCTCTTGTTTCACGTACAGATTGCTCTATTCGCAATGTAAATTCACTCTCAGATTCACCTGGTCTAGATACTAAACCGCTTGCATCATAAGAAAAGAGTTCTAGCCTTGCATCTCTATAAATTAGATCCTTAAGATCTTTTTCCCATTGGGTATAGCTAGTTTTTTTGCCAGCTGCATCTGGCATTTCAAGGAACTTAGCTGAACTTACTGGAGCATTGACTGTCTCTATATTAGAATCTTCAGCTAAGTTTTCTGACCAATCTACAGCAATTACTTCATCTTTTAGCTCACTTACGAAACTCAGATTCTGGACTTCACTAATATTATGTTTCTTGTCTACGAAACTTACATCGACATGGGCGAGCAAAGCTGGTTTATAGATAACTTCTTCTTGCTCATCTGTTTTTTGATAATAAATATCAATGTTGTCAGGAACCTTTTTCCTGATATTGTTTGCACTGTTAGAGCTCAAATGAGCATTTGGTACAAGTGAATTTGTATTTTCGTTACTTTCATCTTCTTTAACAGATTGGCTAGGCGAAGTGTTTAAATCCACTTTTCCCTCTAATATCTCAGCAGCTTGTTCTGTAACTACTTCATCTGCAGGACTTAATCTGCTAATTGATTCTCTGGTCAAAGGTCCTGCCAAATATGACATAGTCCAACGTGTCTTAAATAACTCAGGTCCAGACTCATGCACGTTATTTACCAAGAAAGTTCTCTTTGGCAAAGCTGATATCAACTCAGATAATTGATTCCTATCGAAGTTCATTCCAGATTCGTTGGAAACACTTTGTAGACCATCAAGTAATCTGTTCTTATCCTGCTCAGTCTGCAACCTTCCTATGAACCATGATCCAATATTAGATAAACCTTTATAGTCTAGATCGACTGGGTTTTGAGTTGCCAAAACTACTGCCAAACCAAAGGCTCTAGCTTGTTTTAGCAGAGTTAACAAAGCTTGTTTTGAACTAGGATTGCTGACTGGTGGGAAGTATCCGAAAATCTCATCCATGTACAAGATAGCACGCAAGCTAGAAGTACCAGCTTGAGCTCTTGTCCAAGAAATAACCTTATTAAGAATAGCTGTTACAATAAACATTCTATCTTCATCAGATAAGTGGTTAATGGAGATTATAGATATTTTCGGCTTGCCTTCTTTTGTGTACAAGAGATTTTGAACATCCAGTGCTTCACCTTTTAGCCAAGAAGCAAAACTTGGTGAGGCCATTAAATTATTTAGTTGAACTGCAAGTCTAAATCTATCTTTTTCCGGATAAAAAGACTCCAAGTCCAAGGCACCCAATTTATCAAATCCTGGGTTTTGTATCGCTTGAATTAATTTCGTGATACCTAAACTCTCACGTTTTTTATATTTGTCTAAGAAAATATATGATAATAAAATATGTTCTCTTGATGTCAAAGGATCACTATCAATCTTCAAGAGGGACAAAATATTTGATACGGTTGAACTTACGTAGTTATTAAGAGCTTCTTCATCATTTAAAATTGCATCACTAGGTAAGTCTGTTACATCTATTATTGATAATTGTTTACCTGCATTGCTACCTGGTGTGTAAATATTTAATTCAACACTATCCAAATATTTCTGAACTCTAGCACCGTCAATGCCTGAATCTGCCAAACCATTTTTCCAGTTTTCTGCTACTTGTGCTGCAGCTTCCGGAGTAGTTAATCCTTGTCTACTTGCTTCTACAGTATCAATCCAAGGCTCGAAGTTTTCTGCTAAAAAATCTGGAAAAGCTAACATGAGGTTTCCCATATCACCCTTTGGATCAATAACCAAAGCAGGAATACCATCTATTGCTGCTTCCTCCAATAAGTCTATACATAGACCAGTCTTACCTGAACCTGTCATACCCACGCAGATTGCATGGGTAGTCAGATCTTTTGATTTGTAAAGGTAATACTGCTCACTGCTCTTCATTGTTTCTAGGTCTACAACTTTACCTAAATAAAACTCTCCTAAATTCTCGAAGCTTTGCATATCAACCTCTCAGCATTTCTTGTGCTTTACTATTTAATGTTTAATTTATTCAATTTTTAATTTCCAAGCATTGCAACCATACTAATCACAGCACCTGATATTAGTCCTAAACCTAGAACTCCTACCAGCACTATGGAAATTATTTTTGCAACTTGATTTCTGTTATTTCGTTTCATTAGTGAAACTACTCACTTTCTACTCTGATTTAACAGTGAAATTCTCTTCAGCTAAGTTGTGGAAACTTCTTTCACCACGAATTTCTCTAACTACAATGTCACCACTACCAATAACATTAGCTACAACGTTATTTACGCTGACATCAGATTTGAAATCACCAGAACCACTGATAGAAATATCCAAGTCTTCCATAACACTATCACCTAGCTCTACGTTACCAGAACCTTGGATTCTAACATTACCATTACCACGTGCATAGTTTATCTTAACATCACCAGAACCCAAGATATCTAGGTCAAAGTTATCTACTTTATCTACCTCAATATCTGCTGCACCGTAAATTGTGCTAATAAAGTCTACAACTTGGTCTGCTTTAACATCAGCTGAACCACTAATCTCAAACTCTAATTTTTCTAGATTAGTTTCAATTTCCAACTCTGGAGCACCAGAAATGCTGGCTCTTACTACCTTCTCTACTTCTGCTGGTAGTTCTACAATTACGAGATTGTTTGAACCACTACTTGAGAAGTCGAAGCTAATACCTAGGAATGTGCCCTTCTCAACACCACTCATAACCTTAAGTTTAAGTGTTTCCTCATCTTCTGAGAATGAAACTGCATCTCTAAAGTCATCATCACCATATACATGCAAACGAGATCTTCCGTCTTCTGATTCACGGATTACGACTTTGTTGGAACCATCTAGGATCAAGTCTACATTTTTGATTTCATTGATTAAGTCGATTCTATTAGGATCACGTTCGTCCTCTGCATAGATAATACTCTTCTCACTAGCAGAATGAGACTCAGCTTCTTCTGGCTCTAAGTTCTCTCTAAACAAATCATCAATGCTTAAAGAAAGTGCTTCAGCTATCGTTGGTAATATTTCTAAGCTTGGCAATTCAGCTCCACTAATCCATGCTTCTACAAGAGCTGGCTCTACTTCTAATTCTTCAGCGAAAGCTACTGTATCTACACCTTTCTGCTCTAAGATTAATTTAATGTTCTTATTAATGTGTTCTACGTTTCTCATATCTGCCTCCTTGATATTTTTGGATATTATGAAAAATCTAAGATATTATGTATTTTACCCTATTGTTCTAAATAAAATTCAAGTTATTAAAACCAAGGCAGGTAAATCTACTTTTACGATTAAAACTTATTATACTATAAGTTCATTTTGCTTGTGTATGCAAAAGTTTTTTCTATAGCTTTATGCCTAGATTATGGGCATTGAAGCAGAACGACAAACAACTTTTATAATCGTGATTTACAAGTAAAAAATCAAGCAGGTTAAAGCTGCAATTATAAATCCTAGCAAGCTACCAACTATTACATCTAAAGGATAGTGTACCCCAACATATATTCTAGAAAATGCCATTAAAAGTGCCAAAACTAGACAAAGAATACCAATACTTCCCCCAGCAGTAATCATCACTACTGTGGCACAAGCTATTGATGAAGCTGCATGTCCAGAAGGGAAAGATGTGTCTTTTTGCGTTTTTATTAACAGCCTTACTTCTTTGTGTTTCTCGTATGGTCTAACTCTCTTTAAGCTTGTCTTGAGGATATAGCTAGAAAATAACCAAGTTGTTATCAATGCTCCAATCATTAAAACCCCTGATCTTCTAGTTTGTTTAAATGACATAAAAGCTAAACCTAGAACAATCCAGATCGCTCCGGCATCGCCTAAGTGAGTATAAATCTTAAAAAACTTGTCCAAATATTTATTCTTAAATAATTGTTGAATAGCTATTAATAATCTTGCATCGTATAATTCTAATCTTTCCACTCATAACCTCGCATTATTTCATTACCTGAGTATTTGCAGCTAATATATCTTGCATAAATTGTATATCGTCAGGATAAAGTTTGATAGTGTTTTGCATTTTCTCTATTACTTCAGCGTTTGTAATCACATCATCTATTCTAGCAATAATAAAAATATCATTTTCAGCTTTTTCGGCATCGCCAAGTAGGATGAGGTGTTCTAAACCTTTATCTGCATATAAATATGAGTACCTTGACTTAATTTGTACTTCATCATTTACAATCTTAGAATTAGCTTCCAAAGCTGCTTCTATTCGATCTGCTCTGCCTGCTGATTCTAGCATTTTCGCATTTTGTAGTTCACGGTTTCGTGTATAGATATCGTAAGCGCTTTGCCCAGTAAACATTAAACTTTTCTGCTTCGTTTCATCGGCAATTTCATATATTGTTATGTGTCCGTTTATTTCATTCTTGCCAAGTAGTTTATGTTCTTGCCAAATATTGAGGTAAACGGTCATTTCTTTCTTATTGATGACATCATAGGCCTTATAGGTTTGTTGGATCTCGCCTTTTTTAAATGGAGTTATAAAGATTAAAAACGCTAGGGCAAAAACTACTAGGATAATTAGTAGAAATCTTTTTGCTCTACGTTTCTTGAGAAATTCTTCTAGAACAGGATTGTCAGATTCAGAATTGGCATTTCTAGGTTCTACTCCAGCCATCTTTGAATCTAATTTCTCTTCACTATTATGTTTGTATCTGTCCTTAGCCATTACTAACCTCTCCTATATTTAGCTAGTTCATTATACAATATATTGAAGTAGAGATGGTTTAAGTAAAGATTAAACATAGCATGGGTGAAGCAAATTCATTGAATTTAAAAAGGAGCAGATAAGAATCTGCTCCTAAAGCTATACTGTAACTTAATATATTAAAATCATTTACTATTCATCACTATCCAAATCTCTATCCATATCCAAACTTACGTTAGGGATATGACTCTTGGATGTATCTTCCTTGAGCTCTTCCACTGCAGATTCGTCTAGTACAGGTTCTGGTGTATCTGCTATAGACTTCACTGCTGAAACTAATCCTGCCATATTTTGCAATTCTGATGGGACGATAATCTTAGTTGCTCTACCATCAGCAACCTTCTCCATAGCTTCCATTGCACGTAAGCTTAGAACTGCTTCATCAGCTTTGGCTGCTTTAAGTAATTCCATACCTCTAGCACGTGCTTCGTAAACTTTGAGAATAGCTTGAGCTTCACCTTCAGCTATACGAATTTGTGACTCTTTGTTAGCCTCCGCTCTCAAGACTGCAGATTCTTTTTCACCTTCAGCTCTTAGAATTGCAGATTCTTTCTCACCTTGGGCAATCAAGACGCTCTTACGTTTCTCACGCTCAGCCTTCATCTGTTTCTCCATCGCATCTTGGATCTCAGGAGGTGGCAAAATATTCTTCAACTCAACTCGATTAACCTTGATACCCCATGGATCTGTAGCATCATCAAGAATCTCACGCATCTTAGTATTGATAACGTCTCTAGATGTCAAAGTCTCATCAAGTTCCAAATCACCAATAATGTTACGCAGAGTTGTTGATGATAAATTATCAATAGCGTTGATTGGGTTATCTATACCATAAGTGAACAATTTAGGGTCTGTTACTTGGTAGAAAATAACTGTATCAATTCTCATGGTAACGTTATCTTTGGTGATAACAGCTTGTGGATTGAAGTCTGCAACTTGCTCTTTGAGAGAAACTGTGTGTACAGCCTTATCTACGAAAGGCATCTTGAAGTGCAAACCTGCCTCCCAAGTTGTCAGGTATGATCCTAACCTCTCGATAATCTTAACGTGTGCTTGTGGAACAATTTTTACGCAGGATAGAACCAAATAGACTACCAATATAAGTAGTATCAACAGGAATATATCCATGGCACCAATTCCAAAAATTAATAAACTCATTTATTACCTCCTTTGCTTCTCGCTAAATGTTTCTCTTGTTTTTCTGCTTTCTTCGATTTCTTCTATTACTTAGAAACTATTAATTTAACCCCTTGTATAGATAGAATTTTAACTATCTCACCTACTTCTATTTCTTCAGATTCTGGATTAGCAACCGCCTGTCTCTTATACACATCTCCGAGCCCACGAGACCTCTCTACATCTCGTA
>OJLY01000952.1_pt1 | contig 14083 bp, 10 predicted proteins | sample 1597031 | NCBI WGS metagenome assembly OJLY01 (sample SAMEA3904673, study PRJEB24821) | metagenome | biome: Builtin; feature: hospital; material: surface | place: USA | collected 2013-06-03
GAGAGGTCTCGTGGGCTCGGAGATGTGTATAAGAGACAGGCCACGCATCTTCTACCTGCCCTGTCTCTCGCGAGCGCGGGACAATCTATGGCCATGAACGCCGGGCTCACAGCGCCGCGCCCCGTCGTCGGCGTCCAAAACGAACCTGTGCTGCTGGTCGGCATCACCGATGCACCGACGCCCCTCGCGCCCGGCGCGAGTCCTGCCTCGCGGCAGCGCCTGCATCTGAGCGTCGTGCTCTCGAAGCTCCGTCCCGAGCAGCTCAGTGGCCTCGCTCACATCATGCAGACGCTCCAGCACGAGGACGATCCGTCATAGTCACGTATGCGTAGGCAGGAACCACGCATCGGCCTGCTGCCTCGACATGAGCGGCATCGTCGGCGCATCCGCGTACTCGTCGTGCGTCGCGTCGCCCGTATAGTGCGAGTGCCGCGCCGTGTGCCACTCCGAGTCGTCCAGCAGGTGCACGCGCGAGGCCCACGTATCGAGCTCGTGCGACTCATCGTACGGCGTCGGCTCGCCGGCCGTCGGCGCGTCCTCCATGTACGACTCGTTGACGTCCGGCTCCGGAAACTTGGGCAAGTCGCCCGCCACAGGCGCCAGCGCCGACGCATAGTGCACACGCTCCGCACGCTCGTACGGCTGCGCGGACGGATCCCGCGTGTACGACACCTTGGCGGGCGGCATGCGCTCGGGCACCGCGTCGGAGCGCTCGCGGCGCGGCATGCGCATGGCACAGCACGCGCCGAGCGCCAGTGTGATGGCACTCCCGTACAGGCACGCGGCACTGACGACCGTAAAGACAAACGCCTGTCCGTACGTGAGATCGAGCTCGTCCGTCGGCACGTTATGCTGCAGCTCATAGTAGAGGCAGATCAGAATCGCAAAGGCGACCGTAGCGACGAGCGCGCCCAGCACGGCCAAGCCCGCGGCCAGCATGCTCATCGCCCGTACGTGGATCATCGCCACCATAGACGCGAGCGCCGTGAGGCACGCCAACGCAAACGATACAGGGAACAGCACCAGCACCAACGTCAGCGTGTGCACAAAGTCGCGCACGCTGCGCGACAGGTCCCCGACCTCGTCAGGCACATGGTATCCTACGCCCACACGCGAGTCGTGGCCATTGACGCGGTAGCCCAGCGCACCCAGCTTGGCGTCCAGCAGCGGCGCCTGCACACGCAAGAGCCAGAAACTGTCATTCACCGGCACGCCGAACGTCGCGAGACCCAGCAGCACACTCGCGGCGATCGCAGCCAGCAGCCCGATCGCTACGAACAACCGCATACCACGCGCGCGCGCGCGCAAGACAAAACGGTGGCGGCGCTTTTATTTCCAGCTCGCGTGGAGTTCGAGGTACGTTCTACTTACAGCACATCGTCGAGACGCAGCCGAATGCCAGGTCCCTGCGTCGAGCTCAGGTGCACCTGCTGCACGATCGACAGCGCGCGTTTCATCGCAGCCACGCTGCGCTGCTGCACGGTCTGGCCGTCCGCCTGCTCCGTCGTCATGTCTCGCATGTAGCCAGCCACGACTTGCGCACTGACCTTGGTGCCGGCCAGACCACTCGCGGCCTTGTGAATGATCGCGTCCAGCAGCGCCTGCACATTCGCACGCAGCTCAGCCTCGCTGAACGAGATGCGGCCCACCGCCGCGCGCACCACGCCCACACGGTCGCCACGCCAGTCGACGCCCGTCACCAGCTGATCAATCGCGGCATGCATCTCCTCCGCATCTTCGACGACCGTGCCACGCTTCGTGCTCGGCATCAGACCTTTCGGACCCAGCGCACGAGCGAGCGAGCGGCTCAAACTCGGCAGCAGACTCGTCGTGCACAGCACACGCGAGAACGACGGCACGCGTCCCGCCACCGTATCTCCGATCATGTCATTCCCGCCGATCACCAGGCGCATCGACGAGCCTTGCGCCTCCAGCTGCGACGCCACCAGCTGCGCCGCGTCGGCTGCCTCGCTCCCCTGCTCGGCAAACACCAGCACCGTCTCGCCCTTGATGCGCGGGTCCTTCGGGTACGAAATGCGGCCACGGAACGCATTCGTCTGGTTCGGCGGCACACTCGTCACAATGTGCAGCTCGTACGCATTACGCGGCCGCGCCGCCTCGACGGCCCGGATCACGCGGCGCGCCTCCGACAGCGATAGGGTATCACTCGACTTGTTCTCGTCGCTCTCTTGAGGGGCGCAGAGTCCCTTCTCCGAGTTCTGCTCTGCCAGGAGTGCGGCAGCCTGCCGGGCTTCCGGGCCCTTGAGCTGGCCCTCGGCGTACAGCCGCAGCAGCGTCTTGGGACTCTTGCGCGCACGCCCCTTGTTGCCCAGCGCCGGCGTAGCATGCATGCTGCGCACTCCGCACACAGGCACACGCAGCGCAGGACGCACGCCTGCCAAGCTTCGGACGACACTCCACACCATCGCCCTCGATCCGCGAATCGTCGTCGTCGTCGTCATGGTCAAGCGGCAGGGCGGCGAGGCGCCGTTCTCTTCTTCGATATCACGTGATCTCGACGCGACCACGGCGGGGCTCGTCGAGCGGCGGCGTGGCCCCGACACGTGTAAGCCTCGAGGCATGCTGGGATCGTCGACGCGGCAAGTCCATGTGTATGGCCGCAAGGGACGCACGCGTGTCGTGCAGGATGCACCGTCTGTGCTAGAGGAACAGGCACCGCCGTCGACGCCGCCCCGCAAGACGACGTTGCCGCCGACGCGCGGCTTATTTACAGGCGTCGATTTTCGATCGACGTGGGACGCGTGGGTGCACAGCCCGCGCGAGACGTTTGCGAGTAAGGTGTCGACGCCATGGAAGCAGTGGGCAAAGGGATCGTCGCACGCACGCACGCCGCTGCGGCCCAAGTCCGCCAACGCCCAGGCGCTCTGCGACACGCTGGAGGATCTGTCGCTCGAGGACCGCGGCGTAGCGTCGCTCTTGCGGCGCGTCCAGCAGTCCGAGCCACTTGACTTTGAGCGGCTCCTAACGGATCTGGCTCCGACGTATGAAAAGGTCGGTGAAGCGAGCTACTCGGAAGTGTATCGGTGCACGTCCTCCGGCGCCATCCTCAAAGTGATACCCTTGGACATGGGCACAGAGCATGCCGGCATCGCCCTGTCGTCTCCCGACAGTGTCGACCGCGAGGTAGCTATGATCCATGCCTTGTCGCACGCGTCTCATCCATGTGCGCGCCACTTTGTACAGCTTCAGCGTGCGCATGTCGTGCGTGGCGCGTACCCCTCGGCGCTTTTGCGCGCGTGGGACACGTTCAAAGCCGAGCAGGCGTCGCGCAGTGAGAATGCGAGGCCGAGCGTCCTGCCATCGACGCAGCTGTACGGCGTCATTGTGATGAACGACGCGGGCCAGGAGCTGGAGGGCTTGTCGCTGCGCGGCTGGGTAGAGCGTGCCGCGGTGTTTTGGCAGGTGGCGTGCGCGGTGGCCTTTGCCGAGCATACGTGCTCGTTTGAGCACCGCGACTTGCACATGGGCAACATCCTCGTGCGGCGCGACGCGTCCCAGCCGGCCTCGGACGTGGGCGCGCTATCGGCGCTGTGGCGTACGTACGCCCCTGACCGCACGGGCGTGCACGCGACCATCATCGACTACTCTCTGTCCCGCATGGAGCTGGACGGCCAGACGGTCGCGTACGACTTTTCCGATGCATCGCTCTTTGCGGGCCGCGGCGACGCGCAGTACGACGTGTACCGCCACATGCGCCGTCTCGTGTCCGAGGACTGGCAGGGCCATGCGCCCATGACGAATGTGCTCTGGCTGCAATTCGTGCTGCAGCGCATGCTGGCGATGCATGCGCCGCCAGACGACGAGCCAGGCACAGCCGCGGCGCACGCCTACGATCTCCTCGTGCAGGCCGAGCAGCTAGCGCACGAGGCCATCGAGCATGCGCAGCGGCACGTACCGCAGCGGCGCGTATCTACGCGGTCGAAGCGCCGCTCCATCCAGCGCTCGCACGATGCATGGAAGGTGCTGCCCGACGCGCACCGTCCGCGCATCACGTCGACCTGGACGTGGCTGCAGGCGCTGCTGCCCTATGTGGAGGTGTCGGAGGCGTGCGCCGACGCTGGGTGGCTGGCAGAGAGGGGCGGCGCGGCTGGTTCGTAGGCTACCAACACACACGATCGATGGCATGAAGGACCATTTGGCCATGTCACCGCATGCATCGGAGGCGTCGTCGGCCGCAGGCTACGTGACGCTTCGTGCGCCGTCGCCGATGCGCGAGCCGACGACGCTGCATGAGATCCTGGACTCGATGGATCCGTCGGATCCGCTCTCGTCCGTCGCGAGCTTTCCACAGGAGGCGGCGTACGATGACGAGCTGCCTGCGGAGACCACGCCGACTGGGCGGCGGCGACGCCACATTCTGTCGGAGCAGCGCCGACGTAATCAGAGTCGCGAGGCGTTCGAGCGGCTGTCGGAGCTGCTGGGCGTGGGGCGCCAGTACGGCGCGCGTGCGCTCGGCCTGAATGCCGGCGCGGGCACGGGCGTCGAGGACGAAGAGCTCGATGACCGCACAGATACGGAAGAGGACTTGATGCTGTGCTGTGATGAGGAAGTCATGATGCGGCGCAAGCGCAATGCGCTGCGTCGGGCGCGCACGCGGCAGAGTCATGGGCGGCACACGCGTGGCAAGGGCCGTGGGCGGGGCGGGAGTGCAGGGCAGGCGGGCAGCAAGTCGGCGGTGCTGTTCCAGGTGATTGACCTGCTGGACTGGCTCGACGGGCGAGACGCGCATCTGGAGCGCGATATACACGAGCTCGAGATGCTGCTGGGTGTGGCGCAGCGCCCACATTTTGGCTAGGGTATGCTATGTCGACAATGGCTCGTATGCGCCGCGGGGCGAGGCGGCGCCCCACGGCCACCAGGGCCGTCGGCCGGGCGACGTGTGGAAGCGCGGGTGCGAGCTGATGGAGCGGCGGAGGCGGGGCGCCTCGGGATCGGCGGCCGTGTCGTCTGCATCGTCGATCGGCGGCACGGGGATGGCCTGGTCGCCAAAGATGGCGTCCATTTCCTCGAGCGGCACGCCCTGCGTCTCGGGGTACAGAAAGTACACGACCACGAACGAGGCGACACAGAAGCCTGCGTGCAGCATGTACAGCCGCCACCCAATGCGCTCCTGGAGCACGGGCGTGAGCTGCCCGACGATCCAGTTCCACACCCAGTTCGTCGCGGCCGCGAGTGATGCGCCCTTGGCGCGGAACGCGAGCGGCATGATCTCGGGCGTCCATGCCCACGGGATGGGGCCCCATGAGTACCCGAACGCGGCGTTGAAGAGCACGACGCACACCACGACCAGCGCCGGTGTGTAGGGCTGCTGTGCGCGCAGGAGGAGGCCGCAGGCGCCGAGCGTGAGCGCACACAGCAGCGCGCCCGAGAGCAGAATAGGCCGACGGCCCCAGGTGTCGACGAGGAACCACGTCGGGATCGTCGCGAGCACGTACATGACGGCGTTGACGCCGGTCATGAGCAGAGCCTCGCGCCCGACCCATCCGGCGCTCTCAAAGACGAGCGGCGCGTAGTACGAGATGACGTTGATGCCGTTCAGCTGCGCGAGCATCTGCGACGACATGCCGATGAGCGTGCGGTAGCGCAGCGTGCGCCACATGGTGCGGTACGAGCGGTCGCCCTGCGCGCGCATCTGGAGGACGCTCGACTTGATTTCGCTGTACTCGAGGTGGGCGCGCGTGTGGTGCGCCTTAGCGTCGCCATCGAGGTCCATGAGCACCTGCAGGGCCTCGGCATCGCAGTCGCGGTCGCAGAGCCACCGCGGACTCTCGGGCAGGCACACGGAGCCGAGCGCGAGGGCGCATCCGAGCACGGGCTGCACGAGCAGCGGCAGGCGCCAGCCGAGCGGGCCCGGCAGGAACGAGCACACGTAGTCGATCCACACGCTGGCCATGTACCCGACGATGTTGCCGGTGAACTCGATGCACGCGAGCTTGCCGCGGTTCTCGGCGGGCGAGATCTCGCTCTGGTACGTCGGCACGACCATGCTCAGGAAGCCGACGCCAAAGCCCGAGACAATGCGGCCGACGATCATCGCGTGGTAGCCTGTCGCGAGCGTCTGCACGAGGCCGCCGAGCGAGAAGGCCACGGCGCCCCACACCATCACGGCCTTGCGTCCGAAGCGGTCCGCCGCGACGCCGCTGAGCAGCGACGTGACCAGCGCGCCGATCTCGAGGATCGCGACCATCGTGCCGACCTGCGCGGCGCTCGGCTCGTGGAAGTACGCGCGAAAGTGCGGGTGCGGCAGGATGCCGCTCATGACGCCCTGGTCGTAGCCGAACATGAACACGCCGAGACTCGCGAAGCACGTCACCGACAGCACGAGGCCCGGGCCGCGGAGGCCGAGGTGCCGTGTTAGCGCGTTTGTGGGCGCGGCTGCATCGATGATCGGGCGCGGTAGGCCGTCGCTCGCGCGCAGGTCGGCCGGCAGGCTCTGCGCGACCGCGGGCTTGTACTCGTCGAGCGCGTCGACCGGCTGCTCCATGTCGTCGTCCGCGCGCACGCGGGGCGTGACATGCCCGACGCTGGGTCGCTCGTACTGCGTCATGGTCGCCGTGCCGCTGTGCGCGTGGTGCGGTGCGTCGGCATCGCGCGCGCGGAGATTGTGCGCGACGTGCGCCTTGGCGCGGCGCAGCTCGTCGGCGGCGCGGATGCCCCACGAGCCGCGGAAGATGACGTGCACTTCCTCGAGCGAGAGCTGCCGCGTGTCGGGGAAGCAGCACAGGCAGAACACGAAGCCGATCGCGCACAGGCCGGCGTAGAAGCCAAACGCGCCTGACGACGTCGCGGCGCGCACGAGCGACAGGTACGTCGCGCCGATGATCAGGTTGCACGACCAGTTGACGGCCGTCGCGATGCTCGTGCCCATCGCGCGCGTCTCGATGGCGAAGAGCTCGCCCTGCTGCCACGGGACGTTGCCGATGCCGAAGCCGTACGCAAGCACAAAGACGAGGATCGCGACGATCACGAGGTACGTCCACACCTTGCGGCCCGGCGGGATGTGCATCGACAGCGCGCCATCCTCCTTGACCGGCAAGAAGCCGAAGCAGATAGCCGCAAACACGAGCGCGCCCGTCATGACCGGCACCGAGTACAGCAGCACGCGCCGGCGCCCGATCATGTCGATGAACTTGAGCGCCGCGAGCGTCGCGACAAAGTTGCCCGCACTCACAATGAGCGACACGGCCACAGGCTTCGCGAAGCCAATCGCCTGGAAGATCGAGCCGCTGTAGTACATGAGCGTATTAAAGCCACATAGCTGCTGCAGCGCCTGCAGTCCGCAGGCGAGCGCGAGCGCGCGCGCATTCGGGCCCGTCACCAGCAGGCGCAGACGCGCGGCAAACGTGCGCGTGTGCCGCGCCTCCCACTGCGTCAGGTCCTGCGCCAGCATTTCGGCGCGCTCGCGGCAGAACCCCTCCGTCGCATGCGGGTAGATGCGCTGAAACGTGCGTGTCGCGCGCTCCATCTTGCCGCGCTGGCTGTCGTAGCGCGGCGACTCGGGCAGCCACGCCATGCTGACGAGCGAGATGATCGCGGGAATCGCGCCACCCGCGACCGTGTAGCGCCACCCGCCCTTGACGCTCTCGAAGCCGGCGCCGACGCCCGTCGCGATCAGCTGCCCCATCGTGAGGAACACGACATTGAGCGTCACGAGGCGGCCGCGCAAGTGCGCCGGCGCCAGCTCGCCGATCCACAGCGGCACGATCATCGACGCCACACCGACGCCGATGCCGACGATGAAGCGGCCGACAATCAGCGTCCACGACCCCTGCGCGGCAGCCTGCACAATCGCCCCGACGATAAACACCGCGTTCGCGAGCGCAATCACCATCTTGCGGCCCAGCCACTCGGACGGGAACATCGCACACAGCGCGCCGATCAGCGCACCGAGCGACGTCGCGGACGTGATCAGCTGCTTCGTGCCATCGCTCAGCCGCCCAAAGTCCTGAAAGTCGTCCAGACTCACCAGCACAGACGACACGTAGCCCGTGTCGTAGCCAAACAGCGAGCCACACAGCGCCGCACTCATCGTCAGCATCCACACCGTCCAGCCGACGCGCTCCATCGCCGCCGCCGCCGCGATCACCGACGTGTCGCCGACCACGTACGCTTCCGCCTGCACACTCGCCGTATCTGCTATCGACGGCGCCTTGTCGCGCGCGTGCATCTCGACGCTCTCGGGCGTCGCGCCTACACGGCTCGTCATGGCGAAAAAGCAACTCTCCTATGCCACGTGCCACTCGTCCAGGTGCACGTACGCCACGCCCGGCTGGGCCGTCACCTCGCCCAGCACGACGGGCGCCTCGCCCGCGGCCTCGAGCGCTTGCACCGTGCGCTCCGACGCCGCGGCCGGCACCACGAGCACCATACCTATGCCGTTGTTGAACGTGCGCGCCATTTCCTGCGCGGCAATGTGGCCCTCGCGCTGCAGCCACGCAAACAGCGGCGGACGCTCCCAGCGCGACACGTCGATCGCCGCGCCCAGGTGCGCAGGCAGCATGCGCACCACATTCTCCGTAAAGCCACCGCCCGTGATGTGCGCGAGTCCCAGCACCTCGTGCTCGCCCCGCAGCACATGCGCCAGCGCCCGGACGTACACACGCGTCGGCGCCAGCAGCGCCTCGCCCAGCGTCGCGTACGTCGCATCCGGCCACGGGCACGGCGACGACAGCGACACACCCGCCTTGTCCACAATCTTGCGCACCAGCGAGTAGCCATTCGAGTGCAGACCACTGCTGCGCAGACCCACCAACACATCGCCCGCCTGCATACGGCTCATGCGCGGCAAGAGCGCCTCACGCTCCACCGCACCCACGGCAAAGCCCGCGACGTCGTACTCGTCGCCCACGTACATGCCCGGCATCTCGGCCGTCTCGCCACCGATCAGCGCACACTCCGCCTGGCGACACCCGTCCGCCACGCCCTGCACGACCGCCGCCGCCAGGTCCACACGCAGCTTCGAGCACGCAAAGTAGTCCAGGAAAAACAGCGGCTGCGCACCCTGCACAAGCAAATCATTCACCGACATCGCCACGAGGTCAATGCCAATCGTGTCGTGCTTGCCATACTCCAGCGCCACACGCAGCTTCGTACCCACGCCGTCCGTGCCACTCACCAAAATCGGATCACGCAGACCCAGCGCCCGCAGATCAAACATGCCGCCAAAGCCACCGAGCGAGCCCATACAGCCCACACGCTGCGTACTCTTCGCCATCGGCTTGATCCTCTCGACCAGCGCATTCCCCGCATCAATGTCGACGCCCGCCGACGCATACGTCATGTCATGCTTCGTGCGCGCCCCCGCCAGCGCGCGGTGCGCAATGTCGCGGCGGTACACCATGCCATCAAACCGGATGCTCGACACACCCGCATACACGCGCTGCAGCGCCTCATCAAGCGTCTCGCCCACCGCCGACACCGCCAGGACACGCCCGCCCGCCGTCAACAGCGTGCCATCGTCCGCACGCGTCGTGCCCGCATGGTACACGGACACATGCTCCGGCAGCGTCGGGATCTCGATCGGCACACCCGTCGCATACTTGCCCGGGTAGCCGCCACTCGCCAACACCACACTCACCGCATAGCCCGCCTTGATGCTCAGGTCCACACAGTCCAGGCGGCGCTCCGCACACGCTACCATGACATCCGCGAGCGTCGACGGATGCGCCAGCAGCTCCAGCACAGCCTCCGTCTCGGGATCGCCAAAGCGCACATTAAACTCCAGCACCTTGGGCCCCTTGCTCGTCAGCATCAGGCCCACAAACAGCATACCAACAAGCGGCATGCCATCGCGGCGCATCCCCTCCACGGTCGGACACAGCACCTCGCGGCGGATCCGCTCCTCCATACCAGGCGCCGTGCCATCGGGCGTCGGGCAGTACGCACCCATACCACCCGTGTTCAGACCCGTATCGCCCTCGCCAATGCGCTTGTGGTCCTGGCAGCCAGGCAGCGCCCGCACCGTGTAGCCATCCGTAAACGCCAGCACAGACAGCTCCGAGCCATCAAGACGCTCCTCCACGACCAGAAAATCACACGCATTTCCAAACATCTGGTGCACCAGCATGTCCTTCGCACTCTGCTTCGCCTCCTCGTCCGTCTCGGGCAGAATCACACCCTTGCCACCCGCCAGACCATCCGCCTTGAGCACCACCGACTTCGCACCACCGAGCTCATCGATAAACGCATAGCACTCCTCGATCTGATCAGCCGTGAATGTGCGGTACGCGGCCGTCGGGATCTGATGACGCGCCATAAAGTCCTTGGCAAACGCCTTCGAGCCCTCGAGCTGCGCCGCCTCTTTCGACGGACCAAACACAGCAATGCCCACATCGCGGAACGCCCGCTCCACGCCCGCCACGAGAGGCGCCTCAGGGCCCGGAATACACAGCGTCACTCTCTGCTCCTTCGCCCACCGCGCAATGTCGCTAAAGTCGCCACTCGCTTTCGGCGTGCTCACGTTCGAGCACCGCGATCCAAGCGTAGCCGTACCGCCATTACCCGGTGCAACGTACACATGCTCAACACGCTCGGCACGCAGCAGATGCAGGGCCAGCGCATGCTCACGCCCACCCGCGCCAAGAATCAGAGCTCGAATGGCCGACATGACACACGGCAACCACCAGGGGCGGCCTGGCCGTGGCGTCGTTCTGCTGAGTCAGCGCTGAGCGCGCGGTCGAAAAAAAAAAATCGGTTCGCTGGCGCTCGTTTTTTCCTCTGTCCATGTCGAAGCGAACGCTCGCCGAGCAGCCCTCGGCCCCGGAGCCCGAGCGCCGCCGCGTCGATGGCGCCCAGCCCATGAAGGAAGAGGAGGGCATGGGCGAATTCGAGGACCCCTTTGAAGACGAGATTGAGAGTGACGGTGAAATCGTACACCACGAGGATGACGACATGGACGAGGAGGACGACGAGCCCGAGACACAGACCAAGCCGTTCATGCCGGGCACCATGCAGCTGGAGGAGGGACAGACGCTCGTTCCCGATCAGTCAGCGTACCACATGCTGCACCGCATGAACGTGACGTGGCCGTGCTTGTCGTTCGACTTTCTCCGGGATCATCTCGGCTCGCAGCGGCAAAGCATGCCGCACACCGCCTACGTTGTGGCTGGTACACAGGCGGATACGGCGAAGAACAACGAAGTGCTTGTCATCAAGGCAAGCTCGATGCACCGCACACAGCACGATGATGGTACGTACCCCCTTTCGTGGCTGGCTATGATGTCTTGAGGCATTTGGCTGTATGAGCGGCGCACGCTGCTCGATGCCGAAAAACAACTCGCTACCTATCTTATTCTGTCTGAGCCAAGCCACGAACTGCGCATGAGTGGGACTAACGCCGCAGCTGCCTCCGATGACGATGATCAGGACGACGACGTCGACGAAGACGCCGTCCTGGAATACAAGACCATTCCGCACCTAGGCGGCGTCAACCGCGTGCGCGCTGCCCCGACGACGACGCCCACGTCGGACCTGGAGCCGTGCCTGGATGCATACCCCGTCGCGACGTGGTCCGAGACGGGCAAGGTGCATATTTGGGACGTGCGCCCTCTCTTCAATGCTCTCAACGTGCCTGGCACGACGATCGACAAGAAGAAGATCGAGACGCCTCTCTTCACTGTGAATGCACACCGTACGGAAGGATTCGCGATGGACTGGGGCGGCCTGCTGGGCGGTGGAGCGTCGGGTCATGCGGGTCACTTGCGTCTCTTGACCGGTGACATGCACAGCAAGATCTTCCTTACCACTAGTAACAATACGGGCTTTACGACGCACGCCACGCCGTTCGAGAGCCACACGTCCTCCGTCGAAGACTTGCAGTGGAGTCCGACGGAGCCGACGGTCTTTGCGTCGTGCTCGGCGGACCGCAGTATCCGCATTTGGGACGTGCGGATCAAGTCGCACCGATCCGCTCTTACGGTCGACGCCGCGCACGAGCAAGACGTGAATGTGATTAGCTGGAACCGCGGCACACAGTTCCTGCTCCTCTCCGGCGGCGATGACGGCGCCCTGAACGTATGGGATATGAGGTCGTTCAAGCCGAACCAGACCCCGAGTCCCGTGGCGCACTTTGACTGGCATCGCGCGCCGATCAGCAGCGTAGAGTGGCATCCCGAGGAAGACAGCATCTTTGCCGCCTCGGGCCGCGACGACCAAGTCACGCTGTGGGACTTGGGCGTCGAGCGCGACGACGAAGAAGATCCCGCGCAGCTGCCCAAGGGACCGAATGGCCAACCGGTGCCGAGCCAGCTGCTTTTCTGCCACCACGGTGCGTCGGATATCAAGGAGGTGCACTGGCACCCCCAGATCCCTGGTATGCTCGGCTCGACGTCGTCGGATGGCTTCCACTTTTTCAAGACGATCTCGGTCTAAGCATAGCTCCTTGTACGATAGATGCAACACTATGAAACTGTTCTTCGGCGGCTCGTTTTCTGGCAGTAGGGCTCCTTGTCCTCGCCCGTGTACGTCCACGCGCGCAGTGCGTCGGCCACTTCGGGCGGCAGCGAAGCCTTGCACAGTCTGTCATAGTCGTACGCCACACACTCAAAGTCGGCCTCGGCGACAATGGCGCTCTGCGCCACAGAGTACGCCTGCGAGCGCACCGTGACGCGATCGGCGAATTTCATCGGCAGCGCAGCCTGACCGATCACCACCGTGTCAGGGTACGTAACCGGTCGGCGGTAGCGGCAGTACGTCGAGGCCAGAATGATGCCCACGCCCCGGCCCCGTACCAAGTTGCTAGCGATCTCGGGGCTCAGGGTGCGGGACATGCGCTCCATCCATCGCATGCGCGCCGACTCAAACCACCGGATATAGTGGGCATTGTTGACGTGCTGGTACTGGTCATGCTCGCCCCATACCACGGGCTGCCGAAAGATGGCCGTGCGCGGAAAGCCGCGTCGTGATAACGCTTCCTCGGCCTCGTTGATCCGCGCTTCATAGGCTGCATTCTCACGAAGCACCTCCTCCGTCGAAATTGGGTGGTACATGCGCACGCCTCGTGCTCTGGGCAGGACACCTGCGCGCAGGATGTGCCGCACAGACATGGTGGTGGCAAAGTAGGTGGGATCTATAGATCGGGCGAATAATGCCGTGGAGGTCGACGTTCTTCCGGCGTTCGGAGGCGCATTTGGAGGGGCGCCGTCGGTGAAGAGCGGCGCGGTCGCTTGCGGATCGCATCTGGCGCAGGCTCAGACGTGGGAGATGGCATGACGTATACGTCATCGAGCATGGAAAAGCCGACGATCCGGCATAAAGTAGAGAGTACGGGTTCGGGCAACGTGTCTGGATCGAGGGGCGCCATGTCGAGGCCGTCTGGGAGCACATCGCCGAGCTCAGCGCCCTCTTCTTCCAGCACGTGTGGATTGCAGGTGAGTGAAGGCACGATAAAACTCGGTGCTCCGGTGAGCTTGGACAGGGTCAGGCGCTGATATGGGCCATGGGATGGAGGGGGCAGGGGACGCGGAGTGGGCGTGGCAAGCATGTCGGCGTCTGTGCGAGACAAGAGCATGGACGGATTCACGGAGCGGGCCAGGTCGTATGTCGGCATCACAGCATGGCCAGATCTGTTCTCAGCGATGTATTCGTTGTCGTGAGCCTGGTCTGCCTCGTCCTTGGGAGCCGCAGCTGGATGATCTGGGAGCCCTCGATCTTGACTGGGTGGATGCACCTCTTGACTTTTCGGCTCTTCTATAGGTGTTTCCTCCTGTTCATTCTCGTCTGCTCGCTCTGGACTTTTCTGATCTTTTCCGCTTTCCGATTCGTCTTCTTCCTCTTGGCGTTTCTCGCCCTCTTGCTCTTCACGCGTCTCGTTCACTTTCAGGTCATCTTGGCTCTCCTCCCCTCCTTCCTCTTCACCTTCCTCCCCTCCTTCCTCTTCACTCTCTTCCTCTCCTTCATCTTGTCTTTCCCCCCCTTCATTAGCTTGGCTTTCCTCCCCTCCTTCCTCCTCGCTTTCCTCCCCTGCTTTATCCTCGCTATCCACTTCGACCTCGTCCTCTTTATCTTCGCTGACTTCCCCTCCTTCCTCTTCTCCTTCCTCTTCTCCTTCCTCTTCTCCTTCCTC
>OJLY01000953.1_pt1 | contig 14068 bp, 13 predicted proteins | sample 1597031 | NCBI WGS metagenome assembly OJLY01 (sample SAMEA3904673, study PRJEB24821) | metagenome | biome: Builtin; feature: hospital; material: surface | place: USA | collected 2013-06-03
TCGTCGGCAGCGTCAGATGTGTATAAGAGACAGCCATTCCTTTAGGAAGTTGAACATTCACTTGTACTCTTTCATTGACCGCTATCCACCCTAATCCAGGAATAACTAAGTCTTGATCAGACTTAACCGTTAGATGATGGGCTTGCCATTGAGGAATCAGACTTCTCTCCTTAGCTGTCGGAGGCATTAGTAAATCATCACAATGCGCTTTATAAAAATCCGCGGATTTTTCTAATTTACTTCGATGCAAATACAAATCATTAGCCACGTTTAAGATAAAACTAGTCCGCTCCCCTTCCACAAAATCAATTCGACACAGCCCAGCTAAAAATAGCGTCTGCTTGGGATTCAACTGAAACACTCTAGGTTTAATTGGCTTTTGCGGTATGACTTGGCCATAACTTCTACGACTCAAATAATGTGCCCATTGATCCTTCTTCACAAAGCCGGGTGTATCTACTAAACCATATTCTTCCGATAAAGGAATCCGAATAAGATCCAAAGTCGTTCCCGGATGATTCGATGTGGTAATCACTTCTTGATCGCCCCCATAATGCTGAATCAAACGATTTAACAAAGTCGATTTACCGACATTAGTGATTCCCACTAAATAGATATCTCGGTCTTGAATGAAATGATTAATAACCTCAACTAATCCTTCAATCCCATTGGCTTGCTTGCCTGAAGCAAGAATTACTTGCTTGGGCTTTAATCCTAAACTGCGAATATACTGCATCAACCAATGTGTTAGTCGTGATCGATTCACAGATTTTGGTAGGAGATCTACTTTATTCGCTATAACTATAATATTATCCTGGCCTAGCAAACGAGGCAAACTTGTTAATAGACTCCCTTCAATATCGAAGATATCGATAACATGAATAATCAGAGCCTGATCATCGGTAATTTTTCGAAGCTTATCTAGGAAAAAGTCTTCATCCAGTTCTAAATCACTTAATTCATTATAATGTCTCAAACGAAAGCAACGTTGGCAGTAGAAATCTCCCTTTTCAAGCCCCTTTTTAAAAGCAGAAGCAGGCAAGTAACCCAATCGATCTGGTGATTCGGTTTGGATTAAAGCACCACAACCAATACACTGATAACCTGCTTGATGATCATTTGTTTCCAAGCTCTTCCCCCCAATCTGAATGGCTATCAATACCTAAAATTTTAAAAGCATAACGCTCTAACTTACGATTCACATAAGTATATACATTATCATGATTAAGTATTGGCTTAACCAAAATAACCGACAGTCCTAAACGATTAGCTCCAATTACATCCGTCATAATTTGATCCCCAATCACAACAACCTCTTCTTTTTTAAGGCCCAAGGCCTTTAAGGCTTTTTTAAAGTTATACGTTAAGGGCTTTAAGGCATTCGCTTTAAAAGGAAGTTCCAAAGGATCAGCCACACGCTTAACCCGCTCTGGATAATTATTTGAAAGAATAAAACAAGAAATTCCAGCCTGATTCATCATCTCAACCCACTGGCTAAGCTGGGGAGTCCCCTCCGCTTGATTCCACGCTAACAAAGTATTATCTAAATCAACAATCATTCCACGGATTCCTTGACGAAGTAAATCCTCTGCATCTAGATTATAAGGCGAATTAACTATCCATGTCGGACGAATTAAATGTTTAAGTCTCATAAGCGCTCCTTCTTTTTATATAGCTTATAGTATATCATATCCGCACGCTATTATTAAAAAAGAGACCGGATCTACGATAAAAAAACTGTTTACAAACTCAACCTCATCGATTCAGTCTGTAAACAGTCTTTTAATTAATCTAACAAATCAAAAATTTCAATAGCTACTAAATCAATATTATCAAAGCGAAAAACCGTGTTCGTTTGACTATCAGTCATTTCAAAAATATCTTCGTTGGGTAGGTAGGCCACTTGACATTTTTCAACGCCCTCCAACTCAAAACGACGAACTTCAATGGTCTCATTAGTTTTTGTCATAGTTTCTAAGCGTTGAATGACCCCTGTTAAAACTGATGCTTTCATTTTATCTCTCCCATCTTCAACTCTTCTGATCGAATGATTGTATGGTAACAAATTCAGATAGAATTGCAAGAACTTTATGGTCTAAATAGCTATTAATTTAATAAGAAGCCTCTCTCTTAAGAAGACTTAGCGATCTATTTTATCACCAATAACCAATTCCCTGACGCCTTGTTTAATTTTATTAAAGAAGACATCAAATAAGTCATGTTCCTCTTTAGCATATGCTTCTTGCATCTTTTGGTAAAAAGCAAGCACCTCATCAGCAAATTTTTCACTAGACAGCTCATAGAGATCACTTGCTTGGATTGGAGCAATCTGTCCAGCTGCTTGTTCAGCTAAAAATTCGGCAGTTACCCCAGCTAATGTCTCCTGATTTGTATATAATCGGCCAAAACTATCCTTGACCATAATCGATTTAAGGTAGTCATTTTCTTTAGCAATAATAGGACAGCGATTGACCAATGATTCAAGGTAAGTCAAGCCCTGCGACTCCGATTGACTGGCATTTAGATATAGATCAGCTATTTGATAATAATCAGATACATGCTCATGATCGACAAAGCCAACAAAGTCAACTTCCAAATGATGCTTACGACAATAGAGTTCCAGAGCTTCTCTTTCTGGTCCATCCCCTGCAACAAGTAACTGTAGCTTTTTATTCGTTTGTCGTAACTCCTTATAAGCCTCTAACACTTCCTGAATATTCTTTTCTTTAGATAGTCGTGAAAGCGTCAATAGGACCGTATCTTCTGCTTGGATTCCCATTTTTTGCCGCAAATCCTGCCGCAAGTCTGTCTTAACCGCTTGAATTGGGACGCCTGTTGGAATTACTTGAATAGGAACCGTCACCCCATAATCCTGCAAAGTATCTTGCGTCAAATGACTCGGTGCGATAACGCCATCCGCTCGGTTACAATATTGTTTAGATAAGGCACGAACATGACTAGGCTGTAATAGCATACCATCCATAATATAATGTGTATAGTTTTCATACATTGTATGATAAGTATGAACTAAAGGTATTTTTAAGCGACTCGCCACATAATGTCCCGTTAGCCCAACGGAAAACTCGGTATGCGTATGAATTAAATCTAAATCCATAGACCGTGCTATTTTTAAGCAGCGATCAAAGCCACGGTATGCAATCCGCCGATCAGCAAAACTTAAAAATGGAAGGGATGCAAGTCGAACGATATCTTGCTCTTCTTCCGCCTTAGGATCCGTTGTAGTGAATATAATCACTTGATGTCCCTGTTTTCGTAATTCATCAGTTAAAGTTTTTATTGACGTTGACACCCCACTTAATTGCGGAAAATATGTGTCCGTAAACATACCTATTTTCATAACAATTCCTTTCTTTACATGGGCCTTTACCTTAATTATAGCCTAAGTTTTGTTAAGATCCTAGTTTTATCTGAAGGAATTTTTAAACATAGCATTTTATTAAAATAGCTTCCTAGTTACTATTATAACCCTAGCAATTATCCTATACATACCCATTTATTAATGGTAATATTAGATGCAACAGTCATATATAGAGGAGCTTATTGATGATAAAAAATTCTACTAATCCATCCCAAAAAAGACTTACTACTTTACAAGTCTCCCTTTTAGGAATTATCCTAGGTTTACGAATTGTTCTATCCTTCGTCCCATCCATCAACCTTGGTAATCTCGTCCAACTAGGAGTTGGATTTATAGGGGCTGCACTGTCTGGAGCTCTATTCGGCCCTTGGTACGCCCTTATCCTTTCACTTTTTAATGATTTAATCACTTCGCTTTTACAAGGTAAAAATATATTCTTGGGCTTCACCCTATCAGCTGGACTTGGTGGTCTTTTTTATGGCTATTTTTTATATCGTAAGCCAGCTTCTTGGAAAAACATTTTCTTTGCCGTTTTATCGGTGACCCTAATCATTAATCTTGGTCTAAACTCTATTTGGATTAAAATGATGTATGGCAAAGCGTGGGCTGTTTTTATGCCAATGCGGATCGTTAAAAATACACTATCGCTTCCATTAAATACAATCATTCTATATTTCGTTTTTAATAACCGAACTGTAAAATCTTTTATTAATAAATATCAATTTTAATTCTCATAGAATACCAAAACAACTAAAAAAACTCGCTGTAGAAGCTTTTATAAAGTCTCTACAGCGAGTTTTTTTATGTCAAAGAAGCAGTATCCTTGATAAGGACCAGCAATCATTAGCCAGACTAACTTTCAGCAATGATAGCTTCTAATAATCTTTGAACCTCTTCTTGGGTACAGGTTTCATTCAAAATTCGGTCTAAAATCGACTGACCAACCTGACTATCCAGTTTACGAATTAAGTGTCTCTGCTTTAAAATACTAGCTGCAGACATCGAAAATTCATCTAAACCCATAGCCAATAATAAAGGTGCAGCCGCTGCTTCTCCTGCCATCTCACCACACATACCCACCCATTTTCCTTCTTTATGAGCAGCATCAATCACAAATTTTATCAATCTCAATATAGAGGGATTAAAGGGTTGATAAAGATATGAAATTCGTTCATTCATTCTATCAGCAGCCATCGTGTATTGAATCAAATCATTAGTGCCTATTGAAAAGAAATCTACTTCCTTAGCAAAATGATCTGCTAATAACGCTGCTGCTGGTATTTCAATCATCATACCCAATTGAATATCGCTAGAAACAGAATGTCCCTGTTGAATTAATTCTTCTTTTACTGATTCAAAAATTCGTTTAGCTTGGCGAAACTCATCTAAGCTAGCGATCATCGGAAACATAATTCTTAACTGCCCATAGATAGAGGCTCTTAACAAAGCCCTAAGTTGCATTCTAAAAAGGGCCTCTTGATCCAAGCATAAGCGGATTGCTCGATATCCTAAAAATGGATTCATCTCTTGAGGCATTGTCATATAGGGTAATGTTTTGTCCCCACCAATATCCATGGTTCGAACCACGACTTGTTTTGGAGCCATTTTTTCTAAAACGAATTTATAAGCCTTAAATTGTGCTTCTTCACTAGGCATAGTGTCTGAATCCATGTATAAGAATTCAGTACGATATAGACCGATCCCTTCTGCCCCGTTCTTGATAGCCATCTCCAAGTCTTCCGGCCTACCGATATTAGCAGCAAGCTCTACCTTTACTCCATCTTTAGATTGGGTATTTTTATGAATAAGGGCTTGCAACTGCTGGGACTCTTGATCTAATTGGTTAATTTTTGCTTGATAAACTGCCTGCTCATCAAGACTAGGTTTTAATATAAAGTGCCCTGATATAGCATCCACGATCCCGTGTTGACACCCCTTAACCTTAACCATTAGATCTTTTACACCCACGATGGCTGGAATTCCAAGCGACCGAGCCATAATCGCTGAATGAGAGGTCCGACCACCCACTTCAGTTACAAAGGCCTTTACAAAGCGGGGATCTAACTGAGCCGTATCACTTGGCGTTAAATCGTGAGCCACAATGATAGCAGGTTGATTTAATTGCCAAGAACCTTTTGACTGCTTTCCTAGGAGCTGCGCCATCAATCGTTGACTAACATCTCGAATATCCATGGAACGCTCTTTCATATAGTCATTCTCGGACATCGCTTCAAAGCTAGTCAAATAGAAGCGGCACACCTGTTGTAAAGCCGCCTCTGCATTTAGATGTTCATTTAATATTTTGTCATAAATCGCTTGTAAGAACTCTGGATCTTCTAGCATTAACTGGTGTGCATCAAACACCTTTGCTTCTTCTTCACCCATGGTTAAACAAGCTTGAGAGCGCAATTGATCAATCTCTTGTTTAGAAGCTTCAATTGCTTGAAGCAACCGTTCTTTTTCTCGGTCTGGATCCTTCACATAATAAGTATTAAAGCTTAAATCCGCCTTTTCTAAACAATAAAGAGGGGCTAACGCAATCCCATCACTGGCAGCGATCCCCTTCAACTTTTGCGACATTAGTCTGATAATCCTTCTTTTTTCATTGTCTCTTTAACAACAGCCATTGCTTCTTCTTCATCAGAACCTTCTGTAAGAATAGTTACTTCTGATCCCTGACCCACACCTAAAGACATCACTCCCATAATGGATTTAAGGTTAACAGATTTTCCTTTATATTCTAGCGTGATATCTGAAGAAAATTTACTTGCTGCTTGTACTAACAAAGTAGCTGGACGAGCATGAATTCCAGTTTCTGATGTTACAACAAAGTTTTCCTTTTTCATATTTGATCTCTCCTTAATGATATTGCTTCGATGGTAAATCACTTACCTTATGCTAAAGGTAAACGTTGACATAATTATACACAAAAAAATGGTTAAAAGCGATAGAAAATAGATTTTTGTCAAGAACTAAACATAAATAACTCAACTAGTTCATAAAATCTTGAATCCATTTATAAACCATTCGCTCTCCAAAACTACATTTTAGCAATTGTGGTCACTTTAATAGACGACTGCCATGGCTGTAACTGACGATTACTGGTCCTATTAATAAGATTTAAATCTTTCCACATACCACCAGGTCATTGTTATTTATACCATTAGTACGCTCTTTATTACATTAATTGTTTAAGATGAACTTCTGGATGCTTATCTTTAAACCAATTTTCGGCAAACATATTTTCAAAAAGGAATACCGGTTGGTCAAAACGATCTCTAACTAACAAATTGCGTGATGAAGACATTTTCGGATCTAATTCAGCAGGATCAATCCAGCGAGCAATTTTGGAGCCCATATTCTCCATCTCCACTTCAGCATTATATTCATTCTTCAAACGATATTGGAAAACCTCAAACTGCAAAGCCCCGACCGCTCCAATAATATACTCTTCTGTATGATAAGAACGATAGAGTTGGACAGCGCCTTCTTGAACGAGTTGTTGCATTCCTTTATGAAAGGATTTTTGTTTCATCACATTTTTTGGCGATACTTTCATAAATAATTCAGGGGTAAATTGAGGTAAATCCGGAAATTGAACTTCCTGATTACCTGCATAAATGGTATCTCCTATTTGAAGATTGCCTGTATCATAGAGACCAATAATATCTCCTGCATAAGCATCTTGAATCTCTTCACGACTATCTGCCAAAAATTGGGTTGTATGAGCCATCCTTAAAGTCTTACCCGTTCGTTGAAGAGTCACGTTCATACCCTTTTCGAATTTGCCTGAAATAATTCGCACAAATGCAATTCGGTCTCGGTGAGCCGGATTCATGTTCGCTTGAATCTTAAAAATAAAACCAGTTAGGTTCTTTTGAACCGGATCTATAACCTCACCAGTTACCGTCTCAACAGCTGCTGGACTAGGTGCTAAATCCACAAATGTATCTAAAAAGGTCTGTACTCCAAATCCTGTCAAAGCTGACCCAAAGAAGACTGGTGTTAATTTTCCACAATTAACTTTTTCTCGATCAAACTGATTCCCGGCTTCATGTAATAAATCGGCTTCTTCAATCGCTTGACTATAAATGGAAGACTTAGTGAAATTATATTGACCTTGAAGCAGCATTGGATCCGCTAAATCTATTAACTCATCTTCATCCTGCGAGTGCCGAATTTCTAAACGCTGATTATATAAATCATAAAGACCTAACAAAGTCTTACCCATACCCATCGGCCAGTTCATAGCATAGGCATCAATACCTAGGACTTCTTCTAATTCAGAAACTAAATCTAGAGGTTCTCGCCCATCTCGGTCTAACTTATTCATAAAGGTAAAAATAGGAATACCTCTTTTGGAAACCACTTCAAAGAGTTTTTTAGTTTGAGGTTCAATACCCTTGGCTGTATCCACCACCATCACACAAGCATCCACTGCCATCAAGGTCCGATAGGTATCTTCCGAAAAATCTTCGTGACCAGGCGTGTCTACGATATTAATCTGGTACCCATCATAGTCTACCTGCATTACCGAAGATGTAACAGAGATCCCTCTTTGCTTTTCGATCTCCATCCAATCTGATTTGGCAAATTTGTTCGATTTTTTCCCTTTAGCTTTGACAGTCCCAGCCTCTCGAATTGCTCCTGAGTATAGCAGGAGATGCTCTGTAATGGTTGTTTTACCAGCATCCGGGTGAGAAATAATCGCAAATGTCCGCCGACGTTTAACTTCTTTATTCAAGTTTTCTTCCATTTATAACTCCTCAAAATAAATTCTTTTTCATATAGTCAAATAAGAAAGCTGGACAAAGCCAGCTTTCATTTCAATCTATTTTTTTCAACTAGCCTTGCTTAAAGTGCAAAAGCTTATCATCCTCTTGCTTTAAATGCTCTGTTTCATTCTTGATCACTTCTTGCACTAATCGTTGCAAGGTCGCTTTTTCATCTTGAGTCAAAGGATCTTTATTCGGTCGAACTTCCTTTGTAATTACGCTTAAACGATCCTCTTCTCGATAGTAATCCACCTGGTTAAGAAAACGATCAATCTGCTTATCTGGATAAACACGTTCAAAATCCTGTGCTTTAAGATATTGAACTTGCTCTTCCATCATCTCGATCATTTGTGACTGCATTGTCTTTAAACGGTCTTTAAGGTCTAATCCTGTGTCAGCCAGTTCCTGACTATAATGCGCCAGATTTTCCTTAAATTGAATAACCTGTTCATTGGTACGTTCTAGAAGTTGATCGGCTTGTTCTTGAGAATGACTAATAATCTCGTTCCCCGTTTTACGCGCATCTACCAAACCATCTTTTAGAGCAGCCTCGATCGATTGATAATAGGATAAGTCTTTTTCAAGGGTTTGAATTTTCTGCTGCATTTGAAGCAATTGGTTTTCAAGTTCTTTTATTTTCTGATCCCTATGTTCAACTAATTGACTAACTTGTTGACGGTTATAGCCAAAAAGAGCCGTCGAAATTTCAGAAATTTTATCCACCTTGCCACCCCATTATTCTTAATATCCAATCTATCCTACCAAAAATAACCGAGCTTGAACAGACTTTTCCTCATTTAAGCCATAGAACTTTCTAGATAATGACGAATTAATTCGTAAGTCGCATTCACTGAAGTCGCATGTGTACGTTCAAAAGCATGGCTCGCATCAATACCCGCCCCGAATAATCCGTGCTTAACATCATGGCCAGAGAACATGGCACCAGATGCATCACTTTGATAAAGTGGATAAATATCAATCTTATAGGGGATCTCATTTTCTTGACATAAGGACACCAATTGATTACGAAGACCGACATGATAAGGGCCAGAAGCATCTTTAGCACAGATCGAAACAGTGTACTCATCGGAAGTCTGATCATCACCTAGCGCTCCCATATCCACCGCAATATACTCTTCAACTCGGGAATCAATATTCGAATTACCGCCATATCCAATTTCTTCATTGTTGGAAATATAAAAATGTGTCGTATGAGCCAAGGATAATTCACCTTTTTGAATGGCTTCCATCGCTTCAATTAATAAAGCAACACTTACTTTGTCATCTAAATGCCGTGATTTTAAAAATCCAGAATCTGTTATTTCAGCTCGAGGATCTAAAGAAATGAAATCTCCCACTTGAACTCCTAATTCAGCAACATCTTCCGGTGAAAAAACAGGATAATCAAGACGAACTTCCATATTCGTTTGGTTACGTTCTGCGGTGCGAGCATCACGATAAACGTGAACTGAAGTTTGATGCATCAAAATGGTACCAGAATAGGTTTTGCCAGTTTGAGCCGCATGCACTAGGCAGTATACACCTTCAATGGCGTTATACATGTAGCCTCCAATCAAATCTAACTTCAACCGTCCGTCTGGCTTAATCGCACGGACCATAGCCCCTAAAGTATCAACGTGGGCCGTCATAAAACGATGACGTTGAGTATCTTTTCCTTCTAAAGTAACTAATAAACCACCCTTATGCGTTGATTGAGCTTGAATCCCTTTATCTGCTAGATCTTTTTGAATATGATCTAAAATATCTTGAGCATAACCGGTAGGTGAAGGAATTTGAGTGAGTGCTTTCACTCGTTCGAGACGTTCTCTTGTTTTTGCATCTAATTGATAATTTAAATCTACTACCATTTAATCACTCCTTGATTTGTAATCGCTTAATACCACTATACAAAGGATTTAAAAGAAATTCAATGACTTTTAAAATCCTTATTGTTTTTTCATTTTAAAGATAACTTAGGAATAAACTTGCAATCGTAAAATAGATAAAAACTGACGTTAAGTCACTCAAAGTAGAAATAAAAGGTCCTGATGCGACCGCAGGATCAAAGCCAAACTTAAGCATCACCTTTGGAATTAGGGCCCCTGCAATATTGGCCACAACAATCGCACAGGCCATTGCCACCCCAATAATCACGCCTAATAATAGATTCTGTTTCCAAATACCTGCTACTAAAGCAATCGTTAGCCCCACCACAATACCTGTAATCACTCCCGTTAACATCTCAAAGCCAAAAGACTCAAAGAATGGATCATCCTCACTGCGATTCGTTAACTTACGAACCGCAACTGCTAAAGATTGTGTCCCGGCATTACCTGCCGTTCCTGTTATTAACGTCACAAAACTAGATAAAACAGGGGCTATTGAAATCAAACCTTCAAATTGGCTAATTAACGAAGCGGTCCCCATTCCCAAGAACAATAGGGTGATTAACCAAGGCAAACGACTCTTAGAAGCCGATAATGGACTTTTATGTGTTTCATTAACATCAACTGCGGCCAAACCTGAATAATCACTATCCGCCTCTTCTTGCATAACATCTAGTACATCATCTACAGTAATAATACCCAATAATTTATGGTCAAATCCCACAACCGGTAAAGCCAATAAATTATAGTCGCGGACCATTTTAGCAACTTCCAACTTATCATCCGATACTTGAACCGAAATAACTCGTGTATTTTCAATCTCCTTAATCGGTGTCGAATCTTCCTTAAGGATTAAATCCCTCAATGAAATAACACCTTTTAATATACGATCTTCGTCTACCACATAAGCATAGTAGATGGTTTCTGCGTCAACAGCACAGGTCTTAATATAGTCATAGGCTTCCTTGACCGTAAAGTTCTCTTGAACCATCACAAATTCGGTAGTCATAATTGAACCGGCACTATCCTCAATATAATTCATCAATTGAGATAACTCACTAGCCGCCTCCTTAGGCATCAAATGCAGAAAAATAGCGATTTTATCGCGGTCCTCAATATGATTCAAAACATCCACTGCATTATCGGCATACATCTTAGCTAAGACTGTCGCAGCATACATGCTTTCCATTTCTAAAAAATATTCTTTACTCAAATCAAAATTTTCATTCTCCATATCATCAAAGATTTCTGCGATTTCATCTGGAGATAGATATTGATAGACCAGGGCTCTTTCTTGGGCTTCAAAATGGTTGAAAAGCTTAGCCTGATCATAAGTATGTAGGGCTAAGTATTCATTCCTAAAACGCGTCATCTTTTTATGCTGTAATAATTGCTTGAAAATGGCTAAACTGTCTTCAAAACTTCTTTCAAATACTTCCATAATGATCCTCCTGCTCCTTCTGTCTGGCTAACCAATCTATCATATCCTGGGGTAAAGGCTGATTAAATTGCATGGATTCTTGGGTAAAAGGGTGAATAAAATGCAGTTCTTTACAATGAAGTGCTTGTCGCATCAATCCTTGATCCATTGGCCCTCCATATAAATCATCACCAATTAAAGGCCCTCCTTCATGAGCTAAATGAACACGGATTTGATGTGTACGCCCCGTGTGCAATCTCAATCTTAAGTGACTCCCTAATTGATAACGGTTTATGGTCCAATATTCCGTCTTGGCTTTCTGCCCTTGAGGATCCACCTTACGGGTAATAATGGAATCGCCACAACGAGCAATGGGTTGATCAATCATTTGATGATCCGGCCAATTCTTACGTGAACTCAAGGCTTCATAGAATTTAAAAAATGTCCCTTGTTTTACTTGACGATCCATTAAGGCATGGGCCAAACGATGCTTAGCTACCAACATCAAACCGGTTGTATCTCGGTCTAAACGAGTAACAATATGAATCACTTGATCTTGATAATTTTTAAACTGATAATATCCCTTTATTCGATTGGCAATCGATGAATCAGGTGTCTTAACTGAAGGGATTGAGGTGACATTCGTTGGCTTATTAATAACCAACAAATCGCGATCTTCATAAACAATCTCGATAGGAATCGATGAGGCCACAACCGAATCATAACCCTCTTCAACCGGAGCCACTAAACGTAGATGATCGCCTTTTTGAATGAAAAATCGAATCGGCACCTTAACATAATTCAAGTAAATACTACCTGCGAATTTAACATCACGCATAAAGGCTCGTGGTAATTTTTGTTGATTCAAAAAAGCTTTAATCGTCATCGGCTGATCCTCTTGATAGATCCAATTTAATTCCATGACTTATCTCCTTGAAGGGGTGACTTATCCACTTGTCGGTGACCAATAAAAGAAGCTTCTACCCGGTCCCAATAGTGTAAATGCTTCGCATAGACAAAATGAACTCGCTCTTGTGCCATTTGCAGGCGTAATCGTTCAATTTGACAATGATCTCTAAACAAATGATCAATACTTAAGGATAAAGGAATATCTGCCTCTTGAGGATAAAGATCTAGCCATTCCTGCTTTGGCAAAATAATCGGCGAAGCCAGAGTTCGGAATAAACGATTATTAACCGATGCCATCTCAGTCATTTGGATCGCCTCGACACAAGGGTGCAACACCGCACCGCCTAGAGACTTATTCAATCCTGTCGACCCCGTAGGTGTTGCCACGCAGAGTCCATCGCCTCGAAAAGTCTCAAAAAAAACATCCTTGATCGACACATCACACACCATCGTCTTACCAAACGAACGAAGAGCTACCTCATTTAAAGCCAGACGTCGTTCGATCGTTTGATCTTGAAAATAAAGCTTAACTTCTAATAAAGGATAAGACGTTTCTTTCATACGGTTCTGGACCAAGCTATCAATCATACAATCTAACTCATCAGGTAACCAATCCGTATAAAAGCCCAAATGGCCAGTATGCAAGCCTAAAAATTGAACACGATCCATATGATCTTCATAAGCATGAAAAGCTCCTAAAAGGGTTCCATCCCCACCTATGGAAAGAACGTAATCTGGATTTAATAACCCTTCTTGACAAATAAACCCCGCTTGAACTAATTTTTCCTTCACCTTACTCGCTAACTGAATAGAGGCTGTATGGGAATTTCGATAAATAGCTATTTTCTTCATGAATTGCTACCTTCATTTCGTGATTTTGGTAACCGAGGATCCTCTTTTTGAAAACGGCTATCAAAAATCTTATTTGCTTCACGAATTTCTTCACGAATGGCACTCATCTCTTCATCCAAACGAAAGGCAGCTTCAGACGCACGTTGCAAACGGCTTAAAATAGCTTGAGGGTATTGACCATCATACTTATAATTTAGGGAATGCTCAATCGTCGCCCAGAAATTCATCGCCAAAGTCCGAATCTGAACTTCCACAATCACATTCTGAACCTGACCATGTACCCGCTCAATCGGATATTCCAATACCATATGATAAGAACGATAACCCGAAGGTTTATGTTTCTTGATATAATCGCGGATTAAAATCACCTTGAAGTCCGAACGCTCCATTAAGATATCCGCTACTTCGTAGATATCATCTACAAATTGACACATAATTCGGATCCCAGCAATATCCTGCACACCTATCAGAATCTCTTCGGGAGCAATCTGCCGCATATCCATTTTTTCTAAAATACTTTCCTTTGATTTAACACGCCCAGTCACAAACTCAATCGGTGCGTGGCGATCTAAATCGTGGAATTCTTGACGAATATTTTTAAGCTTGACTTTTAATTCAGCCACTGCTTGCGCATAAGGGGCTAAAAAAAGATCCCAATCTTCAATGAAGTCCTCTCGCACGGACAAACCCTCCCTAAACTCATAATCAGATTTATTTTATCATAAGAGAAAGATTTAATAAAAGATTTCAAAAAAGGATTGATTTTTTATCAGCTTGATTAGATAATAGCATAGGTCTACTTATTAGTTTAATTAATATAAAGCATATCATTATTATATATCTCATC
>OJLY01000955.1_pt1 | contig 14032 bp, 13 predicted proteins | sample 1597031 | NCBI WGS metagenome assembly OJLY01 (sample SAMEA3904673, study PRJEB24821) | metagenome | biome: Builtin; feature: hospital; material: surface | place: USA | collected 2013-06-03
GATGTAGAGAGGTCTCGTGGGCTCGGAGATGTGTATAAGAGACAGACCAGAGAGAGCGATTCTATATACGCGGGGTCGAGATTCCCAAGTTTCTTCTAAAGAGATTTTAACAGTAGCCAAACAACTAGCTTCCTTAATCGAGTTGCCGACTCAATCTTTAACCGAGGTGGATCTAAAAAATTACTTTTTAGCCACTAGGAGAGATGAAGTACTTAGTCGGATGACTGCTGAAGAAAAAACCTTAAAAGGTACTAAGGGTTATCAGGCTCAACTTGATAAAATTAAGCCGGAAGACTTAAATTTTTCGGATGTTGAATTAGAAATAGCAATGATCTATAACCGAATGTCCTCTGCCTATGCTCTATCTACAGTTCCTATTAAGAATAAAAATGTAACCCAGGAAGAAATTGCACGAATTAGTGAAAATATGTCTGTTTTACCAGGAATACAATTGGGGACCGATTGGCAACGGACTTATCCACAAGGTGATATGTTAAGGTCAATTTTGGGTCAGGTGTCTACCGAAGAACGCGGAATTCCTAGCGATACTGCTAAAGAATTATTAACGCGTGGGTATGCCATGAATGATCGGGTAGGAATGTCCTACTTGGAAGAACAATATGAGACCGTTTTACGAGGTACTAAGTCTGTGAATAATATTGTGACGGACTCACAAGATGATATTTTAAAAAATGAGCAAGTCTATCCCGGAAATAAGGGAGCTAACTTAGTATTAACCATAAATAGTGATTTCCAAAAGAAATTAGATCAGGTGGTCGAGGAGAATCTTAAAAATATTGGCCCTAATCAATATCTTAACGATCGGATTTATGTGGTAGCTCTTAATCCTCAAAATGGAGATATATTAGGGATTTCTGGTAAAAAATTTGCCTATGATCAAGCCACTGATTCTTATAACTATGATCAAATTCAAGACGATGTCCTAGGGGCCATCAATTCTTCTTATAGTATGGGTTCTTCGGTTAAGCCAGCAATGGTGGCAACCGGATATCAAGAAGGAGCGATTAGTTTAACTGATAATGTTTTAGTGGATGAGCCAATGAAATTCCAGGCATCTCAAGTTAAGTCATCCGTTTTTAATCGGAATGGTCAGGTACCTGTCGACGATATTACAGCTATTCAAAAGTCCTCTAATATTTATATGATTAAATTAGCTATGAAGATTGGTGGTCAACTAAATTACGAAAAAGAGGGTCTATTAAATATTAATCCTGATACTATTAATATTATTCGACGACATTTTTCAGAGTTTGGTCTAGGGACATCAACGGGTATTGATTTACCAAATGAATCTCAAGGTTTTTCTCCTAAGAGTAATCAATTGGTATCTGCCTTGGATTTATCTTACGGACAGTTTGACTTGTATACGCCCTTACAGTTGGGGCAGTATGCAGCAACGATAGCTAATGGGGGCAAACGATTTTCTCCACGTTTGGTTAAAGAAATTCGGAGTACTGATTCCAATGGTGAACTTGGGGGGGTCTTAGCAACGGTTCCTCCAAAATTATTAAATGATATCAATATTGATCCTGCGGCTATGGATCGGATACACCAGGGGATGTATCAGTTTTCTCACACTAATGAAGGTGCGGCAAGCCGGTACTTCTTGAATTATCCGATAAAATTAGGTTCAAAGACAGGAACGGCAGAGGCATTCTATTCAGGACCTATTCAATATGCTAAAAATAATCCTGTAACGAATGCGTCATTTATAGGCTTTGCTCCCTATGATAAGCCGGAAATCGCGGTTGCAGTGGTCGTTCCATATCTTAAGGAAGGAATTCTAGCGGTCGACGTATTGAATTTAGCCAAGCAAATTATGGATATTTATTTTGAATCACAAAGTGAGACAAATCAGTTGATTAAGGGTCAAGAAGGTGTTGATACGAACGCTATTTCTACTTCAACTGAGGCGGACTCAGAAAGTTCAGTTGAACAAACGACAACCAGTGTTCAATAATATTTATTGGCTTTTTTACTCAAAATTGATTTAATTTGTTATAATAAAAGAAAAATATAGAAGGTGAAAAGAATGGATATATGGATTTTAGTATTGGCATTTTTAGTGATTGCGATTATTTTATTATTCGCCTCACTTTTTGCTAAAGATAGTCAGGATTATCAAGAGATGGATGACAGTTTTAATGAGCATCAACAAAAGCTTTCTGATTTGCAAGGTCAAATCAAACAGATTGAACGGGATATCTATGAAGAAGTGGGACTAGAAGATAATGAAAATCTTCCAAATGTATCTTCCTTAACGGCAGATCAGGTTTATCACAATTCTACAAATCCCGCTGATTCAGATATTACCGTAAAAGTTGCGGATCAATCTGGCGTTTCTACAGAAGTCGTTGATGAAGGACCGAGTGTAAATATGAATATTACAGAAAGAACGAGAGAGGAAATTATTCGTTTCTACTCTCAAGGTTACACAGTGAATGAAATTGCTAAGGAAGTGAATGAACAAGCTGAGACCGTTCAATACTTCATCGATGAATATATTGAGAACCGTTAAAAGGAGGATGAGATAATGAGTAAGCAATCCTTACGCTCACTCGGTGTAGGCTTTTTACTAGCTGCTATTCTAACGGGGGCATTTGCTATTTTTTATCAAGGACAGGTCCCCATTTCTGGAATTACCTTACCGAGTGTTTTAAAAGGACAGAATTCAAAGGCCAATGAATCTGTGGTCGAAGAGCTGAGTCAAGTCAAGGAAGAAAAGGATCAATTAAATTTAAATATTGCATCGATCAATCTTGAAAATACGGGTCTAACTGAAAAAGTAAATAATCAAGCTGAGTCTTTGGAATATTATAAATCTCTATTAGAATCAAATGGTATCTTGTTACCTAAGGATGATAGTGAAACTGCCGAGGATGAGAGTGAATCAACTGTTAAAGGGGATCAAATATTTACAGTCAATCAAGGTGAAAGTGCAGGGGAGATAGCTAAAAGACTTGAATCGGAAGGCTTTATTTCTTCAGCGGCCGAATTTGAACAGTTGATTTCTGATTGGAATCTATCCGGATTGATCCAAGCAGGTGACCACGAGTTGTCTACCTCGATGACCATTCATGAGATAGCAAGTCAATTAACGAATGGTGCCTACTATCATCAATAATAAAAAAACGGTAGCATGAATGTGTCAATCGTGTTATACTAGTTAGGTGCTTCTAGTAAGATAATTTTAGATCCGATTGGAGGGAATATGATGCGCGTTAATATTAACTTAGAATGTACTGAATGTGGAGAACGTAATTACTTAACCAGTAAGAATAAAAGAAACAATCCTGACCGGATTGAAACTAAAAAATATTGTCCACGTGAACGTAAAGTAACACTTCACCGTGAAGTTAAAAAATAATCTTTATTGAAGACGGTTGTATGACCGTCTTTTTTATTTTCAATATAAGATGTGTATGTTCAAGGTAAAATTTGGCACGTATAATAATTGGAATAGGTTATTAAATCGTTTAGAAGGTAACTAATCTTGGACTTTTGTTAATTTACTCGTCAGCAGAGGGGGGAATCATGTATAATAAGGTTAATTAATAAAAAAGGAGGTCTTTATGCACCTACTATCATCCTATAAAAAATCATATGTTACTTTTAGTTTACTACTTATTAATGTAATCGTTTATGCTTATATGTTGATTCGGTTTGGATCAAGCACATCTTTTGATGCTTTGATTGCTACCGGTGCCAAGTCCAACTTTCATATTGTTGCTTATCATCAATGGTATCGATTGATTACACCTTCATTTATTCATATAGGCTTCGAACATTTATTTTTTAATTGCTTGACACTCTATTTTATTGGGCAGGATTTAGAAGCTTTAATGGGTCATTGGCGTTTTGCCTGTTTGTTCTTTGTGGCTAGTTTTGGTGGCAATCTTTTTTCTTTTGCCTTAAATATGAATGTATCAGCAGGCGCTTCAACAGGAATTTTTGGATTATTTGTGGCCTATGTTATTTTAGCTAAGATGTATCCTCACTCATTCGCCTTGCAACAAAGAGCCATCAACTTTGCTTTATTAATTGTATTAAATATTGTCACAGGCTTCATGTCCACCGGTATTGATAATTGGGGTCATTTTGGTGGAGCAGTCTTTGGAGCACTGATTACATTAATATTAGGATTGGGATCTGGTTATCGATCAACCATTGATAAAAGAGATCGATTTCTTGCTTTAATAGCCGTTATTTTACTAAGCCTAGGAATGTTATTTTGGGGAATTCAACGTACGAAAGGAGCGATACTCGGTGGCTTCTAAGAATAAATTAAGTCTGGCGATCGATTTAGGTGGCACTTCTGCAAAGATGGCCTTGATTGACACTGAGGGAGCTATCCACCATCGATGGTCTTTGCCTACAGATATTCGTGACCAGGGGCGCTATATCGTTTCCAATCTAATTCAGTCAATTCATGAGCAACTAACCATTTTGGATCTAGACTTACTTGATATCAAGGGGATTGGTATGGGGACACCTGGGATTGTTTTAGCAGACGGGTCTGTTAAAGGAGCCTATAATTTGAATTGGGCGACAGCGTTCCCTGTTAAAGAGAGTTTTAATTTATCCTTACCTCTGCCTTTTTATTTAACCAACGATGCTAATGCGGCGGCCTTAGGAGAGCAATGGTTAGGTGCTGGAGCAGGGCATCAAAGTTTGGTAATGATTACTTTGGGAACAGGTATTGGTGGTGGAATTGTCAGCGGTGGTCGTTTAATCGAAGGCTCTTGGGGCTCTGCCGGTGAGATTGGTCACTTAACGATTGATACAAGTCGAACGTATCGCTGTACTTGTGGGAAATATGGTTGTTTGGAATCGGTAGCTTCTGCAACGGGTCTAGTCAACCTTCTAGACCATTATGCTCAAGAAAGTATTGTTTCATCAGAATTGCTCAAGGATTATCGTTCGGGGGCAATGATCGACGCTAAGCAAATTATCAATGCGGCAAAGTCAGGTGATTTGTTGGCTTTGCAGATTTTTGATGAATTTAGTCATTATTTGGCTTTAGCTTGCTCACATATTGCCAATATTCTTAACCCTGAATTAATATTGATAGGTGGCGGCGTTTCAATGGCGGGAGAATTTTTGATCCATGCGATTAAAGAGAAATATTTGAACTATGTATATCCACCTATTAAAGAGCAAACCCAAATAGCACTAGCAAATTTGGGCAATGATGCGGGATTAATTGGGGCAGCAGCTTTAGTTATTCGGAATAATTAGAAAGAAGGATCTTATGTCATTTTTAAGAGTTTTATCGAGTGTTATTTTAATAGTAATTATTTTGTTTGCAGTTTATCAGGCTTATCTATGGTTTTTGCGCAAACGGTCGGCTCAAATGATCAGTGCGATGGATTTGAATGAACGGATTCGTAAGCTTCAATTGGTGGATGTCCGAGAAGCCGCTGAATTTGATCGTGAACATATTTTAGGAGCCCGTAATATTCCTTTTACCCAGTTTAAGATGCGGAGCGGTGAGATCCGTCGAGATCTACCGGTGTGTCTTTATGATGAAGGGGGAAATCATCTGACCTCACGTGCAGCAGGTATCCTAAAGAAACAAGGACATTCTCAAGTCTATATTTTAACAGGCGGTTTGGAAAAATGGTTTGGAAAAACAAAATCTAATTTATCTTAAATTGATAAAAAGTTCGATTTTGATGCATGGGATGATGCGTCAAAATCGAACTTTTTATTTGAAAAACATTTTTGAGACTTGTTCAGGACTTTCCTTGCCTCCTTTTTTTATCCAATGAAGTGCGATGCTAATATTGGAAGCGATAAATACCTCATAAGCATAATCTGATGGTAGCGGGATTTGATTTTTGATGTATTGTTGTAGGCTAGGATATGTCTGGATTAGCTGCCATAAATAATCTCTAAGTATTTTTTCAATATAATCTGGGCGTGCTTTGACGACGCTTTCAATGAAATCGAAATCTTTTTCCAGCCATTCGATAATCGGTAAGATATTTGGTTGCCAGCTAGTCTGTTGATCAATATTAGCTAAGTGATTTGATACATGATCCAGTAATCCTTGTAAAAGTTGATTCATCATATCTTCCTTATCTTTATAATGAAGATAAAACGTGCCACGATTAATATTGGCAGCTTGGCTAATTTCAGAGATGGATAAAGTCTCCCAAGCTTGATCGTGGAGGAGTCTTGTGAGCGCGCTTTTTATGGCATTTTTAGTGTTAGTATGTCGTTTTGCTTTCATAGAGCCTCCTACTTGTATCTTAGTCAAGATTATTATAGAATAGTTAGGGTATTAAATCAACACAATGTTCAATTAAGGAGTAGAAATATGGCATATATCGAGTTAAAACATAGTTATAAGCGGTTTAAGTCAGGTCAAAGTGAAATCATCGCGAATGAAGATATTAGCTTTGAAGTGAATCAGGGTGAATTAGTTGTTATTTTAGGAGCCTCGGGAGCAGGTAAGTCTACCCTCTTAAATATTTTGGGAGGAATGGATTCTAATGATGAAGGACAAGTAATTATTGATGGTCAAAATATTGCAAACTATAGCTCGAAAGAACTGACCACTTATCGACGCAATGATGTAGGTTTTGTTTTTCAATTTTATAATTTGGTTCCGAATCTTACCGCAAAAGAAAATGTTGAACTGGCTTCTCAAATCGTTGTCGATGCCCAAGATGCTGAGGAGGCCTTGATATCGGTTGGTTTAAAAGATCGAATGAATAATTTTCCAGCCCAATTATCTGGAGGTGAACAGCAACGGGTCTCTATTGCGCGTGCGATTGCTAAGAATCCTAAGTTATTATTGTGTGATGAACCAACGGGTGCTTTGGATTATCAAACGGGTAAAGCGATACTTCAGATCTTACAAGATCGATCACGTGAGCAACATGCCACAGTAGTAATTGTGACCCATAATGCGGCGATAGCACCGATTGCAGACCGTGTGATCCATATGCATGATGCCAAGATTCGGTCAATTGAAGTGAATGAACATCCTAAGAATATTGAAGATATCACTTATTAGGAGGGAAAATTTTGAAGAAGAGTTTAAATAAAGACATTTTTCGTTCATTTCTAAAGTCCAAAGGACGATTTTTCTCCATTCTTATGTTAGTCATGTTAGGATCCTTTGCACTAGTGGGATTGAAGGTGACAGGTCCTATGATTAATGAAGCGGCATCGTCTTATCTAAACAATTATCATACAATGGACTTGGCTGTTATTTCAGATTGGGGCTTAAGTGATGAAGACCGTCAGGATATCAATAAACTTAGGGATCATGCTGTGATTGACTATGGTTATTTTACCGATGTCGTAGTTAAGGACTCTAGCCAAGCAGTTCGGATTTTTTCTAAAACTGAACATAATTCACAATTTGAATTAGTTAAGGGCCAATATCCTAAATATAAAGACGAAATTGCCTTAGCATCTTTCTATCAAGGTCGTTATCAAATTGGTGATAAGATTACTTTTGAACAATCAAACTCTGCACTCCTTAAAGAAGATAGTTACACAGTTGTTGGCTTTGTAAATTCGACCGAGATCATCTCTAATATTGAATTGGGACAGGCATCTTCTGGATCTGGAGCGCTGGCTTTTTATGGTCTGGTCGATCAGCAAGCTTTCGATAGTGAATACTATACGATAGCACGATTGACCTACTCTGATTTAGCAAAGTTGAATTGTTTTAGCGATGAGTATCAAGAACGGTTGGAACAATACCAAGATGAATTGGATCAATTATTAGCAGATAATGGTCAAAAAAGATATGAGCTAATTAAAAGCGAAATTAAAGATCAGATTGAAGAAGGACAAGATAAGATCGACCAAGGTAAGAAAGATTTGCAAGATGGTCAAGAACAATTAGACCAAGCACAAGCGACACTTGATCAGCAAAGGGCTGATCTTCAAATTAAAATTGATGCTGTTAAACAACAGATGTTGGCTCAGGGAATCAAGGAAGCAGATATCATTTATCCAGCTGAACTCCAAGCAGGTATCGATCAATTAGATCAAGCACAATCAGAACTTGATCAAAAGAAGACTGACTATCAACGCGAGGCAAAAACAGGCCAATCTGATATTGATCAAGCACAGTCAGAGATTGATGATGCCCAAGAAACATTAATGAATCTTTCAGTGCCTACTTATAAAACTTATACGCGGCGAACTATTCCTGGTGGAAATGGTTATTTAAGTGTCTTTTTATCTTCGAATGGGATTTCTGCGGTGGGTAATCTATTTCCAGTTATTCTATTTGCAGTCGCTATTTTAGTATCAATGACAACGATGACTCGATTTGTGGCCGAAGAAAGAACCAATGCAGGGGTCATGAAAGCATTAGGATATAGTAATCGACATGTTATTAGGAAGTTTCTTTACTATGGATTCTCTGCTTCATTTATTGGGGGAATCTTAGGAATATTGATGGGGACATACTTATTACCTAAACTTTTGGAGACGGCGCTACTATCAGAAACGATATTACCATCAATCAAAGAGCGCATTTACTGGCCAATTTCTTTATTGGCTTTGCTAATTTCCGTTCTTTCTGCTTGTATTCCAGCTATTTGGATTGCTTATAAGGAGTTAAGTGAATCATCTGCTCAATTATTGTTACCAAAACCTCCTGCCAAAGGATCAAGCATTTTATTAGAAAAGATCCCTTTTATCTGGAATCGACTCTCTTTTATTAACAAAGTGACTGCCCGTAACATGTTTCGTTATAAACAGCGAATGTTAATGACTGTGATTGGGGTGGCGGGCTCTGTTTCCCTATTATATGCTGGACTAGCTATGCAATCCTCTTTGTCTGGTGTTGCTTCCTATCAATTTGGAGAGGTGATTCAATATGATGCCATGGTGGTTCATAAGGATCATTTAAGTGACCAAGAAAAAGAAGATTTATTTCATCAGTTAGCCGATTCGGCTATTGACCAGAAATTGCCAATTTATAGTCAACAAATGACTAAAGAGATTGATGGACTGAGCGATCAACAACAAGTAAATTTGATGGTAAGTGATCAAGCAAATATGAAGGGCTTTATTCAACTTTTTGATGACCAATCGGGTGAGCGAATGGACCTACCTAAAGATGGGGTTATTGTATCAAGTAAATTAGCTAAGCTGCTGAAACTACAAGTGGGGGATTCTTTTACATTAAAAGATGATCAAGGCCTTGAATATACTTTTAGATTAAAGGGGATTGCTCAAATGTTTGCGGGTCATTATGTGTTGATGAATGCAGATTATTATCATCAAGCAATGAACCATTATTTTGAATCCAATGCTCACCTATTGAAACTAAATAATCAGCAGGCAGAACATGTTCAGGCTGTTGCGGCTGATTTTATGGCTTTGGATGGGGTCAAGGCTGTCATTCAAAATACTGCTATTATTAATCAAATTGATAGCTTAGTAGAATCTTTAAATAGTGTGATGAATGTGTTGACAATTGCAACTTTAGCCTTGGCCGTTGTGATTCTATATAATCTAACGGTAATTAATATTTCAGAAAGAATTCGTGAATTATCGACGATTAAAGTACTGGGCTTTTATAATCGAGAAGTGACCTTATATATCTATCGTGAAACCATTGTCTTATCAATTATTGGCATTTTGCTAGGATTAATAGGGGGACGACTCTTACATCGGATTATCTTAGAAGGGGTGGCACCGGATACGATGCAATTTCCATTAAGTGTCAGTTGGTCAGTTTACGCGATTCCAATTGGATCGGTCTTGCTGTTAATTTGTTTATTAGGATTCTATGTCAACCATCATCTTAAAAAAGTGGATATGTTAGAAGCTTTAAAATCCGTTGATTAGTTCTTAGTGTAATATAAAAACTCGACCCTGTGATTGGTCGAGTTTTTTGTATTTAGTACAATTTCATCTTTACTAGTTAAAGTAGGGGTAAGTTAGGATTAAAGCCATTTACTAATGGGGTAGATAGTCGATTAGCGTAATATATAAAGTAATTGCAAGTCCAATCAGCATTACTAGTACCATTAATAAAGACATGATTCGAATCATGCGATCATACTTACTGGCTTTTTTCTTTTTCTTCTTTGCCAAACAGACGACCTCCTTCGTCAAGATAAGCTCATTTTACCAAAAATATTTTGAAAATCCAAGAAAGACTGGTAATCAAACTTTTAATCCGATTAAACTTTTGCTAAAATTAGAAATAATTAGGTAGATTTTAGAGGGTTATCATTCCTTAGTAAGGAATAGGAGAATTTTAATAATGAATAGATAAGGAGTTATAAAATGACTTTAGCACAAATTGGTGTTGTTGGCATGGCGGTAATGGGAAAGAATTTAGCACTAAATCTTGAAAGCCGGGGCTATCATGTGGCGATCTTTAATCGTAGCTACGCGAAAACTCAGGCAGTTAAAGATGAATTCCCCAAAAAAAATTTAATCGCAAGTCAAGAATTTTCAGCGTTTGTTCAATCGATTGAACGTCCGCGCCGGATTATTCTAATGGTAAAGGCAGGATCAGCGACAGATGCAACCATTGAAAGCATCTTACCATTGTTAGATTCTGGTGACATTCTTATTGATGGCGGAAATAGTTACTATCAAGATACTAGACGACGTAGTCAAGCGATTAATGCCACGGGCATTCACTTTATGGGAATGGGTGTTTCTGGTGGCGAAGAAGGGGCTTTACACGGCCCTGCTTTGATGCCAGGGGGACCAAAAGAAGCTTATGATCAGGTTGCGGAGATCTTACAACAGATTGCGGCAAAAGACCCTCAAGACCATGAAGCCTGCGTAGCTTATATGGGTCCGGATGGCGCGGGTCATTATGTCAAAATGGTCCACAATGGCATTGAATATGCTGATATGCAATTGATTGCTGAGATCTATGAATTTATGCGCTATCGGATGAATTTGCCCGTTGAAGAAATTGCTAGCATTTTTGACCAATGGAATCAAGGAGAGCTCCAATCGTATTTGATTGAAATTACAGCTAATATCTTAAGCAAAAAAGATCCAAAAACCGGAGAAGCAATGATTGATATGATCTTAGACCGCGCTGGTAATAAAGGAACGGGAAAATGGACTTCTCAATCTGCTTTGGATCTAGGTTTGCCTTCTTTTACAATTACAGCGTCAGTTTTTAGTCGATATATCTCAGCTTTTAAAGAGCAACGAGTTAAGGCGAGCCAATATCTATCTGGTCCAGATGAAGACTTATCTTTTGATGTGGATAAGGAAGCACTCATCGAACAGCTTCGACAAGCCCTTTACTTAGGGAAACTCATCGCTTATGCTCAAGGATTTTCTCAATATCAAACGGCTTCGGTTGAGTATAATTGGCAATTAGATTGTGGTCAAATTGCTCAAGTCTTTAGGGGTGGCTGCATTATTCAAGCTCGATTTTTACAAGAGATTACCCAAGCCTATCGACGTGATCCAGAATTAGAAAATTTATTGTTGGATCCTTATTTTGCCAAAGTATGCCAAGACTATCAGAAGAGTTTAAGACAGGTCATTGTTTTAGCAACTCAGACTGGCATAGCAATTCCTGCCCTTATGTCTAGCTTGTCATACTATGATGCCTATCGTAGCGACCGCTTACCAGCCAATCTTATTCAAGCTCAAAGAGATTATTTCGGAGCGCATACTTATGAGCGCGTGGATCGTCCAGGAGCTTTTCACTATCATTGGCTGACTCAAGGAGAAGAAGAAGTGTAAATAGATAAAAATAGAAGATTTTTATTTTATCATAGCTTTTTAAGATGAAAAAGTTTACAATATGAGTGAGTATATGAGAAGGGAAGCGTTTTTATGAATACCAACCATAATCAGAAGATTCTAATTGTCGAAGATGAGAAGAATTTAGCGCGTTTTGTTGAATTAGAATTACAACATGAAGGCTATGAAACAGAAATATGTTATGATGGGCGGTCAGGATTAAACCGAGCCTTGGAGGATGACTGGGATGTTATTCTATTAGATTTAATGTTGCCAGAATTAAATGGTCTCGAGGTTGTTCGTCGCATTCGCCCTATTAAGGATACACCAATTATTATTATGACGGCTCGTGATTCAGTGATTGATCGCGTATCGGGTCTTGATCAAGGAGCTGATGATTATATTGTCAAACCTTTTGCGATTGAGGAACTTCTAGCTCGATTGCGAGCCCTATTTCGACGGATTGAGAGTGAAGAGGATATCCGTACTCAACAACAATTAGTGATTCGCTATCGAGATTTAACGATTGAGAAAGCTTCTCGAATCGTTCGGCGAGGAGATGAAGTGATTGATTTAACCAAGCGGGAATATGAATTGCTCTTATTCTTGATGGAAAATGTTAATATGGTTTTATCGAGAGATGTGCTATTAGAAGAGGTCTGGGGATATAAGACAGAAGTTGAGACCAATGTAGTGGATGTATATATTCGTTATTTAAGAAATAAAATTGATGTTGAAGGGCAAGAGTCTTATATCCAAACTGTACGTGGCACAGGTTATGTAATGAGAACTTAAAAAATGAAAAAACCGACAATTAATTTTTTAAAGCATCCCCCTTCCTTAAAATGGAAATGGCCAATATTGTTATTTGTAGCATTTATGACTTTATCAATTGGATCCTTGATTGCCTACCAAAGAATATCGGTGAATCATTTCCATAATCAGGTTAAGGAAGTTTATCAAGAACGATTGATGGACTTAACGCAAGAACTAGCCTCCTTAGAGCGTCCTATTAATTCGACCAATTTTATGGATCCAAGTTTATCGAAAAGAATGGATCTTCAACAGCGATTAGTTCGTTTGTATGTTGAAAAAAATGTGGATGTACGTGTTTACACTCCTGAAGGTCGCTTGGTATATGAAAGCAAACCCTATGCCTTGTCTTATCAAAAAACGAATCAAGTTTTAACAGATAAGATGATTCAAGGTAAACAGTATCTTGTCGGAAATGAACGGGTTATCTCTCCTAGCTCAAATAAGCACTTAGGCAGCATACAGATGATCGTTTCCATGGATCGCATGGAAGAATTAATGCGAGGTCAATATCGTGATGGGCGAATTGCCTTAATCGTATATGTCTTATTATCTCTAGGTCTAGCTTATATAATTTCTTATTATTTTCTAAAACCCTTATCTTATATTAATAACACCTTGGATTTGTTGGAAGAGGGAACGTTATCTGAAGTGCGATTAATGGAGCCACGATCGAATGATGAGTGGAGTGATTTGTGTCTACATTTAAATCGACTTTTGGATAAGATTGACCAATATGTGACAAATCAAAAACAATTCGTAGAGGATGTCTCACATGAATTGAGGACTCCTGTAGCCATTGTTGAAGGGCACTTAAAAATGCTCAATCGTTGGGGTAAGGAGGATCAAACGGTCCTTGAGGAATCAATTGCTGCTTCTTTGCAAGAAATAACTCGAATGAAGGATCTTGTTCAAGAAATGTTAGATCTTTCACGGGCAGACCATGTTGATGTGGATTATAAAAATGAAATGACTGAAGTCGTTTCGACGACGAAACAGGTCTTTAATAACTTCGTCATGCTTTATCCCGATTTTAAAATCTTTTTAGATGCGGAGAAGAGCCAGGATCCTATTTATGTGAATATGTTCCGCAATCATTTTGAGCAGATTTTAATTATTTTAATGGATAATGCCGTCAAGTATTCTACTAATCGTAAAGAAATCCATTTATCCTTGAGTAAAGGGGTTAATAAGGTAGAAATTGCGGTTCAAGATTTTGGTGAAGGAATGCGAGAAGAAGATAAAGAGCGTGTGTTTGGGCGTTTTTATCGAGTGGATAAAGCGCGTGCTCGCAATCAAGGGGGCAATGGATTGGGCTTAAGTATTGCTAAACAATTGGTTGAAAGTTACCGTGGTCAAATCCGTTTGGAGTCTGTTTATGGACATGGTTCCATTTTTTATGTTGAATTTCCTATTATGACTGATCAACGTGCAATCTATAAAAATAAACAGGCTCAATTAGAAAAAGAAATTAAATAATACAATGAGC
>OJLY01000965.1_pt1 | contig 13937 bp, 11 predicted proteins | sample 1597031 | NCBI WGS metagenome assembly OJLY01 (sample SAMEA3904673, study PRJEB24821) | metagenome | biome: Builtin; feature: hospital; material: surface | place: USA | collected 2013-06-03
GATTGTCATCGAGTTTGCGCGGCTTTGGGCGAGCAAGACGCCCGCGGCTTGCCTGATCAGCGTGATAGGCATCGTAGATACCATCGACGCTATTGCGTGCGATTTCACGACTGATAGTGGATTGACTACGACAGACTATCTGGGCGATACGCCGGTGCGAATGACCTGCCCGCAGGCAATCGGCAATAAGTAAGCGTTCCGTCAGCCCTAGCCGCCGACCAGTACCAACACGAGATACATCACCAGGTGTTATCCGGCTGCGGGTATTCATAGTGGTCAATCTAGCCCGCCGGTTATACACCGTGGATGTGCACACCCCAGCCTGTGCAGCAATCTGGGCAACACTATATGAGCCGGCCATAAGCATCTCGTAGATCACGCGATGCTTATCCATCATCGAGACCTTCGGGCAGTGCGACTGGTGCTGGATCTTCAATCCGGCTTGTCGCGCCCACCGGCTGACAGTTGGTTGGGGTATCCCTAATTCGCGTCCAACCGCGCTTGCTGATGCCCCGTTGGCGATGTGTTGAAGCGCAATGGGTTTGATGGCACTGTATTTCGTTCGGCGGGTTTGCTTCACTACTTCTCCTGGTCGAAAGTGGTGATGCATTCACCGCCTGAACCTACCGGCTTGAAAGTGTCATAAACTCGCACAGTTTCACACTTGCAGCCCGTCTTTTGAAGTTGTCAGGTTTGCTGCTTAACCAAAAACGCCCGACCGTCGGCGCATCTACTGCACAGAACGATCGGGCGTGAAAAGGCTTTTGGCTATCTAGCCCCAGCCGCCTATTTACTTCTTGCGAGCCTGACCCGGCTTCGGAGCTGGCTTGGACGGCTTGGAAGAGATCTTCTTAGCGTCCTCAGCGTTCTTCTTCTCGGTCTTGACCTCGTCGACCTTGATCTGAGCCTGCTTGGAAGCCTCAGCAGCCTTCTCCTCAGTAGTCTTCTTGGCTTCAGCAGCCTTGTCCTTGGCCTCGTCGGCCTTGTCAGCTGCCTTGCCCTTTACCTCTTCAGCCTTTTCCTTAGCCTCGGAAGCCTTCTCCTCAACGGTCTCCTTGACCTCGGAGGCCTTTTCTTCGACCTTGTGCTTAACTTCCTGGGCCTTCTGCTGGTACGGAGCCGGGTCGACCGGGAGCTTGTCGTCCTTGCGTAGCTTCCAGACGATGACGCCGACGATTGCTGCAACAACAGCGAAGACCAGGGAAGCGGTTGCAATGCGGCCGTTCTTGGCGCGCTGCTCTTCCTTACCGGTTACCTTGTCGATAGCCTTCTGGGTACGCACCTCGAGGTCCTTGCGAGCCTTCTTGGCCTTCTTTTCCGCCTTCTTAGCTTCGCAGCGAGCCTTGCAACGGGTCTTCTTGCCCTTGCGCTTCGCGTCCTTCTCGGCCTGCTTCGCCGCCTTCCTAGCCTGCTTCTTGGTCTCCTTGGACTTCTTCTCAACCTTGCCGGTCAGTTCTTCAGCCTGCTCAGCGAGCTGATCGCGAGCGTCGGAAACCTTTTCCTTAACGTCTTCTGCCCAATCGGATGCCGCGTCCTTTGCGGCCTCGTTCTGTGCAGCTGCCACCTTCTTAGCCTCCTGCATCGTGTCGTAGAGCTCTGCAGCCTTCTTGTCCCGGTAATCCGAGTAGCTGTCGTAAGCGGACTTCAGTCCCTTGACAGCCAGCGAGATTGCGTTGGGGTTCATGACTCTCCTTAATTAGTGCATCGCCAACAGGCATCGCCTTTAATTTTCAATCAATGATTAATACTGCTGCAGCGCCAGTGCCTCTGAGACCAAGATGCTTCTAAGTCCAAGAGCTAGGGCCCAGTTAGGTCTAGCACCAAAATATTTGCAGCAGGCTCACATTCCAGCTTAGGCACTATTTGGCCTCCATGGGGGTCAACGAAGAACTCTTTTCCTTATCTTGGGAAAACATTTTCGCTGGTTTCTGCCACGGAGAAACTCACCAGTAGGAGCAATTGGCCACCAAGGTCGGTATCCTAAGGAACGTGACTATTAAGACTGCTACTGCAACTGTGCACACCAACCATGGCGATATCGTGATTGACCTGTTCGGCAACCACGCGCCGAACACTGTCGACAACTTCATCGGCCTGGCAGAGGGCACGAAGGAGTACAAGGGTCAGAACGCCTCTGGCACCGAGTCCGGCCCGTTCTACGATGAGGCCATCTTCCACCGCATCATCGCCGGATTCATGATTCAGGGTGGTGACCCGTTGGGCACCGGCACCGGCGGCCCGGGCTACATGTTCGACGATGAGATTCACCCGGAGCTCCAGTTCGATCGTCCGTACCTGCTCGCTATGGCAAACGCCGGCAAGCGCGGCGGCCGTGGTACCAACGGTTCCCAGTTCTTCATCACCGTTGTTCCGACCCCGCACCTCAATGGCGCTCACACCATCTTCGGTGAGGTCGCTGATGATGCCTCGAAGAAGGTTGTCGACGAGATCGCTCGTGTGGCTACCGATCACTGGGATCGCCCGCTGGAGCCGGTCGTGATTACCTCCATCGACATCGAGAAGTAATCCGCTAGCTTCTACGCTCTTTAACCCGTCCGGTTGTTCCGGGCGGGTTTTTTCATGCCCATTTTCGCTTTACGACGGCCCGTAACTTCAATGTTGTGTTTAGGGGTAGTGGGGGTAGTAGCACATCGTGTTGATTCTCCACATGTCCACAGCCCTGTGGAAAAAATACTCCACTGTTCACCTAGGTGAACACGGGCCAAGAAGCACGTTACGGGTTCCAATTTTCACAAATTACAACAATTCACAGTTGTCCACAGACTTGTGCACATGTGTGGATAATTCCATTCTTGTAATTTACGAACCAGCGTTCGAAAGTGGTCGAACTCCGCAGAATATTGGAGTTACGCACAACTTGACTTGCAACTATGTTACTTGTTCACAGAGTTATCCACAGGCTGTGGATACTGTGGACACAGGGGATAGAACCAAAGTTGTCATGCTTTACGGTTTCTGTCACGTAACCCGTGAGAAATTTGGGACGAAATCTCTCCACAGTTATCCACAAATTACATGATTGTTACACAGGTTTCTGTGGATAACTTTTTTGCGCGATCAGTAGGAGGGAAATCCTCATTCGTCGAAAAACGTGTGGGAAACGGGTGTATTGACGGGGGTGAATTGACCTGGGTTTTTAGGTATGAAAAAAAGGCGCATCCAAAAGTGGATGCGCCTGAGGGGGTGCGATGTATTAGAGCTGACTAACGCCAACCCATAGTCATCAGCAGACCAACAATGAAAAGACCAAAGCCGATGACGTAGTTCCATGCGTTCAAAGTCACCATGAACGGAATATGCGGACCCGCGATGTAGTTGACCAGCAGCCAGCCCAAACCAATCAGCATGAACCCGAACATCAGCACCTTGTACCACACCGGTGTCTGAGTGCTATTGATCTTGACCGGGGTACGGCTGACGGAGGAGCCACCGGATTGTGGTGAATTAGTGCTTTCAATCTTTGCCTTAGGCATAGCGCTTTAAACTCCTTAGGTTGTGGTCAGCAGGTTGCGATCAGCGCGGTATCAACACTCCCGCGATATATGCATAATTGTAAACTTTGCATCCGAACTTACCAGTGAAGTTCGCAGGCAGTAGAATTCCCAGTTATGCAGATTCTCGTCGTCGATAACTATGACAGCTTCGTATTCAATCTGGTCCAGTACATAGGCCAGCTCGGCGAAACGGTGACTGTCTGGCGCAATGATGATGCGCGTCTCCGCGATGTTGACGACGTCGTAAAGCAATTTGATGCAATCCTACTGTCGCCCGGTCCCGGTGAGCCGTCCAATGCTGGATGGACAGAGGACATTATTCGCGCGGTGAGCAGGCAGGACGATCCGACACCGGTGTTGGGTGTGTGCTTGGGTCATCAGGCGATTGGTGAGGTCTTTGGTGCGCAGGTCGTGCGTGCCGACGAGCTGTTGCACGGCAAGACTTCCCCGGTCACTCATGACGGCACGGGTGTTCTGGCCGATGTGCCCAGTCCTTTTATTGCCACGCGCTACCACTCGTTGACGGTGGATCCGAAGACACTGCCGGAGGAACTCATTGCCACGGCATTCACGGATTCGGGCATGCTGATGGCGATGCGCCACCGCGACCTGCCGATTCACGGCGTGCAGTACCACCCGGAGTCAGTACTCACCCAGTACGGGCACCGCATGCTGGTCAATTGGCTGCGGCTGGCCGGCGGCGAGTACACCGAGGAACTCCTGGCGGAGTTGGAAGAGCAGCAGGCGGTGTACCAGCGCGCCTTCTCAGACGTGCTGGCACACTAGCCGCTAGTTAGGCAGCAGATCCGGCAGCCTTATGGGAGGTTCCGGAGCAGGCCGTTCCTCTGAAGAGCTCTCCGGGGCGACCCCCAGCCGGTAGACGCGTAGGGTGACCTCGCCGTCCTTGTTGAGCTTGGATCCGGCCGACGGGTTGGCTTTCTCCACGTGGTCGACCTTGGACAGATCCAGCGTGGTGACTTCCTCGGTGCGGATAGTTCCCTCGAAGCCGGCATCGGTGAGTGCCTTCTCCGCATCGCGGAGAGTCTGGCCCTCAACTCGTGGCATCTTAATTTGGTTGCCGCGCGAAACGTGCAGCTCGACAGTCGTTCCGACGGTGAGCTCCGTGCCCTTCTGGGGAACCTCAACAACGGTTCCCTGTTCCTCAGTGGAGTCAACCTCCACCACCTCGACAACGAAACCAGCGGACTCGAGGGTCGTGCGGGCGGAATCCAACCTCTGACCAGTGACATCCGGAACAGTCTTGGTCTCGATACCGGAGGAGACAGTCAAAGTTACACGGGTTCCCTTCGACACCTGAGAACCGGCAGCTGGAGACTGCTCGATGACATTGCCGCGCGGAACGTCCTCACTCGGTTCCTCTTGCAGCTTCGGATTGACGACAAGCCCCGCCTCCTCGAGTAGGCGGCGAGCTTCCTCGGCCTGTTTGTCGCGTACATCCGGCACATTGGTCAACTCTGGGCCCGAAGATACGCGCAGCTTGATACGAGATCCCTGCGGCAACCCCGATCCGACACCCGGTTCCGTGGCAATCACCGTGTCTCGGGGGACATCTGGGTTCGGCTCATCGACGCGGTTGACTACAAAACCAGCCTCCTCGAGAACCTGCGTTGCCTCATTGACATTTAGACCCTCGACCTGCGGAATGGCAACGGTCTCGACCTCGGTGGACGAGTTGAAGAGCTGGTAGGCGCCGTAGCCGACACCGCCGAGAGCCACCATTGCAGCAGCCACCAGCGCGATAGTTTTTCCTGCGCTGCCCTTCTTATTCTCAGGCTCGTCAGTGTTAGCGATCTGAGCAGGGGCTTCCGGCTGGGCAGCTGCTTTCTCCGGTTCCGGCGTCGGTGCAGGAGCAGGGACAGGGGCCGGAGTTGCCTGCTGTGCAGGGGTCACCCGAGTCTCAGCATCCGACGGAGCTGCCGGAAGGAATTCGGTGGTCTTCGCGTCGTCGTCATGCGCGCCGTGGTGCGCCAGCGCCAACGGATCCTCGCCGCGTGCAAGACGACGCAAATCCTGGGCGAAGTCCTCTGCGGTGTCGTAGCGCTCCATCGGATCCTTGGCCATCGCGGTCAACAGCACCGCGTCGAGGCCCTGAGCCGTGTTCGGGTCGGTGTTGAGCTTCTCCGAAGGGCGCGGCGGCTGATCCTGAACATGCTGGTAAGCGACAGAAAGAGGGGTTTCACCGGTGAATGGCGGGGCGCCCGTGACGGCCTCGAAAAGTACGCAACCGACAGCGTAAATATCAGAACGTGCATCGGCGGTCTTACCGCGCGCCTGCTCCGGCGAAAGGTACTGCGCGGTACCCAGCACGGCCGCAGTCTGCGTCATCGTGGTGGAATCACCGAGCGCGCGAGCGATGCCGAAGTCCATCACCTTCACCTTGCCGGTGTTGGTCAGCATGATGTTCGCCGGCTTGATGTCACGGTGAATGATGCCGGCATGGTGGGATGCCGTCAGTGCGTCACACACCGATGCCATTATCGACGCGGCTTTCTTCGGGTCGAGCCGCCCCTCACGACGAACAACGTCACGCAGCGTCTCACCCTGAATCAGCTCCATGACAATGAAAGGCACGCGCCCCATCGGGCTATCCGTCTCGCCGGTGTCATACACCGACACGATAGACGGGTGATTCAGTAGTGCTGAGTTTTTCGCTTCACGACGGAACCTTGCGAGGAAGTTCTCATCCCTGGCAAGGTCGGCCCTCATCATCTTGACCGCGACAGAGCGACCGAGAACTGTATCTTCAGCGCGGTAAACATCGGACATGCCGCCAACGCCAATGAGCTCGCCGAGCCGATAACGGCCCGAGAGGAGATCGTCATTGCCAGACATTGTTCGTCAGTCCCTTCGGAAGGATTTCCACCAAAACACCTTGTACCTGAATATTACTGTGCATCTGGAGTCCCCAAGGTATTACCGGACCCATTTTCCGGGGGCAGTTGAATACCGGGCAGACCACCGCCAGTGGAGTCGTCGCTATTGTCGTTGCCCGAATCCTGAGTCGGTTCGGAAGTATCCGGGGCGGTCTCGCTGGTGTCCTGTTCAGTGGAGCTGTCAGAAGCACCATCATTGTTGCCACCGTAGTTTTCACCAGAGTTGTCGCCGTAGCTGCCACCGTCGTTATTTCCCCAGTTACCGGAATTGTCGTCCGACCAACCGGAACCGGAACCGTCGTTGGGGTCGGTGTTTTGCTCTGTGGTTTGCTGCTGTGACTGGTTCGGAATGTACTGCTCCAAGTTCGGAATGGTTGGCAGTGAACCGGTTGTCGACAGCGAATAGACAACAGCGATAGCACCGGCCAGCAACACTAGCAGCACCAACAGCACAATGCTGCCGCAGCCACAACCGCAGCCGCTGCGCTTCTTTGCCGGCTTTCGCTGCCGAGTGGGTTGCTGCGGTGGCCGCTGTGGTTGCTGCTGTGGTTGCTGCTGTGTTTGCGACACCGGCATGGGCGGTCGCGTCATGGCACCGAGTTCGGTGGTCGCCGGGTTGGCAGCGTTGGATTGACGGTGCACCGTTGGGGTCACACCACGCGGCTGCGGTGGGCGGTGCCCCGCGCGCACTCGCAAAACAGCCTGTGCCAGCTCGCGGCCATCGGCATAGCGACGCTGCGGATTCTTGCGCAGCATAATGCCGATAAGTTCGCGGATATGCGGATTGACCGTCGGCGCCAACGCAGGCGGTGCCTCGTTGATGTGTGCCACGGCAACCGCGACGGTGGAGTCGCCCTGGAAGGGGCGGGCGCCGGCCACCATTTCGTAGGCGACACAGCCAAGCGAGTAAATGTCAGTCGCCGGACTCACCTGTTTGCCCTGCGCCTGCTCCGGCGAGACATACTGTGCGGTACCGACGACCATGCCGGTACGCGTCAGAGGCACCGCTTCGGCGGCCTTGGCAATGCCAAAGTCGGTAATCTTCACGGTGCCCTCCGGCGTCACCAGCAGGTTGCCCGGCTTAATGTCGCGGTGGACAAGGTTCGCAGCGTGAATTGCCGACAGGCCGTGCGCAGTCTGCTCCAGCACGTCGAGCATCAGGTGCTCTGGCAGGGTGCGACGTCGCTGCAGCACCTGCGACAGAGATTCGCCACGGATGTACTCCATGACGATGTAACACGCGCCGTGGCTGCCGATATCGCCTTCCTCGTACGTGACAATCTTCACCACGTTTGGGCTGTTGACGCTGCGTGCAGCAGCGGCTTCGTTCTGGAAGCGCTGCCGGAACTCGTAGTTGTCCGAGTACTCCTGATTCAGAAGTTTGATCGCAACTAGTTCGCCGCTGGTGGCGTCGTCGGCAAGCCAGACGGTGGACATACCGCCACGGCCGAGCAGACGGCGGACGTGATATCGGTCGCCGACGATGTCTTGAACTTGGTGGGCATCCATGCTTATCGACCCGCCTGTTCGACCGCGTTAATGAGCGCGCGGCCAATCGGGGCAGCGACGGATGCGCCGGTGGCGCCTTGGCCCTGACCGCCACCGTTTTCCACGACGACAGCCACGGCGACATCGGAGTCCGGAGCGAAGGCGATGTACCAAACGTGCGGTGCGTACTCGCCGCGGACAGCACCGTGTTCCGCGGTACCGGTCTTGGAGGCAATACGCGAACCGTTGCCGCCCGAGTGTGACTCGGAACCGCGCATCAGCTCAGTTACGGTTTCTGCGATCTCCGGCGAAATCGCCTCGTCGGCTTCAATCGGCTTGAAGGACTTGATCTCGGAGAGGTCGGCACCTCGCACCGATTTGATGATCTGGGGTTCCATGCGCACGCCACCGTTGGCAATCGTGGCGGCGATGATGGCGTTGTCCAGTGGCGTAAACGACACGTCGCGCTGACCAATGGAGGTTTGCCCCAGCGAGGACTGATCCGGAATCTCACCGACGGTGGAGGGCTGAATCGGCAGACCCGCGTCGTCGTGGGTCTCACCGATGCCGAATCGCTTGGCGACGTCCTTGAGCGCATCGGCCCCGTACTGCATACCGAGCTCCGCGAAGGCCGTATTACAGGACTGCGCGAAAGCCTGGCGGAGAGTCGTAGTAGCCCCGCCGCAGGTCGAGCCACCGTAGTTTTCCAACGTGGTGGTGGTATCCGGCAGCGTAATCTGCGGTGCGCCAGTGACCGAGGTGTCCGGGGAGGCGCCTTGCTCCAGTGCCGTGACCGTGGTCAACACCTTGAAAGTGGAACCCGGCGGCAGCGGACGCTGAGTGGCGTGGTTGAGCAGCGGTGCACCCTCATTGTTATTGAGGGACTGCCAGGTACTCTCGTCGCCGGCCGCGATGTCATTCGGGTTGAACGACGGTGTGGAGGCCATCGCGAGAATTTCACCCGTCGATGGGCGAATGGCGACGGCGGAGCCGACGTAGCCGCGTTCAGCGAGTTGTTGGTACGCAGTCCGCTGAGCGTTCGGCAACAGCGTCAGCTCTGCGGAAGCCCCAGAAGGTTCCTTGCCCGTGACCATGTCGAGGGCGCGGGAAGTAAACAGCGAAGGGTCGCTGCCGTTCAAGATCTCGTTTTGAGAGCGTTCGATACCGGCGGAGCCGTAGATGTCCGACAGGTATCCGACCACCGCGGCATATGCCTCCGGGTCGGTGTCGTAGCTGCGGTCATAGAAGCCGTTCTCGCCCTTGACCGAGTGGGCCAGAATGTCGCCGTCAGTGGTGATCTGGCCACGAGGTTTGGACTTTTCCTCCAGGAACTGGCGGCTATTCAGCGGATTGTGGGCGTACTTATCCTGCTGGAAGCCCTGGATGTAGGTCAGGTTCGCCAGTAGAAGAACGAAGAGTCCGAGTACGACAACAAAGATTTGGCGAATGGTCTTATTCATCTACTGGTTCACCCCCTGAGCTGCGTTGGCATTGCCGTTGAGGCCAGAAGGGGTGCTTGGAATGCCCCAGGGGCGGTTGGCCTCGTCAGATACACGCAGCACGATGGCCAACATGATGTAGCTGGCCAGCAGTGAGGAACCACCGGCTGACATGAACGGTGTAGTCAGACCGGTTAGTGGCATCAGCTTGGAAACACCGGCTGCAACCACGAACAGCTGAATGGCCATCGAGAATGCGATGCCGGCCGCCAGCAGCTTGCCGAAGGAATCACGTACCGCCAAGCTCGCCGAAATACCGCGCGAAATCAGAATCGCGAACAGCAGGATGATGGCACTCAGACCGGTAAAACCGAGCTCCTCACCAAAGGCGGAGAGGATGAAGTCAGAGTGTGCCACCGGAATGTTCTGCGGGTAGCCCTGGCCCAGACCGGTGCCACCGATGCCACCCCAGCTCATGCCGAACAGACCCTGCGAGAGCTGGTAACCGCCCTCATCGTAGGAACCCAACGGGTCCAGGAAGTGCGTGACGCGCGCCTGAATCTTGTCCGACACCATGTAGACGCCGACGCCACCGATGGTCACCAGCCCCATGCCGATGATGAGCCAGGAACCACGACCGGTGGCAGCGTAGAGCATTGCCAGCACAGTGCCGAAGAGCACCAGCGCCGGACCAAAGTCATTCTGCAGAGCCATGATGACGGTAGCAATGCCCCAAATCAGCAGAATCGGGCCCAGATCGCGAACACGCGGGAAATCAATGCCCAGGAAACGCTTGCCTGCGACATTGAACAGCGAGCGCTTATTCACCAGTAGCTGTGCGAAGAAGATCAGCAACATGACCTTGGCAAACTCACCAGGCTGCATGGAGAACGGGCCGATGGAAATCCAGATGCGGGCATCAGCATTAATCGACGACGGCCACACCAGCGGTAGCGCCAACAGAATCAAGCCGCCGAGACCCAGCAGATACGAGTACTGCGACAGTGAGTGATGGTTGCGCAGCAGGACGATCACGCCGATAAACAGTGCGACACTGAGTACGGTCCACATGATCTGGTTGCGCACTAACGAGGTGTCATTGGCCAGGTCGAGGCGGTGGATCATCACCAACCCCAAGGCGTTGAGAGTGGCTGCAACCGGCAGCATCACCTGATCGGCGTTGGGTGCCACAAAGGTCAGCGCGATATGCGCCACTGCAAAGATCACAAAGAATCCGCCAATGATGTAAAAGACATCTGCGGTCAGTGAGTTGCCCTGAGCCAGTTCCAGCGAAATAAGTGCCAAAAGCAACAATCCTGCCGACAGCAGCAGCAGGAGCATTTCCTTCATCCGAAGCTGTCGCTTCGCGGTAGTTTCACTCATTTTCGCACCTGCCTACAGTTGACTCCTGGCTTCGAACCCAGCTTTTCATCCTTCTTGTCGGCGGAAGTTGCGTCCTTGTCGTCGTCGGACACGGACAGACATACTGGCAGTGCCGACTGCGCCAAACGGCCAATCTGGTCGCTGACACCGTCGTAGGAATCAGCCGGCAGACCTTCCAGCGAATTGCGTGCCGCCGGCGAGAGATCTTCCGGCGTCATGATGTGGCAGTTGACCTTCTCCTTCGGCGTCCCAGCCGGAGGCAGCTGAACCTCGTTGTCATCGGTCAAACAGATGAACTGATGTGGCTCTTGCAGATCGAAGCCCAGCAAACTACCGGGCACGCCGTGCATCAGCTGCACCTGCCCGTCGACCACCGCGAGATGGTACATCGACTCCTTCTTCTGCCAGCCCCAAATACCAAGGCCGACCAAACCGGCCACCAGCACCAGCACCACAGAAACAACTAGCCACTTGCCCTTGGAAGCCTTCTTCTCCGGTGTCGAAGTCACTGCAATTTCCTGTGACTTCCGCGGGCGGAGTGCCGCCGCGCGACCCGCTGCCGTATTGGGGCGGGGGAGTTCCTCCTCCGCACTCTGCAGGGCACCGGCCAGGGCGGGCTCGTAAGGCGTGCGTGCCGACGAATCGACAACATCGGCAACCACCACGGTGATGTTATCCGGACCACCGGACTTCAACGCGTAGTCAATGAGCTTGGTAGCGGCCTCGTCTGGAGTCCCCTCCGAGAGCACATCCTTGATGGTGTCCGCGGACACCGGATCGGACAGGCCATCCGAGCACAGCAGGTAGCGATCGCCCTCGTGGACATCGCGATAAGACAAAGTAGGCTCCACCGGGCGACCGGTGAGAGCCTTCAAAATCAGTGAGCGCTGAGGGTGAATTGCCGCCTCTTCTTCGGTGAGATTGCCCTCGTCCACCAGCGACTGCACATAAGTGTCATCCCGGGTAATGCGGATGAGCTCCCCGTCGCGCAACAGATAGCCACGCGAGTCACCGACATGGCACACGCCCAGGCGGGTGCCGTCGAAAAGCAGAGCAGTCAGCGTAGTGCCCATGCCTTGCGTAGAGGGGTTCTGCTCAATTTCATCCGCAATGGAGTTATTGCCCTCTATGCAGGCGCTGCGCAGGGACTCGAGCAAATCGGGGCCGGGCTGATCATTGTCCAACCGAGAGACAGCCGCGATCATCAGCTGGGATGCGATTTCCCCGGCGGCGTGGCCACCCATGCCGTCGGCAAGCGCGAGCAGACGCGAACCCGCATAGGCGGAGTCCTCGTTGTTCTGTCGGATGAGGCCGCGGTCAGAGCGGGCCGTGTAATTCAGAGCAAGACTCATGGTTGCAACCTCAAAGTTGTACGGCCAATACGAAATTCCATACCCGAAGCTAGGCGTTCCGGCTGTTCCACGCGCTGACCATTGAGGAATGTGCCATTGCGAGAGTCCAGATCCTCCAGGTACCAGATGCCGTCGCGGTTGATGACGCGAGCGTGCTGGCCCGAGGCGAAGTCATCGTTGAGGACGAAGGCATTCGACTCTGAACGGCCAATAGTGATGTCGCGTTGGTTGTTTAGGTTCATGCGCGAACCCGCCAGCGGCCCGGAGGTGACAAGGAGCTGATGTGGAGTCTGCGAGCGCTGGAAACGCTTGGCCGGAGCGCTGCTGGTTTGCCGAAGCGGGCGCAGCGGAGCCGAACCTGTTGTTTCTGTACGCAGGGTGCGAAGCGTCATCCAAATGAAAAACCACAGGACGACCAGCACGCCGATGCGCGAAAGCAGAAAAACGATAGCTTCCACGTCCGAGGAACCTCCTTATATAGAGCTGGTGGGTCCGCAACCGAACACACGGACGTAATTATTCCAGGAATGTGTCGGCAAACCTAGGGTAGTGGCATTTGAACCTGGTGAACCTCACTACTTAGCGGATCTAAATCAGCGGATTTAACTAGCGAATCTGAACTTCGAGAACAGAATGTCCAAGCGAGATCTCGTCGCCGTCGGCCAGCAGCCAGTTATCAATGGGTTCGCCATTGACAATGGTGCCGTTGGTCGAATGCAAATCGACGAGCACCGCATCCTGGCCATCCCACGTGATTTCGGCATGCTGGCGGGAAACACCAGTGTCCGGGAGGCGGAAGTCGGAAGCGGTGCCGCGGCCGATGATGTTCGAACCATGGCGCACCTCGAATACGCGCGAGGAGCCGTCTTGCAACAGCAGGGTGATGGTCTTTTCCTGGGACTGGTCTTCGTCCACGGCCGGGTTGCTCAGCTCAGTTGCCGCTTCCGGGTCGACCGCGGGGATGGGGCGGGAAGCGGTGGGGAACTGCTCGGCTTCTGGCTGCGGGTGGTAGGCGGCAGAGGTCTCTGCGGCTTGGGGTTCGTCATCGCTTTGCGACGGGGCTGCGTCAGTGTTGGCATTGTCGGCACTCTCAGCATTGCCGTCGAATGGAACGAACTCCGAAGTGCTTACGGTGTCCTCGGTGAAAGTGCTGGCCGTCTTCAGCTGGCCGGTGTGGAGCGACTCCACTGCCTGCAGGTGGACGCTGATGGTCCCGGTGAAACCCCAGCCGTTGTTACGGCAGTAGCGCGTCATGCGGTCAGTCAATTGATTCGGCAGGTTGGGCTCTGACGCGGAGAGGTTTTTGTAATCGGCGGCGCTGATGCCAATGCGGAAATCATTGGGTGCCAAGTACTGACCGTTGGCGTCCTGCATCAGGAAATCTTCAATTTCCTGCTTTAGGCATTCTTCTAACTCATTCGGGACAACCTTGCCGCCGAACACGCGCGCAAAGCTGTTGTCGAGCCCGCGCTGAAGCGAGCTATCGAGCTTGCGGATGCGTCCTAGGAAATCCATCTGACTAAAGAAATTCGCCTTCTCCCGCCAAACCGCGGCGGGTTACGTGAAAAATGTGCATAAAAATTATCGATACTTTAGCAACAGTATAGAGCCCTACACCTTCAGTTAAGGGCTAGGAACTGCGGAGGTTTATCAAATAGTGACGACGCTTGTGGGGTAGGTTGCTATTGCTAAGTGCGAAAAAGGCGTTTTAAATGCCGTTGGAAAGTGCTTGAAAAGTGGTGAAAAACGCGCGCTGGCCTGGGGATTTGGTGGTGTATTAGCGCGGGGTGTTATAGTTCTATTCGTTCCCACGGGCGAGTGGCGGAATGGCAGACGCGCTGGCTTCAGGTGCCAGTGTCCTTTACG
>OJLY01000971.1_pt1 | contig 13889 bp, 11 predicted proteins | sample 1597031 | NCBI WGS metagenome assembly OJLY01 (sample SAMEA3904673, study PRJEB24821) | metagenome | biome: Builtin; feature: hospital; material: surface | place: USA | collected 2013-06-03
AAAAAGTGTCCGACCGACGACACGCCGACCGGACACACATTTTGCTACTTAACCCTGCACACCTGTGACCATATTGCGGATTTGGGGTGAGCGGTCGGGTCCAAATGGAGCTAGCTCCATTTGGACTCGGGCCGGTTGTAAAAGCCCAGGTCGCGTGTCATCGATCTTCCCAAAAGGAGCTAGCTCCATTTAGACCAACCCCGGACACAAAAGACCAGGTCGCACGTCACCGGACTTCCCAAAAGGAGCTAGCTCCATTTAGACCTACGCTGTCGGGAGTGCTTCGCTGCCAGCCGTCCGCGGCCGCGGAAGACCTTTTTAGCGCATAAACTGCTGCGCCAGCTGGGCCAGCTGCGCGAGAAGCGGCACGAGCACCACCAGGATCGGGATGACAATCGAGAGGATCTCGCCCGGGGTCATCTCCGAGCTCGAGGACTCCTTTTCCGAGGAGGAACTCTTCGAAGACTTGGAGCTTCTATCAATCAGCTCATCATAGACACCCGCAGAATCCAGGCCCGCCGCAGCGAGGAACTCGCGGGAGCCCTCCTCATTGCCAATCAGGCGGCCGTCGCGTGGGGCGGCGCCCCATCCCATCGGCTTGCCCTCGACGCGGACCCTACCGACCGTCGCGGTGCCCACCTTGCCCGGCGTGGCAGGGCCGATCGAGGCCACGCCTACAAGACCGCGCCCCGGGATCCACACCGGGCCGCCGGAATCCCCCGGTCGCCAATACGCGCCGCGGATGGCAAAGCTCTGCCCCGTTGCCCGGTAGAACGTCCCGCACGTGATGTCCTTGGTGCCCTTGTGGGAGGTCTCGCCGTGGTAGCAGACTTCCTCGCCGCGCTTCACGTCGTTCGGGTCGATGATGGTATCGCCCGAGTACGGGTTGCCGCCCAACTGCACGTCGCGGTCCCACTGGATGTAGCCCCAGTCGTTGGAAAACAGCTCGTCGTAGCGCGTCGACGGGTGGAAGGTGCCGATCTCGCGGCTGTGCGCGTTCGTGGTGCGGTCGATGATGCGCACCCGGTCGCCCTCCCGGCCGCAGTGTGCCGCCGTGTAGCCTATGCGCATCTCTTGGTCCACGTACCCCAGCGTGCAATTCCCGATGCTCGTGGAAATCGCCAGCCCTTGCTCCGGGATCGGGGCCGGTGCCGCGTGCGCCACAACCGGAGCCAAGCAAAGAGAGGAAACAACGGCGGCTGCGAGACACGCGCGGGAAGTATTCACGTTTATTCACCTTCGGTGAGAAAAAGCTGTATTACCCCTCTAAGAATAGTGCACCGCAGAGGGGGACGGGAGCCCAAAGCGCGACAAGACTCCAAACACGGTACTCACCACGCGACGCACCGATTCCCCAACCGGGCCAACCGCAGACCCACCTGCTGACACCGGCGCGACCAGGTTCTCCATGTACAGCCCCATCAGCTGCACCTCAGTCACCGCGGGCCCATCGTGCGGCACCACGCCGACGACAAAGTTGGCTCCGCCCACAACCGGCAGCTGCCGCGCTGCCCACTGGCTCGAGATCACGCCCACGAAGCCGCGGCCGGGCACCCACATCGGCCCGCCAGAGTCGCCGGGGCGGGTCAGTGGGGCGTCGACAAAGAACGTGTTGCCCACAGATCCGGCGAACTTGCCGCAGGTTGATCCCGTGCCGCCGTGGCTGGCATTGCCGTGGTAGCACACGGTTTCGCCCAGCGCGATGTTGTTTGGGTGCACCCACCGGTTCCCGGAGTGCGGATTGCCGCCAACGGCCACGCCGCGGTCCCACTGGATCGCCGCCCAGTCGTTGCCCAGGCGTTGGTCGTAGGCCTTGGAACGGTAAAACGTGCCAACCTGCCTGCTCACAGCACCGGTGGCCGGATCAAGCACGGCAACCCTGCCACCCTCACGACCGCAGTGCGCGGCGACGAGGCTGCGGTGGCGAGCAGGATCACTGAACCCAACCGTGCACATGCCGCCGTCGGTCACGATCACCGACCCCTGGCTCACCCGCGGCGCGGCCGCCGCTTGAGGCGCAACCATGGCCACAACTGCGAAAAGCGTAGCGACGATCCCCATCGCCAGGGTCCGGGGCAGTTGTTGCATAACTTCCTTCCTTGCGGCCAGTGTGCGAAAACTCACCTCACTGTACTGCCCTTGCGCACAGCTGCACAAAAGGAAAAACGGGCCCGAAGGCCCGTTTCTTCACATGCAGCTAGTCCCAGTTACGGTTGCCGCGGCCGCGGCGATCGTCCCGACGCCCCCGGCGGTCGTCCCGGCGGCCACGATGGCCTCGGTGGTCATCGAAGTCACCACGACGCCCGCGCCCACCGCGATCGCGCGGCGGCGCACCGTGGTCGCGCTGAATGTTAATCAGCTGACCCGAGATGCGGGTGTCCGAAAGCCGGTCGAGCACCTGCTTATCCAGCTTCTTCGGCAGCTCCACCAGCGTGAAATCGCCGCCGATGGTGATGCGCCCAAAGTCCTTTGAGCTTAGGCCACCCTCGTTCGCCAGCGCACCGACGATCGCGCCCGGGCGGACATGCTGGCGCTTGCCCACATCAAGGCGATAGGTGTCGAAGTTCTCGCTGTCGTTGTGGCGGCGCTTGCCGCGGCCACGATCCTCACGGCCATCGCGCCCATCGCGGCCGCGCCCACGGCCGCGGTCGTCGCGGTCCCAGCGGTCGCGGCGATCCCGACGGTCGCGCTTGTCTTTCGGCGGCTCCTTCATGAGGAACTCGTCGCCAGCCAGCGCCTGTGTGGCCAGGGCCGCGGCGATGTCGTCCATCGGCACGTTGTTCGCGGCCGAGTACTCGCGCACCATCGACTTAAACAGCTGCAGCTCGGAGGCCTCCAGGGATTCGGTGATCGAATCCATGAACTTCACCTTGCGGCTCTCGTTGACCTCGTCGACAGTCGGCAGGTCCATCTCCTCGATTGTCGCGTTCGTCACGCGCTCGATCGAGCGCAGCATGCGACGCTCACGCGGAGTGACAAAGAGGATCGCCTCGCCGGTACGCCCCGCGCGGCCGGTACGCCCGATGCGGTGGACGTAGCTCTCCGTGTCGTTCGGGATGTCGTAGTTCAGCACGTGCGAGATGCGCTCCACATCGAGGCCGCGGGCGGCGACATCGGTGGCGACCAGGATGTCCAAGCGGCCGTCGCGAAGCTGATCGACGGTGCGCTCACGCTGCTGCTGGGCGATATCGCCGTTAATGGCGGCGGCGGAGAACCCGCGGGCGCGCAGCTTCTCGGCGATCTCCTCGGTCTCGTTCTTCGTGCGGACGAAGACGATCATCGCCTCGAACTCGGTGACCTCGAGGATGCGGGTGATCGCGTCGAGCTTGTTGCGGTGCGCGGTGAACAGGTAGCGCTGCGTGATGTTCGTATTCGTGCGCGTCTCCGACTTGACGGTCACCTCGACCGGGTCGTTGAGGTAGTCACGGGAGATCTTACGGATCGCGCGCGGCATCGTCGCCGAGAACAGCGCGACCTGCTTGTCGTCCGGGGTGTCCTCCAGGATGCGCTCCACGTCTTCCTGGAAGCCCATGTTCAGCATCTCGTCCGCCTCGTCCAGGACGAGGAAGCGCAGGTTGGAGATGTCCAGCGACCCCTTCTGCAGGTGGTCGATCACACGACCCGGGGTACCCACGATGACCTGCGCGCCGCGGCGCAGCCCGGACAGCTGAATGCCGTAGGCCTGGCCGCCGTAGATCGGCAGGATGTGCACGCCGCCAAGGTGGTCGGCGAACGACTGGAAGGAGTCGGACACCTGCAGCGCCAGCTCGCGCGTCGGCGCAAGGATCAGCGCCTGCGGGTGACGCTTCGAGGTGTCGATGCGGCTCAAGATCGGCAGCGCAAACGCCGCGGTCTTGCCCGTACCGGTCTGCGCCAGGCCCACGACGTCGCGGTCCTGCATCAAAATCGGGATGGTCTCGGCCTGGATGGCGGACGGCTGCTCAAAGCCGACCTTCTTGACCGCCTCTACGACCTTTTCTGGCAGGTCGAGGGTCTCGAAACCGTTCGCCGGCTTTTCCGGCTCAGCGGTTTCTTCGGCGCTCTCTACGTTCTCAGTGCTCTCTGCGTTCTCAGTGGCCTCGACAGTCTCCTGCGAAGCGCCGGCGTCCTCAGCGCTGCCCGCATCCCTGGTGTCTTCTGCAGCCGACTCTTCGGCTGCGACATCCTGCGGGGTGTGCTGATTTTCCGACAAGTTCATATCCGGCCCATTTTCGCTGCCGGTCGCGTTTTCGGAAGTGCTCATTGTCAACCCAGCGTACGCCACCTGCCGCGACAAAACTATTCCGCGGAAACCAAATGTGACTTGTCACCCACCCAGCAGATAGTGTGTGGCGCATGACCTCTCCTCTTGCGCTCACGCTGGTGGGCCTCAGCATCATCCTTGTCACGGTCGGCGTGCTACTCAAGGGCAAAATGCACCCGATCATCGCCATGACGCTCTTCCCCATCGCCGGTGCGCTGATTACCGGCTTCGGCATCGGCGAGATCGCCGACTTCTACGGCGAAGGCCTCGAGCGAGTGATGGGCGTGGTGGTGATGTTCATCTTCGCCATCATCTACTTCGGCATCCTTTCCGATGTCGGCCTCTTCGACCCCGTCATCACCGCACTCATCCGCGCCACCCGCGGCAACGTCATGCTGGTCACGCTCGGCACCGCAGCAATCGCGATCGTCGCGCACCTCGACGGCTCCGGCTCCACGACATTCCTCCTCACCATCCCAGCGCTGTTGCCGCTGTACGAGGCGATGCGCATGTCGCGCTACGTGCTGCTGACCCTCGTCGCACTCTCGGCATCAGTCATGAACATGATCCCGTGGGGCGGCCCCGTCGGCCGCGCCGCCAGCGTCATCGACGCCACCCCAAACGAGATCTGGCGCCACCTCCTGCCCGCCCAGGGTTTCGCCATCGTGATGGTCTTTCTCGTCGCCGCAGGCTTCGGCTTTGCGGAGCGCCGCAGGCTGGCCAAGCTCGATGCGCATTCGCTTGACGACGCCCACACGCCCGTCGATGTCCACACCATCGCCGACGACTTCCGCACCTCCCAGGCCGCCGACCGGGCAAAGTACAACCTCACCCCGCGCACCGGCACCTGGGTCACCGTGGTCAACACGGCGATTACCCTTGCGCTGATCGGCGTCCTCGTCTCCGGCGTGAGCTCGCCGGCACCCGCGTTCCTCGTCGGCACCGCGCTGCTACTCGCGGTGAACTTCCCCACCCTCGACGACCAAAACGACGTCCTGCGCAGGCACGCACCCACCGCGCTGTCCATGGCCGGCGTCATCCTGGCTGCCGCCATGTTCCTGGGTGTGCTCGACGGTACCGGCATGCTCGAGCAGATCGCGCTGTCGCTGATCGCGATCCTGCCCGCCTCCGTGGGTGCCTACCTGCACGTGATCGTCGGCCTGCTGGGTGTGCCGCTGGACCTGGCCACCTCCACCGACGCCTACTACTTCTCCGTACTGCCGATCGTGCAGGAGACTTCCGCCGCCTTCGGCACCTCCAGCATGGGCGCGGCCACCGCCATGATCGTGGGCAACGTCATCGGCACCTTTGTCAGCCCCTTCTCCCCCGCGCTCTGGCTCGGCCTCGGCCTGGCCGGCGCCAACATGGGCAAGTACATCCGCATCGCGTTCCCGCTGTGCTGGGGCTTCTCCATCGTCCTCGTGCTCGGCGCACTCGCGACCGGCATGCTGGCTTAGAGCGAAAGCTCGACGCGCAATCCCCCGCCCTCAAGCGGTGCGAGGTCGAGGGTGCCGCCGTGGGCGCGCGCGATGGCGTCGGCAAGCGAAAGGCCCAGCCCGTGCGAGCCTGCCACCCGCCCCGCGCCGCGCACAAAGGGCTCCTTGAGCCGCTCCACCTCGCTTGAGTCAAGGACAGGGCCCTGATTTTCGACGCCCACACGCCCCTCCCCAACGACCACCTCAGCCGTGCCGGGCGCGCCATGCTCAACCGCGTTGCCCACGAGGTTGCCCACCGCCTGGCGCAGCAGCACCTCATCGCCGTTCACAACCACAGGCGAACCGGGGACGCGCAGCGGAACGCCGTGCTGCGCGCAGACCTCCTCGCAAAGCGTAACCAGATCCACCGGCTGGCCGGTGAGGCTGCCGGGCTGTGCTGCCTCGGCGCGGGCGAAGGCGAGCAGGCGCTCCACGGTCTGCCCGGCGCGCGCGTTGACCTCGCGGATGCGGCGCAGCGCGTCGACAAGCTGCGCATCCGAGTCACCGGCCTGCATGAGTGCGACATCCGCGACCGTCTGGATCGTGGCGATCGGGGTCTTCAGCTCGTGCGAGGCGTTGGCGGCAAAACGGCGCTGCGCGTCCAGCGAGGCCGCAAGCGAGTCGAGCATCGTGTCGAAGGCGTGCGCAAGATCGCCAACGTCGTCGGCCGGGCCCTCGTAGTGCATGCGTTTGGCAACGTCCCCGTCGGAGACCTCGCGCGCCACCGCGGCAATGCGGCGCACGGGTGAGAGCGCGTAGCCGGCGACGAACCAGCCCACCAAACCCGCGAGCGCGGTCAGCAGAGCGAGCGCGACGAGCATCGTGGCGAGCACGATGGTGATGATGGAGGTGGGGATGGGCATGGCGGCGTCGATAAGCACGCCTTCGGGCCCCGGCAACGACACGTGCAGCGGCACCGGAGTCAGCGCGAGGTAGGCGCACACGAGCGCCGTGAGCACCGCGCCGGCGCCGAAGACGGTGGCGACGAGCACGAGGGTAAGGCGCAGGCGCATCGTCATGGGCGGGCCTCCTCGGCGGCATAGTAGCCCGCGCCCGGCTGGGTGTGGATGATCCAGGGGTCGCCAAGCTTGCGGCGCAGGTGCGAAATGGTCACGCGCGGCGAGTTGGTAAAGGGGTCGGCGAAGGCGTCCCACGCCTCCTCCAGCAGCGCCTCCGCCGAGAGCACCGCGCCGTCGGCCGCGAGCAGCACCTCAAGGACGGCGAATTCCTTCGGGCTCAGCGGGATCGGTGTGCCCGCGCGGGTGACGGTGCGGCGCGCGGTGTCCATGCGCACATCCGCACAGCGCAGCACCTCGGACTTCGGCGGGGTGTGGCGTCGCAGCAGCGCGTCTACGCGCGCGAGCAGCTCCGGCACCTCGAAAGGCTTGGTGAGATAGTCGTCCGCCCCGCTCGCGAAACCGGCGAGTCGATCGTCGAGAGTGCTGGCCGCGGTGAGCATGAGCACGCGGATATGCGGGTGCTCGGCGCGGATGCGGGCGCAGACCTCGTCGCCGTGGACGAGCGGCAGGTCGCGGTCGAGCACCACCACGTCGGCGTCTTCAAGCAGGGTAAGCGCTTGCGCGCCGTCGTACGCCACGCGGGTCGTGCACCCGTGCGCGGTAATCGCTGCGGCGATGGCGTCGGCGAGATAGACCTCGTCTTCTACAACTACAACGTTGGACATGCCGGTCATTCTAAACCCGCCCTGCGCTGCGAAGGCGCGCGTTAACGCTCTCGCAACACGGCCGTTTCTAGCGTGAGACCCATGACGAATGCTTCCAGACTCCCGCCGCGCATCATCGGCGTCGACGCCGCCCGCGCAGTCGCGCTCGGTGCCATGATGTGGGCGCATCTGACCGATTCGACCTCGCCGTGGCTCTACGGCTTCCCGTCCGCGCTGTTCGCGTTTCTCGCTGGCGTGTCGATGCAGCTGAGCATGCGCGCCACCGGCGGGGCGGCGCTGGCGCGCGAGCGCCACCAGGCGATGGTGCGCGGCGCGGCCCTGCTCGCGCTGCACGTGGTGCTCACCCCGCTTTCGGGCTCGATCACCGTCGTGCTGGGCACTTTCGGCGCCTGCTACCTCGCGCTCGCCTGTGCCCCACGCTGGCGCACACGCACGCTTGCGTTCCTCTGCGCCGGGCTCATCGTGGTCTCCGCGCTGCAGTTGCCGCTGTCGGTCACCGCGCCGCCGTACCCGCTGTTCGAGTGGGCCGCGCTCATGGTCGCCGGGCTTATCGCCGCGCGCTTCCTGCCGCGCCTGCCGCTTGTCGCCCCCGTGGGCGCCGCCTGCGCGGTCTTCGGCGTCTGGATGCGCCCGCTTCTCGACGCCCACCAGTACCCCTTCCTCAACCCCAACGGCCACACCGGCGGCCTCATCGCGCTGATCAGCGAAATCGGCTGCTCGCTCGCCGTCCTTGGGCTCTGCCTACTGCTGTTTTCGCGCTGGTGCCCCTATCCCATCCAGGCGATGGGCCGCACACCGCTTTCGGTGTACTGCCTGCACGTGGTCACCGCCGCGCTGCTTCCCGCCGGCCCGCTCTCGGCCACAGTGAGCATCGTCGCCGCGGCAGCGCTCGCGTCGGTGTGGCTGCTGTTTTTCCCGCGCGGCCCGCTCGAGCAGTTGCTTCGCGACTTTACCCACGCCGCCGCCCGCCAAGACCTTCCCCAACGACACTCTGCAAAGGAGCTTCAATCATGAACACCTTCCGCTTGACCACCGCCGCCATCGCCGCCGGGTTGCTGACCGCGACGCCAGCCGGCGCGCTCGAATCCACCCACTTCGCCGAAGGATCCCCAGAGGGCTCGTCTGTCGTCTCGGTGCGCACCGCCAACGACGATCCCGCCGACGGCGTGTGCACCGGCACCGCGATCTCCCCGCACTGGGTCGTCACCGCGCGGCACTGCATGGACCACCTGCCCACCCCCGGCGGCTCCGTCCGTGTCGGCGAGGGCGACGACCAGCGCACAGTTGCCGTCGACAGCTGGAAGACCGCGCCGGAAGGCGACATCGCCCTGTTGCACACCGCTGAAGACTTGGGCCTTGAGCACTACGCCACCGTCGATACCGAAGTCCCCGAGCCCGACACCCCCGGCACCGTCTACGGCTGGTCCTCGGAAGGCTCCGGCGGCTCCACCCGCCTGCCCATGACCGAGGCCACCATCGACGGGCCCAACCCCATGGCGCTTTTCGACGGCAAACAGGCCCTCACCGTCACCCTCGCCGAAGGCGCCGGCATCCACGGCGGTGACTCCGGCGGCCCCGTCTTCCGCGACGGCAAGCTCACGGGTGTGCTCAGCGCCGGGCTCTTCGTCAACCCCGACGACCCGGAAGAAATCGCGATGGACACCAACGCCGCGGCCTCCGCCGCCCCGCTTGGCGACGCCGCCGAGTGGATCAACGACACCATCGCCGACGACACCGCCGACGCTGCCGACGGTGACTCAGGCGAGTCCTCCTCCACCCCGTACATCCTCGCCATCGTCGTGCTGCTGGCTGTGGCTGGTGGTGCGGCGGTGGTGGCGCGGCGTCGAAAAGCATAGGCCCTCTTTGCTGAACCTGAGATTATGTGGTGCTATAGGTAGTAATATCACTCGAACCGCATAATATTCTCATGGAAGGTGGCCCACGCACCATGTCCACAACCGCCGCACAAAAATCCCGCGGCCTAAGCCACCGCCACATCCACTTCATCGCGCTCGGCTCCGCCATCGGCACCGGCCTGTTCTACGGCTCCGCAGGCGCGATCCAGGCCGCCGGGCCCTCGGTACTTTTGGTGTACCTGCTCGGCGGCGCCGTGGTGTACTTCATGCTCCGCGCGCTCGGCGAGATGAGCGTGCGCCACCCCGTCCGCGGCTCGTTTGCCGTCTACGCGCGCGAGCACCTCGGCGGGCTCGGCGGCTACATCACCGGCTGGATGTTCGCCTTCGAGATGATGATCGTGTGCCTGGCCGACCTCACGGCAATCGGCATCTACATGAAATTCTGGTTCCCCGACACCCCGGCCTGGGTCTGGATCACCACCACGCTGCTGATCATCGGCGGAGCGAACCTCGCCAGCGTGCGCTGGTTCGGCGAACTCGAATTCGCTTTCACCCTGATCAAGGTCGTCGCCGTGGTCGCCATGATCGTCGGCGGCGCAGCCATCCTCGCCTTCGGACTCGGCTCGCAGCCCGAGGCCACCGGCATTGCCAACCTCTGGAACGACGGCGGGTTCTTCCCCAACGGCCCCGAAGGCATGATCGCCGCGTTCATCCTCGTCCTCTTCGCCTTCGGCGGCACCGAAATCATCGGCGTCGCCGGCACCGAAGCTGACGACCCGGACCGCTCCATCCCCAAGGCCGTCAACACCGTGCCGGTGCGCATCCTGCTCTTCTACGTGCTGGCCATCCTGGTCATCCTCATGCTCAACCCGTGGCGCAGCATCACCGGCGAGGAATCCCCGTTCGTGCAGATCTTCTCCACGCTCGGCGTGAACTGGGCCGCGGGCCTGCTCAACCTCGTGGTGATCACCGCCGCGCTGTCCGCCATCAACGCCGACCTCTTCGGCACCGGCCGCGTGCTCACCGGGCTGGCGCGCGAGGGGCTGGCGCCGCGCGCGATGGCGCGCACCGTCCGCGACATCCCCGTGATGACCACCGTGACGCTGCTGATCGTCCTGGTCGTCGGCGTGGTGCTGAACGCGAACTTCCCCAACGTGTTTGAGACGATCGCGGCACTCGCCACCTTCGCCACCGTGTTTGTGTGGCTGATGATTCTCATCGCGCATCTCGCTTCTCGACGCCACATGTCCCCCGCCGAAGCCCAAGCCCTCACCTTCCCCGTGCCTTTCTGGCCCTACGGGCAGTGGTTCGCCGTGGCGTTCATCCTGTTTACCTTCGGCATCATGGTGTGGCAGCCGCAGTACCACCTCGCCCTCGGCGTCGGCGTGGCCTTCCTGGTGATTATGACGGTGCTCTACTTCGCCACCGGCCGGCCGCAAGCGGTGGCCGCGGCGCACACCGAGGAGGACTACAAGTAAGCGCCTCTTACGCAGCTCATCTCGCCCGCTTCCGCCCGAATTCTTTCCGAACTTGCCCGACCAAACAAGCAATGGTCATAACATTGTGCAATGATGGAAGGCGGAAGCAATTTCTACCGGCGAACCCGCCGGAGTAAGAGGAGAGTCTAGTGAGCATCACGAACCCGTCCACCCCGCACAAGAACATCACCCCGGGCAACAAGGTCGTCCTCATCGGCGCCGGTTCCGTCGGCATGGCGTATGCCTACGCACTGATCAACCAGGGCCTGTGCGACCAGCTCGCAATCATCGACATCAACGAAGAGAAAACCTGGGGCGAAGTCGAAGACCTCAACCACTCCGTGCCCTACTCCGGCCACAACACCAAGGTCACCGTCGGCACCTACGAGGACTGCCGCGACGCTGCGCTGATCGTCAACTGCGCGGGCGTTGCCCAGCGCGAAGGCGAGACCCGCCTCGACCTGGTCGGCCGCAACGTGAAGATCTTCGAGTCCATCAACAAAGAAGTCATGGCCAACGGCTTCAACGGCATCTACCTCGTGGCTACTAACCCGGTCGACATTTTGACCTACGCCACCCAGAAGCAGACCGGCCTTCCGGAATCCCAGGTGCTCGGCTCCGGCACCGTGCTGGACACCGCCCGCTGGCGCTACAACTTGAGCCAGAAGTACAACGTGTCCGCCACCTCGGTCCACTCCTACATCATCGGCGAGCACGGCGACACCGAGCTGCCCGTCATCTCCACCGGTTCTATCGCTGGCATCGCCCTGCGCAACCGCCTGGCCAAGGAAGCCGAGACCAACCCGGACGTCTACAAGGAAATCGACGAGATGTTCGTCGCCACCCGCGACGCCGCATACAAGATCATCCAGGCGAAGGGTTCGACCGACTTCGGTATCGGCGGCTGCCTCGCCCGCATCACCCGCGCGATCTTCATGAACGAGGACGTCGTCCTGCCGGTCTCCGCCAAGCTCGACGGCCAGTACGGCCAGTCCGACATCTACATCGGTACCCCGGCCGTGGTGAACCGCAACGGCATCCGCGAGGCGATCGAGCTTCACCTCAACGACGAGGAGCTTGAGAAGTTCACGCACTCCGCAGAGACCCTGCGTAACGTGATGAAGGAAGCCAAGCTCGTCTAGCCGCTTTCAGGCATGCTTGCCCGCGCGCCGGTTTTTGCTGGCGCGCGGGTTTTATTTTGACCAGAATGCACAGACGGCAGCCCCGAAAGCTGGAGTCTCCCATAATCCACAAATTGCAGAAGCGGGTATAGAACCGTTGCAATGTCGGGCGTAACACTGTTGCAGAATCGGGTGTAAAACCGTTGCATCATCGGGTACAGTGCCCATATGCAGTACTTTTCACGCTTTGCAGATCAGGTATTGGAGGACTCCCTCCAGTTCATGGGAGGCGTCCTCCTTGAGGGGCCGCGTGCATGCGGAAAAACCTCCACCGCCCTCCAAAAGGCTGCAAGTTCTGTACGCCTCGACCGATCCCCCGAGCTGATCACGCTCGCCGAATTGAACCCCGCTGCCTTACTCGATGGTCCAACCCCTCGCCTCATTGATGAGTGGCAGCTCGCACCTTCTCTATGGAACACCATCCGCCACGAGATCGACGACCGCCAAGGACGCGGGGAGTTCATCCTTTCAGGGTCAGCGACACCAGCCGATGACACCACGCGCCATTCAGGCGCGGGACGCTTTGCAAGGTTAAGGATGCGTCCAATGTCGCTCGCGGAGAGTGGGGTGTCGACAAACCAGGTAAGCCTGGCAGAGCTGCAACCGGGAGTTGGTGTGAGCGGAGCTTCCAATCTCACCTATAAAGGTATGGCTGAACAGGCCGTTCGTGGCGGATGGCCAGGCCTACTCGGTGCCAGCACCCAGCAGGCGGTCATGTTTAATCGCTCATACCTGGACAATGTCTTCGACGTGGAAGTACCAGAAAGCGTGGGCACACGTCACAACCAGCTACACATTCGTCGGACCTTGGAATCCATCGCTCGGAATATTTCTGGCGAAGCAACGATGAAAACACTCGCTGCAGACGTGTCTTCGGATGCCACAACAGTCGATCCGAAAACGGTCTCCACTTACCTCCAGGCCCTTACCCGGATTTTCATCCTCGACGAGTTGCAGCCTTGGAGCGTCGCGCTTCGATCCAAATCACGACTGCGCACCTCGCCGAAGCTCCACCTCGCTGACCCCAGCCTGGCCTGTGCCGCCTTGGGTATCGGCGTTGACCGGCTCGCGAACGACCCGGAGTTCTTCGGCCAGATCTTCGAGTCCATGGTCATCCGAGATCTCCGCGCTGCATCCGCCCTCCAGCACGGGCACGTCTACCGCTACCGCGACAACACGGGCCTTGAAGTTGACGCCATCATCGAATACCCCGAGGACGGCAAGTGGGGTGCCTGCGAAGTAAAACTCGGGGCGTCGCAGATCCCACAAGCCGAAGCAAACCTCATCAAACTCCGTGACGAGCGTGTCGACACCAACAAGGTCGGGTCGCCTGCATATTTAGCCATCATCACTGCCACGGAATATGCATACACGCTTCCTAGCGGAGTGCACGTGATTCCTTTGGGCACCCTGACCGCTTAGCGGTAACAGAAGCTAATCAAACCAATCTCCCGGAATTGCAAAGTCGGGTATAAAACCGTTGCAGAAGCGGGTACGACACCCGTAACCTGCAGGTTTACGCAGCACCACAAGCGTATTCACGGACCTGACCCGCGTCTAATAAGGGTTAGGCACTACCCGTCGAGCACGACCGATTCGACCTCCGCGTAGGCCGAAACCTCGTCGACGAAGCCCTCGTCGTGGCAGGTCAGGATCACCGCCTGCCCGGCGCGCAGCCCCGCCGCGATCTGCGAATGTGCGAGGGTGCGGCCGCGGGGGTCGAGGGAGGTGTCGGGCTCGTCGAGAAGCACAAGCTCGCGGCCCTGGCCGAAGACTTGCCGCAGCTGGGCTAGCCGCAGCTCGGCCTGCGGTAGGTCGAGCGGGTGGGTCTGCGAGTCGCCGCCGGCAAACTCGGCGACCGTGGTCTCGACGACCTGGTCGGCGGCGCGCTGCAACGCGAGCGAGGCGTCGATCGGCGGCTGGTGCCCGTCGAGGCCCGCGAGCGCGCGCAGCAGCGTCGTCTTGCCCGACC
>OJLY01000973.1_pt1 | contig 13810 bp, 10 predicted proteins | sample 1597031 | NCBI WGS metagenome assembly OJLY01 (sample SAMEA3904673, study PRJEB24821) | metagenome | biome: Builtin; feature: hospital; material: surface | place: USA | collected 2013-06-03
ATAATTAACACCACATAGAAAGGAGGTCCACAGCAAACAATGTCAAACTTCAAGTTCTTACTAAAAGAAGCCGACTACCAAGAGTTCTCTAGAGCCTGCGTAGATGCAGAACAAGCCATGCTCTCTAGTACAGTCAGCACCTGCATTATGAGCCGTAGAGCTTTAGAATTAGCTGTCAAATGGATGTATAAATACGATATGGATTTACATTTACCATATGACGATAGACTCTCAGCTTTGATAAACGACTACACCTTTGTCGACATAGTTGGTAAAGATGTTTTGCATACAATTCGCTTTATCGTAAAAGCAGGAAATAATGCTGCCCATAACTCCGGTAAAATCAACCAGAGTACTGCCATGACCTCCTTGAGAAACCTCTTTGAATTTATCCAATGGATAGATTATAGCTATGGAGATAATTACCAGGAGAGGACTTTCGATGAGAACAAAGTCCCAACCGCCAAGAAACTTCTCGAGAGATTAAATGCTTTGGAGAAAGAAAAGCTCGTTGCAGAAGCTAAAGTAGATAACACTAAATCTCTTGCTGAAGTTCGTGAAGAAGCAGACGATAATGTTCAAGAAGAGCTGACAGAGAAACGTCAACAAGCAGAGACTATTCACCATGCTCCATTCAAGCTAGACCCAATTACAGAAGAAATAACCAGAAAAGAATTTATCAACGTGGATTTAGCTTTGGCAGGTTGGAAGCTTGGACAAAATGTCGAGGAGGAGCTAGAACTTAAAGGCATGCCTAATCATGCGGAGAAAGGTTTCGCAGATTATGTCTTATATGGAAAAGATGGTCTACCTCTGGCAGTAGTAGAAGCTAAACGCACCCAAAAAGATCCAAACGTGGGAGCTCACCAAGCAGAACTTTATGCAGAATTAATTGAGAAACAATTTGGTAGAAGACCATTTATCTTTATTACTAATGGTTTTAGCATGTGGTTCACTGATGATGTCAGTAGAAGAAAAGTCTCAGGCTTCTATACCCAAGATGATTTACAACGCTTAATAGATAGGCGAAAAATTAAGAGTCCATTAAACAGAGTTAGAATTAACACAGAAATTGCAAGTCGACCATATCAGCGACTAGCGATTAATTCAGCTTTGGAATCTTTTTCACAGAATAAGCGAGATGCCCTATTGGTTATGGCAACAGGTACCGGTAAGACGAGAACAGCTATATCCATAGTAGATGTATTAACGAGAGCTAACTGGGCGAAGAATATACTTTTCCTAGCAGATAGGACAGCGCTAGTTAAGCAAGCAATGCGAAACTTCAATAAGCTTTTGCCGGAACTAACTGTAGCAAACCTCACTGAAAGTAATAGAGCCGATAATGATCCAAAAACTGCGAGAATGATTTTCTCCACTTATCCAACCATGATGAACGCTATAGACAATATGAGAAACGATGAGGAAGATAGAATTTTCTCAGTTGGACATTTCGACTTAATTGTCATCGATGAAGCACATAGAAGTATCTACAAGAAGTATCAGGCGATATTTGATTATTTCGACTCCATGATACTAGGACTCACTGCTACACCTAGAGAAGATATAGATAGGAATACCTACGAGATCTTCAACCTAGAGAATGGGGTACCTACATTTGCCTATGATTTAGAAGAGGCTGTTAATGAAGGTTACTTGGTAGATTATAGGACGGTAGAAGCAGAGCTTAAATTCCCGGTTGATGGTATTAAATATGATGACTTGAGTCCTGAAGAGCAAGAGTTGTTTGAAGATACTTTCGCCGATGAGGTGGGTTCTGAGATTGCAGGTTCTGCTATTAATAACTGGGTATTTAATATAGATACTATAGACAAAGTCATTTTGCACTTCATGGAGCATGGATTGAGAACCTCAAGTGGTAATGACATAGGCAAGACTATAGTTTTCGCCCAGAATCAAAGACATGCAGACTTAATCAAAGAACGCTTCGATTTGCTTTATCCGGAGAAAGGTCCTAACTACGCAGCTGTTATAACATATAACGTTAATTATGCTCAGGATTTAATCGATAGATTCTCGGTAAAAGACAAGCTCCCTCAGATAGCAATTTCTGTAAATATGCTAGATACCGGTATTGATGTACCAGAAGTACAAAACTTAGTTTTCTTTAAGAAAGTTCGCTCCAAGACCATGTTCTGGCAAATGGTAGGTAGAGGTACTAGACTTTGCAAGGATTTACTAGGACCAGGACAAGACAAAGAATACTTCTTGATATTTGACTATGCATCTAACTTCGAATATTTCAGGGTAGCGACCAAGGATGACAATACCAAGATAGGTAGATCTTTGACCGAGAGATTATTCCTTGTAAAAGTAGATTTAATCAAAGAGTTAAGTGCATTAACGTATCAAGAAGAAACAGAATATGTAGAGTTAAGAGAGAAGTTATTAAGAGAAGTGCTTGCTGAAATCAACAAGCTAGATGAAGAGAACTTCCGTGTACGTCAACACTTACAATATGTAGTTAAGTATAAAGAGAAATTAAATTGGCAAAGCATTGGCCTATTAGATACAGCAGAGTTAGAGGAGCATATTGCACCGTTGATACATGCGAGCTCTGATGCGGAGGTAGTGCAACGATTCGATCTGTTAATGCAACTGATAGAAGTTGGAGTTTTGTTAGACCGTGTGCCAACAAGAGCTGTTAATACAGTTATAACAATTGCACGTGCTTTATCCAGCCTAGGAAATATACCACAGGTACAAGCAAAGGCAGAGACCATTAAGGAATTGTTGGACGAAAGTTTCTGGGAGAAAGCATCTGTAATAAGATTAGAGAAGATACGTGAAGAGATTAGAGATTTGGTGCAGCTTATCCCATTTACTCCACCTAAATGGTATGAAATAAATTTAGAAGATGAGTTCTTGAAGATTAGTGAAGATGAAACGCCAATGTATCAAACGCTTAATCTTGGTAACTATAGAGATAAGGTAGAAGCATATATTAGAGAGCAGAGTACCAATCCTGTAATTCAGAAAATTTATAATAATGAGAGTATAAGTTCATCTGACCTAAGTGAAATAGAAAATGTATTATTCCATGATTTGGGTACTGCGGAGGATTATAAGTCCTACTATGGAGAGAAGCCTATAGCTCAATTAATCCGTGAGATTACAGGTCTGGACAAAGAAGCTGTGCAAAAAGCCTTTGCTGAATTCTTAGATACTTACGATTTGAATAGAGATCAAACAGAGTTCATGCGTGTACTTATGCAATATTTCGAGAATAATGGCTATCTCGAAGTAAAACAATTCCAAGAGGAGCCATTCAAGAGCATTGGTAGTATTTCTGTGGTGTTCCAACAAAATATTCAACAAATAAAAGAATTAGTTGAGATTGTGAATAAAATTAACTCTAGTTTACAGGTGGCTTAGGTTAGTTTTTCTTGATAGTTAAAGGGTTTCCCTAATTTATTCTTCCCTGAAGAAATAGAATTTATGATATAATTTGTTTTTCGTTAATGAATAATTTATTTAATTGATTTTGTATTGAATTAATATTGATTGAATATGAAATTGGTAGAGGAAAAGGGAGAATTTTTGGTATGAGTAAGATTAAAAAGTACAGTTTGATTTCTGTCATATCTGTTGTCTTGGGTTTATTGCTAGTTTTTGGCAGTACTACTCTTAATGCAGAGGCTCAAGGTACAGCAGAAGCTTTTGGTGAAATTTATCTAGATGGCAAAGCAGGAAATGATGATAATGATGGTAAAAGTACAGCCACTGCGGTCAAGACTTTTGCTAAAGCTAAAGAGTTGGCAAGCGATGATTTAAATATAAAAAATATCTATATTTCTGGGACTGTTGATTTAGAAGGTGATATATCTCTAAAAGGAACTAATGCTAAGGTTTATAGAGCAAATGATTTTAATAATTATCTTTTTAGAGTTAAGAAAGAAAATAATGTTACATTAACTGATATCACAATAGATGGTAATAGTGAAAATGCAACTGATAGTAAAGAATCTCTTATAGAGGTAATAGGAACATTAAATATAGGTGAAAATACAATTTTAGAAAATAATAAAATTGCTACCGGTGAGAATGTTGACAAATCTACCAAGGGTGGAGCTGTTTTTGTAAATTCTGGTACTTTAAATATGAGTTCAGGTATCATAAAAAACAATAATGCTACATTTGGTGGTGGTGTATCAGTCCAAAAAAGAGGCACATTTAACTTTACAGGTGGTGTGATTGAGAATAATGAAGCTCTATCTGGGTTAGTAACAAAAAGCTCAACAAACTATGCTGCTTCCGGTGGTGGAATATGTGTCGATAATGTAGGGGTTCTTAATATTTCAGATGATGCAGTAGTACAAAATAATTATTCTCAAGAAACTGGTGGTGGAATTGCCATAGGTTCTCAAGGTGCTACTACAGATGGAAATAATACACTAAACATGAATGGTGGAACTATAGACTCTAATGAATCTGGTGCTTGTGGTGGTGGAATATTCATACAAGCAGGATATTCTAGCTATAGGAATAAAGCATATATAAATTCTGGTCGAATTACTAATAACACTATGCAAGGCACTGGTAAAATGAATCATGCTTTTGGTGGTGGAGGTATTTATGTTAATGGGTTTGGACCTGGATTTAATTTTTATAATGGAGAATTATATTTAAGAAATGCTATAGTTACAGACAACTATTCTGATTTTGATGGAGCAGGGTATGCATCTTGTCCTGTATCTTTGACAAAAGTTTATGTAACTAATGGAGTTGCTCTATATGGCAATAATGCAAGTGAATTAGGAAATGAAATATATATATATAGTAATACAAATCCTAAAGAATACGGTGGCCATGCAGGTAATCCTGAATATGAAATAGCAGATAGAATGCTTGGTGGAAATCCATATAGATGGCAAAATGAAGATAACTCATTTCTTAAAATAGAAGATCATAAAGGAACATTAACAGAACATGATCAGAAGTTGGCTTTACACACAGCAGAACAAGCAAATGATCTAGCAAAAAAACTAGGCAAAGTAATTATCTCTGGAAATAAATCAGCAACCAGAGGTGGTGGTATTGGATCTAATGGTACAGTTATATTTGGTGTAGAAAAGGACTTAACTGAAATAGCAGTAAGTAAGGTCTGGGATGATAATGACAATAAAGATAAAACTAGACCAGAATCTATCGAAGTTCAGTTAATTGCTAAATTGAAAGGCTCAAATGAAGAATTTGTTGTAGAAACAAGAACAATAGATGCAAAAGCAGAATGGAAAACTGTATTTAAAAATCTTCCAAAAGAAAATAATGGAGTAGAACTAGAGTACTCTGTAAAAGAAAAAGACATCACAGGATACGATAGTAAAATTAGTGGAAATGCAGAAGATGGATTTACCATTGAAAATAAACCTACTCCAACTACTACAACAACCACTACTGAAGCAACAACTTCAACATCTACAACAGAGGCAACAACCTCAACTACAACCACAGAAACTACTACAAGCTATACAACTGGCACAACTGCTCCGACAACAAGTGGTACAGAACCTGTAACTAGTCCTACAACTACTCCAAAAGTACCACCAACCACAGGTGAGAGAGTAGAGATATCAATGGGAGTATCATTACTCTTACTAGCTGTTGCAGGAGTAATGTTAGCAGTTAGAAAAAGACGTGAAGATTAATTAACTTAAGTGCAAATCTTCAAATGAACTTTGTTTATTTCAGAAACAATAGAAGTTAAAAATACTCTTGGACTTTATAAAAGTTCCAAGAGTATTTTATTATGCGATTCAATTATTGTGGAGCTAAGAATTTATCAGTAGTTATTTTCACTTTAATCAGCTCAGAATCTACAAGAGTATATTCAATATTAATATCTTTATTTTCTGTAGAATTAAATCTAATAATAGTTTCATTATTATTACTACTAATTCGAGCAACATCGCTATATTCATTAGCGTGGGCTTGGATTATGTCATCTTCTTTTGATTTGAAACTAACACCGTTACTTAATTCCATATCTGAGAAAACTCCTTTGTTAGTAATTGTAATAGAGTAAACAGGTGCTGAGTCTACAGATCTAGCTTTTTCCTCAAGATTAATGATGTCAACAATAACGATGTCGTCACTAGCTTCACTGTTTACGAAAGGTACACCTACAGCGTAACTATATTGCTCTAGTTCACCAGCTTTTGTACTCTCGTAACCTAGGTCAATTAGACCTTTTGTGAAAAAAGGTAGTTTAAAATTTTTTGCCCCAAGTTTAATTCCTGTAAAATCATACTTGTTTTGAGAGCTTAAACTATCTTTTGGTTTTTCAGTATTTTTATTATCTTCATTATTTGATAAATTACTGTTTGAACTACTTTTGCTTGCTTTACTATCTTCAGAATTTACTGAGTTGTTTGATAGTTTTTGGGAATTTTCAGATTCATTAGACTTTTCAGATGAGTCTTTAGTATTGTTTCTCTCTGTTAGACCAGGTTTATCTGATTTAGAAGCAGTTGTTTTCGTGGATTTATCTGTAGCATCCTTAGAGCTCTTATTAGGTACTGTTAATTTATGGGTGTTTTCGTCCTCCATAGAATCAGAAGTACTCATTTCATTAGCTCCTTCTGAAGTACCATCGATCTCAGCTCCAGTTCTTGTATTGCATGCAGAAATCATTAAGCTGGCGGATAATATTAATACCAATGCTATTTTTTGTTTGAATTTTTTCATATTTAGTCCTTTAACATTTAATTGTAACTTCAGTATAATATAAAAATACGAATTGTTTTATCAATGAATGTAAACAAATGCATATTATCCTGGAGGTAGCAACTTGCAAAATACTAAAAGATATAGAGATCTAACGGTTATGGATTTGGGGGAGAAGAGCTTAGTTTTTTCCTGTGATACTTCCTCGAGCAGTGGTGAGAAGCCTTCAGATTATCTAAATGTATCACCAGAACTTACAGCAAGGTACTGTCTTAGAGTTGCTCTATTGGAATTATTAGCAGTCAATGCGAATCCTACCATGACATTTAATTTAATTGGGAATGAGATTAATCCTACAGGTCAGGCGATGTTAGAAGGTATACAATCAGAACTTGATTTAGCTTGGTATCCAGAGATTTTGCAAAATGGTAGTACAGAAGAGAATATGCCGACTTCTATGACTAGTGTATCAGTACTTCTAGTAGGAGAAGTTTTGAATAAAGAGATTTTAATCCAGCGTGCTGAAGCGGATAATTTGGTTATACAGATTGGTAGGAGGTCTGTTGGACCAGAAGTCCTGGAATTTGAGGACAAAATGATCCAATACGAAGATGTTAAACAGTTAAGAGACATCTCTGCAGTTAGAGAGATTGTTCCTGTAGGATCTAGAGGAATTCTGTATGAAGCCGAGACTTTAGCTGAGTGCAATAATTTGAAATTTGAATTGGAAGAAAATTTAATTGGCAACTCGGATCTAATTAAATCTGCCGGTCCCGCAACTACTGTGTTGGTGGCAGTAGAAAAGAGCATAGCTGACACCTTACTAGAGCGTTTTAAAGAAAAAGAAGCGAGAGTAATTGGAAGATTAGTTTAATAGGGAAAGTTGATTTTAACTAGAATTAGTTACTATAAGAATTAACTAAGCAGGGAGAAAATAAAATGCTAGATAGTTTCATGGTATATCTACTGTTTTTTACTAGAATACCTATAAGATATGAATTTAAAGATTTTGAAAGAACTTTTAAAAATAGTATATGGTTCTTGCCGATTTTTGGTCTGATCTATGGTGGCTTGCTGGGAATTATTTTTGGATTGAGTTTATTTTTATTGAAGTCATTAGAAATTTCTTTAGTTATTCTAATTGTAATGGATGCGATGATTTCCGGAGCTTTGCATTTTGATGGTTTAGCTGACACTGCTGATGGTTTGTTCTCAGGTAGAAGTCCAGAAAGAATGAAAGAGATTATGCGAGATTCTAGGATAGGTAGTTTCGGTACAGTTGCTCTTATATCCTATGTTATGTTGTTTTTCTTTGCTTTAAAAGAACTTCTAACTCAATTATTTATGCCAAATGCTATTGTTCAACTAGGAAATATTATTCCAGCTGCTATATATGTTGCCGGTATTTATATGGTATCTAAAGCAGGTATGGCTTTTATGCACTGGAATTACAAGTATGCTAACGAGCAGGGACAAGGTAAAATTTCTGAAAATATCCCTAAATATCAGATAATAATCTCTCAAGTTTTAAGCTTAGTAATAATGACCCTAATATTCTCCTGGAAAGCAATAGTTACATATTTAATTACTTGTCTAGTATTGTACGGTTATAAATTATTCGTGCACAAAAAGATTAATGGAATGACTGGGGATACTCTGGGGGCTACATGTCAGATTGTTAATGTTGTCTTTGTTTTAACCTTATTAGTAATCAATAATGTGATTGATTATATTCACTTGATTTTATAATTTTTGCGGAAAAGTATAGGAGTAATAATAGATGCGTTTAGTTATGGCAAGACATGGTCAAACAACTTTGAATGTGGGAAAGAAATTCTACGGTGAATTGGACCCTGATTTAACTGCGTTGGGAAAAGAGCAGGCTCTGGACTTAGCAAGGAAGCTAGAACAAAATAACTTTATCCCGGATAAAATTTATACAAGTGCTGTTAAAAGAACCATGGTAACAACTCAAATTATAACTGAAGCAAATGCTTATACTGCAGAAGTAATACATGATCCTAGATTTAGAGAAAAAAGTTTTGGCCGTTGGGAAGGGCTCGATGCAGATGAGATTGAGGCTAAATATCCTGACGAATGGTGGGCGTATATAGAAGACGCTATAAATTTTCAACCAGAAGGTGCTGAATCTTATTTGCATTTCAAGGAGAGAATTAATGCTGCTTTTGTAGATGCGATTAAAACATCCTTAGATGAGGGTTTAGATAATTTACTTATTATAGGGCATAACGGTGTGCTACGAGATTTAAGTAATAGATTTTTAGAAACTGATACAGGATACTGGGATATTTATTTCTATCAGGGCAATCTGCATATTTATGATATTAATTCCTTAGACCAGCTTGGCCAGGGTAACCTCTTGCAGGAAATTATTTAAGTACAGGTGCTTTTTCAGCTAATTGTTCAAGAAAAATAAAAATTATTCTCAAATACTGAATAAATATAGAGCAAAATTAGAAATAATAGTGTAGAATACGAACAATAATCAATTTTGAGCAATCAAAAATATGTATAGGTGAGCAGAATGAATTTTAAACGTAGTGAACGCTTAGTCGATATGACAGCACTTTTAGTGCAGAATCCGCATAAATTATTTACATTAAAAGATTTTACAACAAGATATGGTGCTGCTAAATCTTCTATTAGTGAAGATGTTGCTATTTTGCGTAAAACTTTCCAACACCAAGGTCTAGGCCAAGTTAATACTTATATAGGTGTTAGTGGAGGTTTCGAGTATATTCCATTAATTCCACGTGATAAGCAAATTGAACTAGTTGAATCTATTATTGAACTAATAGATGATGAGAAGAGAATTCTACCTGGTGGTTATATTTATATCTCTGATCTAATAGAGAAACCTAATGTGCTTAGGGAGATTGGAAAAATTCTAGCAAGCCAACATCCAGATGATGATATCGACTACATAATGACTGTCGCTACAAAAGGTATTCCTATAGCTCAAGCCTTAAGTTATGAATTAAACGTTCCTACTTTAATTGCGAGAAAAGAATCAAAAGTTACTGAAGGTTCTACAGTATCTATTAAATACTCATCTCAATCTAATCCAAGACTGGTAAAAAATATGGAGATAGGAAGAGAGAGCATTAGACCAAACTCTAAGGTTATTTTAGTGGATGACTTTATTAGAGGTGGTGGAACAATTAAAGGTATGGAGCAGTTAGTAAATATTTTCGACTCAACTGTTGTTGCAAGATATATTTTCTGCGAAAACGTCGATGCCGAGAAAGTTAAACCTAAGGATATTCAATCTTTGGTTAGAATAGACGGTCAAAATCTCCAAAATGGAATTATTAAAGTAGGACTTGGATCATTGTTTGATTAATTGTTCGGGTTTTGTATTCATAAAATGGTAATTTATTTAAAATAATGCACTTAAGCATAATTTTGCTTGTGTAAAAACACGAAAACTCGAAATATGCACCTGAAAATGAAATTAAACGTTCGACATTTACAAATTATTAATGTATACTCTTAGCATAAAGTTCGTATTTAAGAAGGAGTGCGTAAATGGAAAAGTTTTTCAAATTGAAGAAATATGGAACTAATATTTCTACAGAAGTTTTGGCAGGTTTAACTACATTCTTTGCAATGAGTTATATCCTAATTGTTAACCCAAGTGTATTGTCTGATGCAGGCATGCCATGGGGTGGTGTTTACTTAGCAACAATTTTATCAGCAGCTATTGGTACTTTAATCATGGGTCTATATGGTAACGTACCTTATGCAGTTGCTCCAGGTATGGGATTGAATCAATTCTTTGCTTTAACAGTTGTAAAGGCATTAGGATTCTCATGGCAAGAAGCTCTTTCAATGGTCTTCATTTGTGGTGTATTCAACGTCTTGATTACAGTTACAAGTGTTCGTAAGAAGATTATTGCAGCAATTCCAGAAAACTTACAATATGCTATTGGTGGTGGTATCGGTATTTTCGTTGCTTACTTAGGTTTCATAAACGCAGGTGTATTAGAAAATGTTCCTGCAGGTGAAGCAGGTTCAAAAGCTTTAATCCCATCATTAGGATCATTTACAAATCCAGTTTTAATCGTTGCTATGATTGGTCTAGTAATCACAATTGTACTAGCAGTTCTAAATGTTAAAGGTAGTATTCTAATTGGTATTATTGCAACAGCTATTATTGGTATTCCTTTCGGTGTTACACATCTAAATGGTGATATTGTTTCAGTTAAAGAAGCATTCCAAGGCTTAGGTACAACATTTGGTGCAATCTTCACTAAAGAAGGTATTCCATCATTATTCACAGGTGGTTGGGACAGATTATTAATCTCAGCAGTTACAATTTTCTCATTCAGTTTGTCAGACGTATTTGACACAATCGGAACATTCATCGGAGCAGGTAGAAGCTCAGGTATCTTCTCACAAGAAGAAGTTGATAAGATGCAAGAAACAGTTGGTTTCGAAACAAGATTAGATAGAGCTATGGTTGCTGACTCAGTTGCAACATCAACAGGTGCTATCTTAGGTACATCAAACGCAACAACATTCGTTGAATCAGCAGCAGGTATCGGTGCTGGTGGTAGAACAGGTTTAGCTTCAGTTGTTACAGCTATAATGTTCTTACTCTGCATCTTTATTGCTCCATTAGCAAGTGTAATCCCAAGTGCAGCAACAGCTCCAGCTTTGATCGTAGTTGGTATCATGATGTTAGGTAGCTTTGGTAAAATTAACTGGGAAGATCTCTCAGAGGCAGTTCCATGCTTCTTCACAAGTATCTTCATGGGTCTAAGTTACTCAATCTCATACGGTATTGCATTTGGTTTCATAACATACACAATTGTTAAAATAACAAAGAAAGAATGGAAAGATTTGAACCCAATAATTATTGTTTCATCACTACTATTCATACTTTACTTCATTGTTATGGCTAAACTATAATTTTAAATAAATTATGAGATTAACGAACAGCATCCTACTTGTTAGGGTGCTGTTTTTATTATGAGGGTGATTTTGAAAAGTGGATTTGCTTTTGTAGGGTTATTATCAAATTGTAAAATTATTAGCGGGCAAAATTAGCGAGCAAAAGGACAGAATTTATATATGCTATAATTTCTTTATCCAATTATCAGGGTAATTAGTATTACCCCTAACACTCAATTTAAGGAGAATCCTTATGGATAACAACGAAAATAAACGACCTCGAATGAGTAAAGCAGAAGCGGCAAGAGTTCTTGGCGTTGATATTAATGCCAATGATTATGAAATTGAATCTGCCTATACTCGCAAAAATATGGCTATGAGAGGGCAAGTAACTGCTGAATCAGCCGAGTTCAATAGGCAGATTAATGAAGCATATGATGTTTTGCGAGGGTTCGAAGAATATAGCTTCCAAGGTAGAGAAATAGGTGGTAAGAAGACCGGTGAATGGGCTAATATTTGGCACTATGGTAAGTATTATTTATTAGCAGGAGTAATTGCTTTCGTATTTATATTCGGAATGATTTTCTCAGTGAAAAATACTCCTGAATACGATATGGTTCTTGGGGTTTTTGGAGAATTTATAGAGAATGCAGATTCCTTAAAAGTAGATAAAGTTTTAAAGATAGAAACTATAATTAATGAGCAAAATAAGGAAATAAATAATTTAAGGACTAGTTTTAATTTTATCTCAGATAACAAGGATGCTGAAGCTAGGATTGTTAATGCGTCTTATTCTGTAAGAACACTCCTTTTATCTGGTGCAGAGCATTATGATGTCTTGATTTTAGACAAAGAACAATATGAGTTTTTCTTAGAAAAAGGTGCTTTGATGCCTTTGGATGATGTTTATAATCAGATTGAAACAAATCATCCTGAATTATTGCAGGATTATTTTAGTGCATCTATTGGAAGGGTAAAACAAGAAAACTTACCAGATGATTGGGTGAATAAGTCTCATGTGTATGCTTTTAATTTAAGCAAAAACCAAGCTCTAAATGGTATTGATATTATTGGCGAGGATCAATATGTAGCTGTGGCATTCAATACCAAGCAAGATCAAATGGCAAAAGCAACAGTTTATAATCTTCTCACTAGCATTACAGATTGGTATAACCCAGAAATGATTAAGCTGAATAACAAATCTAAAAATCCTGATCCTGAAACTGAGTATTACAGAGCTAAAGACAGAGAAAAAGATGCAGAATATGATAAAGTCTTTGAGGAAGAATAGATAGTATGAAGATTGCAATATTGTAAAAATAGATTAAGAAAAAATAAAACCGTGTCAGCTAAAAAGATGCTACACGGTTTGTTTATTATAGTTTATCGGATTTCATTCGAACGGATTCAAGTAGCTCAAGACATTCACTTTTATTTAATTCTCGAATTTCTGAATCAGCTTCATCTTGAAGCTCAATTGAACCATAACTTACTCTATGTAGTACTGTAACTTCTTTACCCAAGGCATGCATGATACGCTTGACCTCATGGAACTTACCCTCATAGAGTGTGAGGTAGGCAGAGGTGTCAGAGATTATCTCTAACTCTGCAGGCAAAGCTTGTTCCTCTTCGTTTAGCCAGACGCCTTGCTTGACTTCCTCTATATCATCTTCATTGAAAACATGATCTAATATGTCAACTTCTAAATAATAAACTCTAGGTATTTTATATTTAGGTGAGAGGAGACGATGCATGAGCTCACCATTGTTCGTGAAAATTAGCAATCCACTTGTGTCTTTGTCTAATCTACCAACCGGCATTATTTTCTTATGCGAGAATATATCAGGTAAAATTTGAACCAAAGCATTAGGATCTTCAATATCCATAGAAGTAATAAAACCTGTCGGTTTGTTCATAATATAGTATAGATGTTTACTGACGTTGATTGCTTCATTGTCAAATAGCAAGTCATTTTTGTCAGCATCAGAAATTTGAATTTTACCACTGCGTAAAATTTCCCCATGCAAACTGATTCTGCCTTTTCGTATGAATTCTTTAACTTCTTTTCTTGTACCCAAGCCACTATTGGCCAAAATTCTATCTAGTCTCATACTGGTATTTTAACAGAATTAAAAATCTAATAACTATTAAAAATTAGCATTTACTGGTAAAATAGTATTAATTACGCAAGTTAAAAATGTTATAT
>OJLY01000976.1_pt1 | contig 13784 bp, 13 predicted proteins | sample 1597031 | NCBI WGS metagenome assembly OJLY01 (sample SAMEA3904673, study PRJEB24821) | metagenome | biome: Builtin; feature: hospital; material: surface | place: USA | collected 2013-06-03
AACAAAAAATGCATTGGCACACTATCGAGTTCTCAAACAACACCAGCACACCCAACAACCACAACCCTCAAAGGCTACGGCCGTCAAAGCGGCGGAACCAGAGACTACAACACAACGTAAACCAAAGTCAAACCCAAGTTCAACAACCGTTTACCTTGCACAGCAACCTCATGAAATTAACTCGTTCCCTCTCGCCAGCCCCTCAAGGCCGCTCGAAGCAACGGATGAAGATATAACCACGAACTCACAAACAACACAAATCCGCAGTACAGCGTAGGTTTTAGTGATAACACGCAATAGGCCCATGCGGACCTTCAATAACCTCCACCGGAGTGTTGAAGATGGAGCTCAGCAGGCTGTCGCGCATGATCTCGTCGACCGTGCCAAAGGCAGCAACTTCCCCGGCCTTTACTGCGCAGATGTAATCCGCGTAGCGTGCGGCGAAGTTAATGTCGTGCAGAACGATCACGATGGTTCGGCCAAACTCGCGGGATGCGGAGTGCAGGTGCTTCATCATTTCCACGGAGTGGGAGATGTCGAGGTTGTTCAGGGGCTCGTCGAGAAGCACATAGTTCGTTTCCTGGCTGAGCACCATCGCAACGTAGGCGCGCTGACGCTGACCACCGGAGAGCTGGTCGAGGAAGCGATTTTCCAGTTCGCGCAGGCCGAGGAAGTCGATGTAGCGCGAGACGATCTCCTCGTCTTCGGGGGTCAGGCGCCCACCCGAGTACGGGAAGCGGCCGAAGCCGACGAGTTGGCGCACGGTCAGGCGGGTCACAAAGTGGTTTTCCTGGCGCAGGATGGACACGACTTTGGCCAGGTCTTTGGAGCGCGCCGAGGTGACGTCCATGCCTGCAACTTCGATGTGACCGGAATCGAGGTCGAGGAGCCTGCCGATCATCGTCAGTAGGGTCGACTTACCTGCACCGTTCGGGCCGACGAGGGCGGTGATGCCGCCTTCGGGGATGTCCAGGGTGACCGGTCCGATGTCAACACTGCTGCTGTAGGCCTTGCGGACTTCTTTGAGTTGAATCACAGGCGTCCCTTTCTCAAAATCACGATTAGGAAGGTCAGGCCACCGACCAGTTCGATGATGATGGAGACCACGCCTTGTGCGTAGAAGATGTGGTTCATCACAAAGTACGCACCCGACAGGATGCAGTATCCGAGCAGCATCGCCATGGGGAAGACGTAGCGGTGGTCGTAGGTATCCGCGGCTTGGTACGCGAGTGTGGCCACGAGGAAGCCGAGGAAGGTCATCGGGCCGACCAGCGCGGTCGATACCGCTATGAGGATGGCCACCAGCACGAGCGTGTAAATCGCGTGCTTTTTATGGTCTACGCCAAGGTTCATCGACACGTCGCGGCCCAGAGACAGGACGTTGAGCGCGCGCGAGTTGAAGATCAGTAGTCCCGCCGCCACGATGACCAGCGGGATTGCCAACGGGTAGTACTCCGGGTCGGCGTTGTTCACGGAACCAAACAGGCGCGCGGTGAGCACGTCGAACTCGCTGGGTGTGAGCATGCGTTGCATAAACGTAGATACTGCACCCAGTCCCCCGCCGAGCACGATGCCGACCAGCAGCATGGCGTGCATGTCGGGATTGTTGCCGGCGAGCAGCCATGTGTACAGCACCAGGCTGAGCCCGATCATGAGCACGAGCTGGAGGACGAACATCCCCAGGGTGTGCGCGTTAATCAGCCCTGCTGCGCCGAGAAAATACACGGTTGAGGTGTGAATGGCGACGTAGAGCGATTCGAACCCCATGATGGACGGGGTGAGAATCCTATTATTCGTCACCGTTTGAAACGCCACGGTCGCTGTCGCTTGGCACACAGCCACGATGGCCATCGCGATCACCGCGTTCATGCGACGTTGCGCAATCAGCCAGTAGCCGGTGGATCCGAACTCCATCGGGTTGCCGTACGCGAGCAGCCCCGCGGTAAATAACAGTGCGGCCACCGCAAGCGCGCCGATAATAATCCAGTAGCGCTTTTTGCTTGTCGACGACTGGAACGCCCCGATCTCACGCATTCCGGCTCCGCCTCACAATCATGGCGATAAACACCGCGGCGCCGACGACGCCGAGGATGACGGACACGGGCATTTCGAATGGGGCGATGATAGTGCGGCCGATGAGGTCGCACACCGTTACCACTCCAATGCCGGTGAGGCAGACCCATGGCAGGTTGGAGCGGAGGTCGTCGCCACGCATCATGCTCACGATGTTCGGCACGATCAGTCCCAGAAATGGCAGATTGCCGACGACCACCGTGACCACGCCGGCGGCCACTGCGACCAGGCTGGTGCCGACGAGCACGATGCGGTTGTAATTCAGGCCAACGTTGGTGGCCACGTCCTGGCCGAGGCCGGCCACGGTGAGCCGGTCGGCGTAGAAGAACACGGCGATGACCACGAACAGCACGATCCACAACACCTCGTACTGCCCCGCGATCACGCTGGTGAACGAGCCTGCAAACCACACGCCGAGCGATTGCAACAGGTCGGCCTGCAGCGCCCAATAGGTGGAGACTGCGCTGACCACGGCGCCGAGCATGATGCCGACGATCGGCACGATCAGGCTGGAGCGCAGCGTGACCTTGCGCAGGAAGACGAAAAACACCATCGTGCCCACGAATGCGAAGCCGACGGCGAGCAGCATGCGCGTCATGATCGTGCCGTTGGGAAAGAACACGAACGACGCGAGCAGGCCAAGGCCGGCCCATTCGGTGGTGCCTGTGGTGGTCGGCTCGACGAAGCGGTTCTGGGTGAGCATCTGCATGATCAACCCACTCATCGCCATCGCCGCGCCGGCGAGCACCAACGCGATGGTGCGCGGGACGCGGGTCGTACGGAACATGGCCCAGCCGTCGTCGCTATTCAAAATGTCGTACTGCCCCACCGCAAGCGAGGTCAGCAGCAGTAAAACGACAACGACAACACCCACCCCAAGCTTCCAATCGAGAAGTTTGGGGCGGGTGGTAGTCGCAGTTGAATGTGTCATTCAGGGGTTACTTTGCAGCCTCGAACTTGTCTGCCAGATCGTTAAGAATCTCGGTGTAGGTGAGGATGGACTCGTTGGTGTAGGTGTCCTTCGGTGCCACGTAGACGTGGTTTTCCTTCACCGCGGTAACGTTCTGCAGCGCGGCAGAGTCGTTGATCACGGACAGAGCCTCCGGGGAATCCTTGGCAGACTTGATCGCTGCATCGCGGTCGAGAGCGAAGATCCAGAACGGGTTCGCGTCAGCGATTGCCTCGACGGAGATGTCATCACCCTTGTGGTCGTTAGAGGCGTTCTCCACCTGAAGCGCCGGAGTGAAGCCGATCAGGTCGAACAGCGGGCCCCACACGCGACCGATGCCCGGTGCGACGTAGCCGATCTCGCCACCAGAAACGTTCACACCCATGACGGTCTGATCCGGGTTGTACGCGTCGCGGGTGCGCTGGACAGCCTCGGTGAACTCCTTGACGGTCTGCTCAGCCTCGGCCTGCTTGCCAAAGATGTCGCCAAGTGCCAAGGTCTGGCGGATGAGCTCGCGGTCAAACGGCTCGTCGTCACGCGGCTCGAACTCAACGAGCACGGCGTTCGGGACCAGCTTCTCAATTTCCTCGTCGTACTTACGGAAGCGCTGACCGGAGACAATCACGTCCGGGTCAGCTGCCACGATGGCCTCGAGGTTCGGCTCCTTGTGGTTGCCGATGTTGACGATGTCCTCGTTGTCCGCAATTCCCGGAATCGTGTTCGGGACGAGGTCGCGCGGCGCTGCGACCGGCTTAACACCCCAGGAGTCCAGGAGCTCGAAGGTGCGGTTGTCCAGAGCGACGACGCGCTGCGGGTTGGCCGGCACTTCCTTCTCGCCGTAGTTGTCGGTCACCTTGACGGTGTCACCGTCGGTGGTGGCGGAGGAGGAGGCAGCCTCGGAGGTGGCTGCTGCAGAGGTGGTGGTCTCAGCGGCCTGCTCTGCGTTGGAGCATGCGCCGAGCGTTAGCGAGCCTGCGGCTGCGAGGGCGATCAGTGCGGTGCGCGGGAAACGGATCATTGTCGTCCTTCCAGACTTAGGTAAGGGTTACCTGCGCCAGTTTAGGTTACCCATACTTAAAGTCAACCGGCACCCCCGGCTTCCACCCATTTAGACTACAAAACTGTGTTGTAAATGGCCGAGGTGGGGTCGTCGCAAAGCAAAAAGCCCCAGGGCGACCTGGAGCTTTGCTGTCTTTCGCGATTGCTAATCGACGACGCGCACCGGCAACTTCACAAACTCAACCGATTGCCCCTGTGCGGCCAGCGCAAGCGTGGACGGATCGACCTGGAACACCGCCGGGCCGGCGCGCAGGATCGTCTTTAGATCGTTCGCGGCAACCTCCGCACCCGGAGGGCACGCCATGCGGGTCTCGTTGAGGTCACCGACGCGCAACCTGCCGGTCGTATCCACCTGGTAGGTGGAGTTACCCGCGTTGCAGCCGTCGTTGTAGGTCAGCGTGCCGTCCGGGCGGAAATCAACGGTGACCTTGTCATTGTTCTTGGCACGCAAGGTGGTGTCCAGTGCGGGCTGGACTTGGTCGTTAGGCAACTGCGTCGCGCCTTCCGCAAGCGGAACCATCAGCCCAGTGCCAGCGGGCTGCTGCCCCGCCGGGTTAGAAAACAGGGAGGAACTCATCTGGACAAACTGGTCAATGCTGCTCGAGCGCTCCTGCGCGCCAGCCGTGCCGACACCAAGGGTGCCGCCGGCCAGGGCCGCGAGCGCGGTTGCAATGGACAATGTTTTCTGAGTCTTGATACCCATGCCCCACACGGTAGCGGCCGGATTCGCGGGTTCAAGGGGTTTCATGGGATGCCTATGCAACTCCAAGAAACTCAATCATCTTGCCTTGGGCGCCAAGGGCGATGCTGTCGTCGTTAAGTTTGTACACAGCGGGGCCCGCTCGCAGGATCGACTTCAGTTCATCGGACTTGTTCATGCGGGTTGGGTCGCAAAGACGCTGGGTCTCAGCGAACGTGCCCACCTTCACCCCACCGCGGGCGTTGACCTTGTAGGTCGCGTTGCCGACGTTGCAGCCGTCGTCGTAATTGAGCCGGCCCTGCGGAGTGAACGTCAGGGTGATCGCGGCATCTTCCTTCGCCTGCAGCGGCTGTGCGAGAGCTTCCTTTGCATCCTTTGCTGCCAGTGGCTTGGCGCCCTTCGGCAGATCCTTCAGCAACATGCCTCCCTTATTGCCCAGCACGGCGCCGGTGTAGGTGTCCCAACCCTTCTGCACCAACTGGTCCAGGTTCGGGTTGGCCGACGAGAGCTGCGCTACCTGTGCGTGCGCGGTGCCAGCACCAATGAAGCCGCCGGCGAGGGCGGCTAGGGCGGTTGCAGCGGACAACGTCTTCACAGTCTTTGAAATCATGCGCACGACCGTAGCGCCGGGCTGTGGTCGCGCCAAGGGATTTAATAAACCTTTTAAGCTCCTCCAATACAACGTTGAGGCCGTTTTTCGGTTGCGCTGCTCGGCACAGGCTATGATATTTGTTGATATGTCACATAACTGATCTGGAGGACCCCATGAAAGCATTCGGTTTCTTGAGCTTCGGGCACTACGCCATCGGCGGCCAACGCGGCCCCTCGGCAGAAAAGGTAGCGAGAATCCACCTCGAGATCGCCAAAGCTGCCGACGAGATCGGCGTCAACAACGCATCCTTCCGCGTCCACCACTTCGTCCCGCAAGCCTCCGCCCCGATGCCGCTGCTCGGTGCAGTTGCAGCCTCCACCGAGCGCATCGAAGTTGGCACCGGCGTGATCGACATGCGCTACGAAAACCCGCTCTACCTCGCCGAAGAAGCCGCCTCCCTCTATCAACTCTCCGGCGGCCGCGTCGCCCTTGGCGTATCCCGCGGCGCCCCCGAGGTCGCCGAGCGCGGCTGGGAAGCATTCGGCTACAAGGGCGAAGCGCCGAACGGTGCCGACGTCGCCCGCAACCACCTCGAAACCTTCATGGCCGCCGTCGACGGCCACGGCTTCGCCACCGCCGCGCCCCTCGAGCGCCAGTACCCCAACATGTTCCAGCCCGGCTCCGCCCTGCCGGTCTTCCCCATGGCACCCGAACTGCGCAAGCACATCTTCTACGGCTCCGGTACCCACGCGTCTGCCGAGCAGACCGCGCGAGACGGCCTGAACCTCATGTCCTCCACCCTGGTCTCCGAGACCACCGCGCAGACACTTGGCGAGATCCAAGTCGACCAAATCAACCGCTACCGCGCAGCTTGGAAGGAAGCCGGCCACGACTGGACCCCGCGCGTGTCCGTGTCCCGCTCCATCTTCCCCATCGTCGACGGCGCCGACATGGCACGCTTCAGCATGCAAGCCTCCGGCTCCGACCAGGTAGGCATGCTCCCCGAGGTCGGCGCCTCCACCTTCGGCCGCACCTACGCCGCCGAGCCGGACAAGCTCATCGAGCAGCTCAAGGCCGACCCTGCCGTCATTGCCGCCGACACCCTTCTGCTCACCATCCCGACCGGCATGGGCGTGGACGTAAACGTAAAGATCCTGGAGAACTTTGCCACCCACGTCGCCCCAGCACTCGGTTGGCAGCCGAACACGGAGGGCCCGGTCACCGGCTACGAGATCGTCTAGCTCCCCTTCGGGTGCCGCTAGACGGTCTCGCAGTGGCCTCGACGTTTCCCCAGGTCATATTGGGGACCGTTTTCAGTATGGAGCTGATCGTCTGGTTGCCCTCGCGGGGAGCTAGACGATGTCGAGGAACTAGACGATGAGCACCGCAGAGTGAAGGCCGCTCTGGGCGCAAATCCCCGACAAATAAGAAGAAACCCCCAGGCCCGTGGGGGTCTGGGGGTTTGCACTCGGTGGAGCCGCCGGGAATTGAACCCGGGTCCTTCACCACCGCACCAGGGCTTCTCCGTGCGCAGTTCGCACAGAATCTCTGCTCGGCCCTCCGGATCAGGCGAACATGTCCGGATGACGGGCCCAGTCAGTGAAAAGTGTCCCTCCCAAGGCCCCACTGACAGGGCCGGAAGGCAAGTCCCCTAAGTCGACGCCAGGTACCGGGTCGGGGACATCCCCGGCCTGACGGACACGCAGGTCGCTGGACCTTTCTAATTAGGCCGCGAGGGCGTAGTCACGCTGAGAGTTCTTCTCTGCGTTTATTAGTTACAGCGACGCTTTCGGTGGTCTCCTGCCTGCACCGGCACGCTTCCCCTGGCTAAGTGATGAAGTCGAAACCAAATCGACCCCTTCAACTACGAAGAAACGTAGGAGAAGAGACGTTACCCGACGCGGCGCACAAGCACAAGGGGCCGAGCGCACCGGAGCCCAAGGGGCCGAGCGCACCGGAGCCCAAGGAGCCGAGCTCGCCGGAGCACAAGGGGCTGGGCGCGCCGGAGCCTGAGCAACGCCCGCAAGCCCGCCCCAGCCGGCAAGCCCTGCCCCAGCCGGCAACCTACCCCGTGAACGCTGGGCGGACGCGGAGGAATTCGATGACGGCGTCGGGGCCGGCGTCGACAGCAAGGCGGGCTGCCTTGGCTACTTCGGTGGCGGCCATCTTGGGCAGGCCGTCGTCGCCGGAGAGCATGTCGGTGTCGGTGCGGCCCGGGTGCAGCGAGGTCACGCGGACCTTGCCGGCTTCCTCCTGGGCGAGTGAATCGGTGAAGCCGCGCAGCGCGAACTTGGAGGCGCAGTAGGCGGAGTTGTTAGCGATGCCGTGGTAGCCGGCGCCGGAGTTGATGGTGATGATCAGGCCGTTGGATCGTCGTAAAGCAGGAAGCAGCGCGCGGGTAAGCGTCACGGGCGCGTGCAGGTTGACTTCCATCATGTTGCGCCAGGAGGCGTCGCCAACCTCTTCCAGAGAGCCGTTTTCCATCACGCCGGCGGCCAGCACGAGGACGTCGAGGTCCTCGATCTTGGAGGCCGCCTCCAAGATGGCTTCGGTGTCCGTCAGGTCCACCTCGAACGGCTCCGCGCTGGGAAGCGCCGAAACAATATCGGACGCGTCCTGTGACGCACCCGCGTAAATGTGGTGGTCCTTGTTAAGTTCTTCAGCGATCGCGCGACCGATGCCGCGGGACGCTCCAGTAATCAGTGCCTTTTTCATAGGCCCCCACCGTACTGAAAACGCTACGCCTTGATGCCCTTCAACTTGCGGCCCAGCTCACGGGTGATTTCGCGGTCCTCGGTGCGTCGCTTGATGGCGCGGCGCTTGTCGTAGTCCTGCTTACCCTGGCCGAGGCCCAACTCGACCTTGGCGCGGCCGTCTTTGAGGTAAAGCGACAGCGGGATGAGGGTGCGGTTGCCGTCGCGGACTTTGCCTTCCAGCGAGTCGATCTCGCGGCGGTGCAGCAGCAGTTTGCGGGTGCGGCGCGGCGGGTGGTTGGTCCAGTGCCCCTTGGAGTATTCGGGGATGTGCATGTTGCGCAGCCAGACTTCGCCGTTGTCGATGGTGGCAAACGCCTCCACCAGCGACACTTTGCCTTCGCGCAGCGCCTTGATTTCGGTGCCTTGCAGGACGATGCCGCACTCCCAGGTGTCCAAGATGGTGTAGTCATGGCGAGCTTTCCGGTTGGTCGCTAGGACGCCGGTGTTGGAAAGCTTCTGCTTTTTGTTCTTCTTGGACATAGGCGCTCGAGTGTACTACTTCCGCACGTAGGAGCGAAGTGCCACCTGGGCTGCGAGGCCGCCGAGCACCATGGCGACGAGCCCGGTCAGTGGCATGACGGCCCACACGGCAGAGTCGGGGACGCGGGCGATGAGTTGGGATGCGTAGAGGTCGCCGAGCAGCGGGTCCACTAGGAACTGCTTGCCGGCCCACACGCCGAAGGTGGCCAGCACCGCGCCGAGCAGTACGGAGATCACGGCCTCGAGCACGAACGGGGCCTGGGTGTACCAGCGCGAGGCGCCGACCATGCGCATGATGCCGATCTGTTCGCGGCGGTTGAACGCAGCCAACTGCACCATGTTCGCGATTAGGAACACGGCAGCCAGAGCCTGTGCTGCGGCGATGACGAAGGCGGCGTTGCGGAAGGTGTTCAGGGTTCCGGCGGCGGAGCGCACGGTGTCGGCCTGGTCGGAAATGACGGTGACCTGCGGCATCTCACGAATCGCGTCGAGCGGTGCCGTGTCAGTCGGGTCCTCCAGGCGCACGTGCAGTGCGGCCGGGAGCGCATCCGGGGTGGTCTCACGCACGAGTTCCGGCTCGGCGTCCTGGAACAGTTCCACGAACCGCTCGTAGGACTGCTCGCGGGAGCGGAAGGTGACTTGCTCGACGCGGTCGTCGCCCTGCAGGGTGTCGCGTACCTGTTTGCAGGCGTCGGTGGAGCAGTCCTTGTCGCCCGCGGAGATGTCCTCGTCCAACTCCACCATCACTTCGACGCGGTCGAGGTAGAGCTTCTTCGTATCGGCCGTGGCCTGCGAGATCAAAATGCCAGTGCCGACGAGCGCGAGCGAGAGCGCCGTGGTGATCACCAGTGCGATGGTCATGGTCAGGTTGCGGCCGAGCCCTTTGAAGCCTTCGCGGAAGATGAAATTCCAATTCATGGTTACTTCCTCACATCCCCGTAGACGCCGTTTTGTTCGTCGCGTACGACCTTGCCTAACTGCAGTTCGATGACACGTTTGCGCATGTCATCCACCGCACGCGCGTTGTGTGTGGACATGATCACGGTGGTGCCCATGCGGTTGATGCGCGCAAGCAAGGCCATGATTTCGTCGGCGGTGCCTGGGTCGAGGTTGCCCGTGGGCTCGTCGCAAAGCATGAGCTTTGGCTTATCGACGAACGCACGCGCAATCGCAACACGCTGCTGCTCACCACCTGACAACTCGCGCGGCATACGATTCGCCTTCGCGCCAAGGCCGACAAGTTCGAGCGCCTCCGGCACGAGTTTGGCAATGCGGTCCTTCGGCTTGCCGATCACCTCGAGCGCGAACGCCACGTTGTCATACACGTTGAGGTTAGGCAGCAGGCGAAAGTCCTGGAACACGTAGCCGATGGATTGGCGCAGTGTGTTGATCTGCTTGCCGGACAGTGCGTTGACGTGGAAGTCGCCGAAGTAGATGTCGCCGGAGGTGACGTTTTCCTCGCGGATCATCAACTGCAAAAACGACGATTTGCCGGAACCGGACGCGCCGATCAGGAAGACAAACTCGCCGTCTGGGATCTCCAGGGTGACGTCGTTGAGCGCGGGGCGCGTGGACGTCGGATACGTCTTGGTCACATGGTCGAATCGGATCACGCGACACACCTTACCCGTTACTGGTGTGACTCTTGTTGCTGCTGTGCCATGCGCCAGCGGATGCCAGCCTCCAGGAAGCCGTCGATGTCTCCATCGAGCACCTTCTGCGGATCCCCCACCTCATAGTCGGTGCGCAGGTCCTTGACCATCTGGTACGGGTGCAGGACATAGGAGCGCATCTGGTTGCCCCAGCTGGCGTTGCCGCCCGCGCCGAGGGCGTCCATCTCCGCCTTTTCTTCCTGGCGCTTCTTCTCCAGCAACTTGGACTGCAGCACGTTGAGCGCCGAGGCCTTGTTCTGAATCTGGGACTTCTCGTTCTGACAGGTCACCACGATGCCAGTCGGAATGTGGGTGATGCGCACCGCGGAGTCGGTGGTGTTCACGCTCTGCCCGCCCGGGCCAGAGGAACGGTAGACGTCCACGCGGATGTCAGAATCCGGGATGTCGATGTGGTCGGTGTGCTCCACGACCGGAAGCACCTCCACCTCGGCGAACGAGGTCTGGCGGCGGCCCTGGTTATCAAACGGAGAGATACGCACCAGGCGGTGCGCGCCCTGCTCCACCGACAACTGGCCATAGAGGTAATCGCCGTGCACGACAAACGTGGCGGACTTGATGCCGGCCTCCTCAGCGTAGGAGATGTCGTACACATCCACCTTGTGGCCAGCCTTTTCCGCCCAACGCACGTACATGCGCATGAGCATCTCGGCCCAGTCCGCCGCGTCCACGCCACCGGCGCCGGAGCGGATGTTGACCACGGCCTCGCGCTCGTCGTACTCGCCGGAGAGCATGGTCTGCACCTCGAGCGAATCGATTTGCGCTGCCACATCCGCCAACTCGTCGTCGGCCATGGAGGGGTCGCCTTCTTCTTCGGCGAGTTCGTACATGACCGGCAGATCGTCGATACGCGAGCGCAACGACGTGACCTTCTTCAACCGCGCCTGCACATTGGACAATTCGGTGGTCACCTGCTGTGCGTGCGCCGGATCGTCCCAAAGAGACGGGTCGCCGGCTTGGGCCTCGAGTTCGCGGGCGCGGTCGCGGAGCACGTCGAGGTCCATCACCTTCTCGATAGTGGAAAGTGTGGACGAAAGATCCTTAATCCGCGCTTGAGTCTCGGGCTGCATAACCGGGAAGTCTAGCGAACTGCCTGACGCAGCCACCACGACGGGATAGAGTGTGCTGCGACCCCACACGGGCGCCCGAGGCATCGGGCTGAGATCGCGCTACGCCTGCGCGAGCACCGTTCGAACCTGTCTGGTTAGCACCAGCGAAGGAAGTAAGGAGAAGGTCGTGCCTGAAACGCATGCCGATATTTATGCCCAGGAAATCCACCCCAAGCACGCATACGCGCCGATTCTGAAGGACGGGCTGGAGGTTCCGGAAACCGCGATCCACCTGGACGACTCCCCTACCGGCCCCAACGAGCCGTTCAAGATCTACCGCACCCGCGGCCCCTGGGCCGAGCCGGAAGTTGGCCTGCCCAACCTGCGCGGCGAGTGGATCACCGCCCGCGGCGACGTGGAGGAATACGTTGGCCGCGAGCGCAATTTGCTTGACGACGGCCGCGCTGCCGTCCGCCGCGGCTCCGCCAGCGACGAGTGGCGGGGCGCCTCCCGCAAACCGTTGCGTGCCAAGCCGGGCAAGCGTGTCACCCAGATGGCCTACGCCCGGCGCGGCGAAATCACCCGCGAGATGGAATTCGTAGCCCTGCGTGAACACTGCGACGTGGAGAAGGTCCGCGCGGAGGTTGCCGCCGGGCGCGCGATCATCCCGAACAACGTCAACCACCCGGAAAGCGAGCCGATGATCATCGGCAACGCGTTTCTGACCAAGATCAACGCCAACATTGGCAACTCCGCCGTAACCTCGTCCATCCGCGAAGAGGTAGAGAAACTGCGCTGGGCCACCCGCTGGGGTGCCGACACCGTCATGGATCTATCCACCGGCAACGACATCCACGCCACCCGCGAGTGGATCCTGCGCAACTCCCCCGTACCCATCGGCACCGTGCCCATCTACCAGGCTCTAGAGAAGGTCGACGGCATCGCCGAGGACCTGACCTGGGAGATCTTCCGCGACACCGTCATCGAACAGTGCGAGCAAGGCGTGGACTACATGACCGTCCACGCCGGCGTCCGCCTCCCCTTCGTGCCGCTGACCTCCAAGCGCGTCACCGGCATCGTCTCCCGCGGCGGATCGATCATGGCCGGCTGGTGCCTCGCCCACCACAAGGAATCCTTCCTGTACGAAAACTTCGACGAGCTCTGCGAGATCTTCGCCCAGTACGACGTCGCATTCTCGCTTGGCGACGGCCTCCGCCCCGGCTCCGTCGCCGACGCCAACGACGCCGCCCAATTCGCCGAGCTCAAAACCATCGGGGAACTCTGCCGCCGCGCCTGGGACTTCGACGTCCAGGTCATGATCGAAGGCCCAGGGCATGTACCCCTGAACATGATCCAGGTGAACAACGAGAAGGAACAAGAGTGGTGTGGCGGCGCGCCCTTCTACACGCTTGGCCCCCTGGTCACCGACATCGCCCCTGGCTACGACCACATCACGTCCGCCATCGGCGCCGCCAACATCGCCGCCGGCGGCACCGCCATGCTCTGCTACGTCACCCCGAAGGAACACCTGGGACTTCCCAACCGCGACGACGTGAAAACCGGCGTGATCACCTACAAACTCGCCGCCCATGCCGCCGACGTGGCCAAGGGCCATCCCGGCGCGCGCGACTGGGACGACGCGATGAGCAAGGCACGCTTCGAGTTCCGCTGGCACGACCAGTTCGCCCTCTCCCTCGACCCCGACACCGCCCAGGCCTACCACGACGAAACCCTGCCCGCCGAGCCCGCCAAAACCGCCCACTTCTGCTCCATGTGCGGGCCAAAGTTCTGCTCGATGCGCATCAGCCAGGACATTCGCGACGAGTTCGCCGACCAAATCGCAGACCTCGGCATGCCGTCGTTCGACTTCACGGGCGGCTCGGGTGGCGCTGGCGTCGCTGGCGGCGTCGGCGGTACGGGTGGCGCTGCCAGCCCCGACGCCAAGGCCGGCGAGCGCGAGATGGCTCAGGAGTTCCGCGACTTAGGCTCCAACGTCTACCTCCCCGAGACCCGCGAGGGTGCGCCGACTGCGCCATAATGGCGGCGTGACTGAAGCATTTATCAACGCACACCGCTCCTCTTCCGACGCCGAACTGGCCGCCGCGCTTGTCCAACACGCCGGCGGCCTTGCCCTGCGCATGCGCGCCGAGGGCCTGGGCACGGAGTTCAAAACCTCCGTGTCCGACGTGGTCACGGAGGCGGATCGTGCCGCGGAACGTTTCGTCGCCACCGCGCTCGAGGCGCTTCGCCCCAACGACGGCGTCATCGGCGAGGAGGGCGCCAACCGCTCCTCCCGCACCGGACGCACCTGGGTGATCGACCCCGTCGACGGCACGTACAACTTCTCGCAGGGCTCCGACTACTTCTGTTCGGCGCTCGCTCTTATCGACGACTCCCCGTCCCCCACCTGTCTCTTATACACATCTCCGAGCCCACGAGACCTCTCTACATCTCGT
>OJLY01000977.1_pt1 | contig 13754 bp, 15 predicted proteins | sample 1597031 | NCBI WGS metagenome assembly OJLY01 (sample SAMEA3904673, study PRJEB24821) | metagenome | biome: Builtin; feature: hospital; material: surface | place: USA | collected 2013-06-03
ACGGGCGAAAGAGAATGCTGGATAGGATCTCCCAGCACTGCGGCATAATGCCGATTGAGGTCCTTTCGTCTGTCGCTACCTCGACACTCTTCGGAACTAACGGGCACTGTCAAGCACTCCACTTTCTTGGGCTTTTTTAATCGCGGCCTCGTGATCGGAGAGATCGTGGCTAAACACGGTTGTCCCATTCTTGTTGATCGTCACGAAGTACAGCCAATCGCCGTCAGCAGGCTTTTCCATCGCGTGCACCGCAGATAGCGATGGCGATGCGATGGGTGTCGCAGGCAATCCTTCCATTGCGTACGTGTTCCACGGAGTCTTTTTCTCACGGTCCTCGTTAGTCGTCGCGACCTCTTGCTCGTCCAACCCGTAGTTAACCGTCGAATCGAACTCGAGTTTCATCGGTTTATCGAGGCGGTTCTTAATAACTCGCGCGACCTTCGCAAAATCCTGCTGGGGCGCTTCACGCTCGACGAGTGACGCAGCTGTCAGTAGTTGATATTCGGATAGCCCCACGGTTTGCGCTGCTGACGATAATCCCGTGCCTTCGTATGCCTTAGCACCTTCGGTGACCAGTGTTTTGAGAATATCTGTGGGCGATGCTGTGGGGTCAAAAATGTGGACGCCGGGGTTGATAAGCCCCTCCAACCGTTTGGAATCGTTTCCACGCGCAGACACTGCTTTGGATGCCCATGATGGAACGCCCAATTCCTCTAAACTGCTATTCGCCGCCGCTTTTTCAAGATCACTAGTAGAAACACAGTCACTATCTTTAGAAACGCACGCTTGTTTAGCAACTAAAGAAAAAATGCCTGCCCGTGTCTGTCCACCGACAACATGGACATCGTGCAAAGTAGCCCCGGTCGGAATGTCGACGACCCCTCGTCGAGCTTCGTCAGACATCAGCGCGTCGATAGCAGCTTGAGACGATATTTTTTGGTGTAGGACATAATAACCTTGCTGCAAGTTAACAGCATTGCCCTTGCTCTTTGCCGCATTCATCAAAGAACGACGCGACGACACGATCTTCTTGTCCACCAACGTCGAGGACAGCGAGGAAATCGTGTCACCTTCATCCACTCTGACCAGGGCCGACGCTGAGTTTCCGTTCCCCGAAAAATCGTCCTTGTCCCCCGCTACGTTGTGGTACACGACGTAAGTAATCACGCCGGCCAACAACACAGCTAATGCCACCGTCACGGCTATGGCGTTTTGTTTATGCCCAGTAAGATGACGGCGACGACGTGTTCGGCTCGATGGCACAAATTCTCCTAGCTCCGGGGACAGGGAAAATAGATACAGGACAAATAGATAACTGTAGCCATTCCACTAAATCAGAGAGCGTGGACGTATTCAACTACCACAAATGCTCTCTGACTGTCGAAGAATTGCTACTTTTGGTTGGCGGTCAACACCATTCCGCTAACGTCGCGGACGCTGATCTAACCAGGTCTGGAGGATCTCAACCGCCGCAGCCTGATCGATAACCGATCGCCCCTCTTTAACACTGATACCAGCGTCGTGGAGGTTGGATTGAGCCATCACGGTAGTCATGCGTTCGTCGACATATCGAATCGGTACATCGACGCCGTCGCGTTCCAGTCGACGACGGACGCGGAAACCCACATCCTGAGCGTGTTTAACCGATGAGCCGGCGGATCCGTCCAACATCCTTGGCAACCCCACGATGACTTCAACCACCGAGTAGTCGTGCGCGAGCTGAACGATGGAATCAATGTCTTCGCCATCGGGCCCACGCCTCTTAGTCGTCCGCGTCTTAGTCGTCCGCGCGACGGTAGAGACCGGCGTGGCAAGAATGCCATCGGGATCACTCACAGCAACGCCGATACGAACCGTGCCAACATCCAACCCCAAGCGGCGACCGGGTCCAGGATCATCCTCTCCTGGACGGTCAGGGACAATGTTTTTCACCAATAAATTATCCCTGCTTCTTAAGGTCATCGAGGACGGCATCCAGTGCGTGCGAGATGCCGGTGGCGTCCTTACCCGAGCCCTGGGCCATATCGGGCTTTCCACCGCCGCGACCATTGACTGATTGGCCGATAGTTTTCACGAGCGAGTTCGCGTTGATCCCGTTTCCGGTTGCCTGTTCGTTCGCTGACACGACGAAGGGCACTTTATCGCCAGTAGAACTGATCAAAATGACGACTGCAGGCTCATTGCCTAACCGGTTTCGGACGTCTAGCGCCATCGGACGCAAATCCTTGGCCTCCACGTCCGACACACTCTCAGCTACCACCGTCACGTTGTTGAGACGCTGGGCATGAGCCACGAACTCGTCCGCCTTAGATTGGAGAGCCTGCTGGTGGGCACGTGCAACAGCACGTTCAGCGTCGTGAAGGCGAGCAGCTAACTGGTCGACGCACTCAGGAACGTCATCGGCCGGTGCCTTGAGCGACGTCGCCACTGTGGTCAGCGTCGACTGCTGCTGAGCCAGGTAACGGAATGAATCCATGCCTGTATAGGCCTCAATGCGGCGAGCACCGGATCCCACTGACGATTCGCCTAGAACAGCGATGGGTCCAACCTGTGATGCGTGGTCAACGTGTGTGCCACCGCAGAGTTCCATAGAGAACGGGCCACCAATTTCGACGACGCGAACCCAGTCACCGTAGCTTTGACCGAAGAGCGCCAGAGCCCCCATCTTCTTTGCCTCGTCGAGGGAGGTCTCAATGGTGTTGACGGTGTAGTCGGCGTCCACCGCGGAATTGGCGATGTCCTGAATATCTTTCAACTGGCCATCGGTAAGCGGGCGATTGAAATTGAAATCGAACCGCAGGTAGCCAGGCTTGTTCATAGACCCAGCCTGGACCGCTGTTGGCCCCAACACCTGCCGCAGAGCAGCGTGAATCAGGTGCGTACCCGAATGGGCTTGGCGTGCAGCATGCCGCCACTGGGGGTCAACTTTGCCCTCCACTTTCATCCCGACGGCGATCTCGCCACCGGTTACCTCGGTCTTGTGCACCCACAGTTTCTTACCGATCTTCTGCACATCGTTGACCTTCAAACGAGCACCGGCCGTCGATAGTTCTCCATGGTCAGCCATTTGCCCGCCGGACTCTGCATAGAAGGGGGTGCGGTCAAGAATGACGTCGACGTGGTCGCCCTCAGTTACTTTTTCAACGAGCTGACCATTGGACACCATCCCCAGGATGGTTCCCTCATCTTCCAAGGTGTCATAGCCTGTAAAGACCGTCGCATGATTATCGACTAAGGGCCGATATACCGACAGGTTGGCGTGTCCGTGTTTCTTCGCCCGGTTATCGGCTTTAGCGCGGGCTTTCTGGTCCTGCATATGATGGTCGAAGGCATCACGATCCAAGGTCAGACCTTGTTCACTAGCCATTTCTGCAGTCAGATCGACGGGGAAACCGTGCGTATCGTGGAGGATGAAGGCGTCTGAACCCGGGAAAACGGATTCGCCGCGGGCTTTGAGGTCCTGCGCGATGGTCGTAAAGAGCTTTTCGCCGGATTCCAGCGTCGCCAAGAATGCGCGTTCCTCGGCTACGGCGGTTGACCGAATGCGCTCCCAGTTGTCTTCGATCTCAGGGTACGACGGGGTCATGGTGCGACGGACGGTTTCCATAAACCGCTCCATGGTTTCGTGCGTCGCGCCCAAAAGACGAGCAGACCGAACGATTCGCCGCAGGAGGCGTCGCAAAATGTAGCCGCGTCCCTCGTTACTGGGGGCAACGCCATCGAGAATGAGCATCAATGCGGTACGGCAGTGATCGGCGATAACTCGGAATCGGACATCATCTGCGTGACGTGCCCCGTAGCGAGCTCCCGTCAGTTCTTCAGCAACATCAATAACTGGGCGAAGAAGGTCGGTCTCGTAGACGTTATCAACGCCCTGCAGGATGCAGGCGACTCGCTCGATACCTAAACCGGTATCAATGTTCTTCTTCGGGAGCGGCCCCAGAATTTCGAAATTCTCTTTGCCGGTCCCCTCGCCGCGCTCTTTTTCCATGAACACGAGGTTCCAGATTTCGATGTAGCGGGTGTCATCGACAACAGGACCTCCCTCTTCACCGTATTCCGGACCGCGGTCGTAATAGATTTCAGAGCTGGGGCCACATGGTCCGGGAATTCCCATTGACCAGTAGTTATCCGCCATGCCCAGCCGCTGGATGCGGTCGCGCGGAATACCTATCTTGTCATGCCAAATGTCGCCAGCTTCGTCGTCATCCTGATAAATGGTGACCCACAGTCGATCAGGATCAAGCCCAAATCCGCCGTCGTCAACGGAACTGGTGAGCAGCTCCCAGGCATGGGTAATTGCGCCTTCTTTGAAGTAGTTGCCGAAGGAGAAATTACCTGCCATCTGGAAAAACGTGTTATGGCGCGTCGTGATGCCCACTTCGTCGATATCCAGTGTGCGGACACATTTCTGGATGGAGGTAGCCGTATTAAACGGAGGTGTTTGTTGACCCAAGAAGTACGGCTTGAAGGGAACCATTCCCGCGTTAACAAAGAGAAGGTTCGGATCGTCCAGGATCAGCGACGCGCTGGGGACGGACGTGTGCCCAGCTTTAACAAAGTGTTCCGTGAACCGTTCCCTGATCTCGTGTGTGTACACGAACGAACCTCGCTTTATACATGGTGAAGCCCCGAAGTCTATCGGCCGGCGTACGTCCCCCAGAGGGCGAAAGCCACGCAGCGCATGAGCGCCTGATGGTTAACATCCTCGGATGACCGTAGACCGACAGGTGCGGAGCTGACGTTAACAAAATGGTCGGTAAACACTGTACCGTCTAGCCAACAGAGTACAGCGTGGTGCAGTGCTAAGAACAACGGGCTTCGGGATATACCGAACGAAGTGGAACAATTGAGTAGGCGCCGGGGAACTGAGCCACAATACACACATGGTGGCCTGGAAAATGACGCTCAATCTAGTTCACGAACCTCCTTCTCGCGGAGGCAGGTTCACGCTACCTCAGGGGTCACCGGAGGACGTGGTAGCCAGGTTAAGCCATTATTTCTCTCAGCATCGCGAACGGCAATGTACTGCTCGTGACTATCTTCAATCGGATCATCGTGACCTAGATATGAGGCCATCCCGCGCCTGGATGGCCTCACTGCACATCGATATTTCCGCGAAGCTTCCAGATCGAGTTGATCAACCTTATTCCGCCCCTACCCACCTGATTATTGGCCACTCAATAGTCACTACCCCCAATAACTTCCATCCCTACTCCTCCCGGGTTACCTCAGCCCTGCGAGATACACGGAACAACGCAAAAAGAATACTCGGTCAACGCTTAATCAGAACAAACCTCATCCCTGTATCACTCCAACACATTCCGCTGGGTTGGTGACTACGTTGATCCGGAGGGCCGGATTCAGGATCAAAAATTGACGAAATAAACCACCTTTTAAAAAAAAACAAAGAATCCTAAACCGCTTTTAGTGCACACTATCGGAATCGATGTTAATATCCTAAGGAAACGGACAACTCACGTTTCCTACTCCTCATGGGAGTTTCCAATGAAAAGATTCATTTCACCCTACCGCTCGCTTGGCGTGACTGTAGTTGCAACTGCGTTGATGGTTAGTGTCACAGCATGTGAGAAGGACAGTAACAATGCCGAGCCGCACAGGTCTCACACCGCCGCCGTTGAACCCGATTCAACAAACAAATCAAGTACTCCGGAGACGCTCACATCAAGTTCCCCGGACCCCACCGAACACCAACAAGCAGCGCCTAACCCGGCACACAGTCGTCCCGCTTCGCCAGAAAGATCTTCGAATAGATCCTCAGCTAGCTGTGATGTCGAACCCCAAGCACCAGAAATTCTCAACAACATTGGGCATATTCCGCCGAACGAGTTCGGTTGACGACTCACCGACACGACAAATTATAACCGCTGTTCTGACCTAAGCTATGCACTAGTCACACAAGCCCAAATAGGCAATGCTCAATTTGGCACACAACTCATGCTTTTCCACAAGGGCGAATTTCTAGGGGTTGGCTCGGACACACGACAGCAAGTCATGAGTTTTTTGGGTGAAAGCGGCGATTCCGTCACCATACGAATGAAGGACTGGGAAGCTCTTCGTGATTCAGGCCTCCCCAATGCTGCATCATCTGAATTCTACTCGGACGTCACTTTCCGTTGGGTGGGAGACCATGTTGAGCCAGAAGGCCGTATCCCTAATCAGGGGCTTGACCGATAAGGGAAGGAAATACAGGAGAAATAAAATCAGCCGTATCCCAACAGCACGCCCTGTCGCCTCCCATCCACACTCCTCGTCGGGGTACCTCAGCCCTCGACTGTTCCATTTTCGCGTGGAGGACGATGCCGTGGCTCGGGACCATGGGGATGAGGGCCTAGTGTGCCGGAGTTATTGTGCTCCTCGCTATCCCCGGCCTTACCACCTTTGGCCACGGAAAACGCACCGGATGGTGGGAAGTGGCCGCGTTTTGAACCTCGTGGTGGTGTGGATGTTTGTGGCCTAGTGCTTGATAAAGTCGCCTAGTAGTTCGATGATCTTGGTTGCGCCGACCGGTCCGAGGCCGAGACCCCATAAACCATCGTCAACCCTGTGAACGTGCCCTTTCTTGGTGGCTTGTAGGTTCTGCCATGCAGAACTCGAAACTATTTTATTTTCACCGGTAGCGTCCGGATCGCCATAGCTACTGTAGAAAATATAATCTGCGTCTGCCTTGTCTATTTCCTCGGGTGAGATCTCAGTTGCAAGCTGGTCGACGTCTTGGGACTTCGGTCGTGCAAAACCAGCATCGCACAACACGGTGCCGATCAGCGATTTATGAGCGTAAAGCCGCAGCTTATCGGGGAGGAAACGCACCATGGTTACCTTGGTTCCAGGTTCTATTCTTTCTTTGATGTTTGTGGCGGCATGATCATAGTGAGCTAACACTTCTTTAGCTTTGTCTTCGCGGCCTAGAGCTGCACCAGCGAGTAAAAAATTCTCCTTCCAAGTAAATCCTGGCCTGATGCCAAAAACAGTAGGGGCAATGGCGCTGAGTTGAGGGTATAGTTTTTCGGCTCGCAACTGTGTGCCAAGGATGAGATCGGGGTGGAGCTCAGCTATTTTCTCCACGTTAATTTCGTTGACAGTTCCCACCGTGGCTACATCCTTAACTCGATCGGCTAAGTAGGAGGGAACAGGCTCGGAACCTTTGGTTGTCGTGATTCCGACGGGTTTCAACCCCATTGCTAGAACCGAGTCGAGCTCACCAGTTTCCAGTACAACAACGCGTTTCGGCTCGGAGGTAATCGTTGTGGAACCCATTGCGTGAGTGACCTCACGGGGAAAATGGCCAGGCTTGGCATCGGAGCCGAATTTAGCGGATTGTTCAGCGATGTTGTCAGCGTCTTTGCCGCTGGGAGCACGCTGATTGTTAGCTTGCTGTGGGGAGTTATTTTGGGTCTGATCAGAGAACGGGATGCAAGCAGTTAATGCCAATCCTAGGGAGAAAAGTGTTGTAATCGCGATAGTTCGTGCGAGGTTGGTCTTATTCAAGTATTTAGACACGGTCGATTATAGTAACCGAATATACTAATTAACCCCAACCTTACATGAGGTGATCTGTGTCTCCCGCTTCGCCATCGGCACCTTCTGGCGGTCGCACTCAGGCTCGTGTGAAGAGCGAAAGTGCACGAGCGGCAACGATCGCGTCTATTTTTCTAGTATTAACAGTGATACTCGCGGCAGCTAGTTTGACTCTCGGTGCTCGTAATATCTCACTAAGGGAAGTCTTTTCTGCACTTATAAACGAGGATCCATCGAATCCCGCACACTCTGTTATCGTTGATCGCCGACTACCTCGCACCCTCATTACCATGTCAGCTGGTGCGGCCCTGTCACTGGCCGGGGCATTGTTGCAAGCACTCACACGTAACCCTTTGGCGGATACTGGTGTGTTGGGTATCAACGCGGGAGCCGCATTTTTTGCTGCGTTAATGTTGAGCCTTCTTGGTTGGTCGTCCCCACTGATTTTTGTCGTGATGGCTATTGTCGGGGCAACGGCAGCCATCACTGTGACGTATCGGGTGGCACTGGGAGAAAAAATGGCGTAATTAGTCCCATGAAGTTACTTCTCACCGGCATCGCGGTAGGAGCCATCCTCGAAGGAATTTCTGACGGACTCATACTCGTAGACCCACAGGCTTTCGCACAGGTTCGGTCGTGGATGGTCGGATCAGTGGATGTAGCTGGATTTACGCCGGTGGCTATCTCGGCTCTCGGACTCTTGATTGGTCTCGTGTGTGTTCTTCCTCATGTGGGAAGTATCAACATGTTGAGCATGGGAGATGAATCCGCAGCGGCGCTCGGGGTAAACGTTCGGCGTACACGTGTCATGATTGTGATAGCTGTGACCATCATGGCGGCTACCGCGACAGCCACGGTTGGAGTGTTTACGTTCGTAGGGCTAGTCACGCCCCATATAATCCGCAAACTTGATTTTCATAGCGATCGGCTAGTTGTCCTACTTTCCGCAGTAGTCGGACCAACTCTCATTCTAGCGGCAGATATAGCGGGGCGGTTTCTGCTTGACAGCGAGCTGCCTGCCAGCGTTGTCGTTGCATTTATTTCCGGACCAATTCTGATTGGGCTCGCGCAAAGGGGGGTTCACCAGTGAAGACCTCAGATACTTCTGGGACGACATCAGCATACGCGGTCGTCACTACTTCATCACGAGGATTTCGATGTGGTCCACTGACAAGGCAGGTGGAGCCGCGCACAATTGCCATGTTAGTAATATTATTTTTGCTCATTCTAGCCTTTGTCTTGGCGACATTGATGGTTTCTGGTGCTGGGCTAAATACAGTCGAAGCATTACATGTACTCACTTTGCAAGCAGACGATTCGCCTGAATCCCGTTTTGCCACCACAGTCATTACCCAATGGCGACTTCCACGAACAGTAGCTGCTATCGCTGTAGGTGCTGCGCTTGCTCTTTCTGGATGTTTAATGCAGGTAATCACGAGAAATGCTTTGGGTACCCCTGATATCCTCGGTTTCAATACTGGTGCCTATAGCGGTGTGATTGCTGCACTCAGCCTCGGCTACACAAGTTTTTCTAGCAATGTCGTCGCAGCAGTTCTTGGGGGGGGACGATCACCGCTGTAACTGTGCTAATACTAGCTTTCCTCAAAGGAACTAGTGGGGGCGTTTAATCTTGGTGGGCATAGGTATTTCAATGATGCTGTCAGCATTTAACAAATGGTTAATAGCGCGTGGAGAATTAGAAATCTCGATGTCCGCAGCTGCATGGGGTGCAGGATCACTTAATGGTTTGCGATGGTCACAAGTGTTCTACGCGAATATTGCGTTGATTGTATTGATCATTCTGGCACTATGCCTTCGTCGGCACCTCGACGCTCTACGGCTGGGTAACGAGATCGCAGAAGCGATCGGGGTGCCGGTCGCATTTTGGCGCCGGATCATCGTCTTGGTAGCTGTTGCGTTAACCGCAGTATCCACGGCATTAGCTGGACCCATTAGCTTGCTGGCATTGGCCTCACCACACATCGCTTGCATGACAACGAAGTCTGGTCGAACGCCGCTGCTAACAACCGCTGCAGTCGGAAGTTGTTTATTGCTTGCAGCAGACCTAGTTGCACAACGGTTGTTTTCCCCCATCCAGCTTCCGGTTGGTTTGGTCACAGTGACTTTGGGCGGCGCATATCTACTCTGGTTAATACGTCATCAAAAAGTAGGGTGAATTCCCCATTCATGCCCAGAGTCTTCTACCACTTGTCGCGGACTAATCATACCGTGGCAAAACCTATCTTGTTGAGGAGCTTTCCACAATGAACCCACCGCTACACGGACTATTTGCGAACGACACACCAGTTGAGCGTAAGGTCTTCTCGAACAAAGACTCGGCTATAGAGGCCATTGATCTCAACGTCGCTCTAGGGGAACAGTTAATTCTAGATTCGTTAAACGTGAGGATCCCTTCGCAAAAGTTTACTGCCATTATAGGTCCGAAGGGTGTGGCAAGTCGACACTGCTCAAAACTTTCTGTCGAATTCTACAACCTGAAGCGGGGACAGTGCGGGTAAATGGCGTGAATATCGCAAATTTATCGCGTAAAGAGGTATCCCGCAGAGTGTCGCTGATGGCGCAGTCGCCGGAAGCTCCAGAGGGCATCACTGTTAAAGAGTTAGTGGGGCGTGGTCGCTTCCCTTATCAGAGCTGGCTAAGCCAATGGAGTCAAAAAGATGAAAAGCAGGTTACTGCTGCGATGGAGTGCGCTCACGTTCATGATCTGGCTAATGCTCGGGTTCGCGAACTATCAGGCGGGCAGCGCCAACGGGCATGGCTAGCGATGACGTTGGCACAAGACACTTCAGTGGTGCTTCTTGATGAACCCACCACCTACCTCGATATCGGCCACCAACATGGATTATTGAGTTTGGCCGGCCAGCTGAAAAATGGCGGCCGTACCGTGGTGGCAGTTCTCCATGATCTACAGCAAGCAATCCATTACGCGGATTATCTAGTGGTGATGAGTCGTTGCTACAGGTTGTCCCAAGGCAGTGATTTCAGCTGGCCTCATTAGTGACGTTTTCGGGATGGAGGCAGAAGTTGTCCGGGCGGGCGAAGACGGTCAAGTGGTGGTACTGCCGCGCCTTACTTAGAGACACCACTGTCCGATGAGCCAGTTCTCTATCCGACGAGGGTGTCTTTCGGGAGCGTGAGATGACATCTTCTTCCTAGAAGAAAACTATCACCCTTCGGCATGATTTTGAATCGTCAAAGGAAAGGAAGAAGTATGTGGAGTATTGTCCCTGCTTCCCAGGGATGAGTTGGGCCGTTTGCTCAGATAATAGCAGCAGTGTTGTCATCTACTAGCGATGAAGGCATCCGAAGAATATTCTTCACAAGCGAAACTAAGAGTTCGATATCTGTGACGAAGGTTAATCCCCCGCAATCCCAGTACTTTTTTCTGATGGATAGTCGCGCGAATTGACCCAGAAAATTGTTCCTCATCCCAATGAATCTCATTTAGCGCATATTTTAAAGCACGATAGTCCACAAATGCGCGTTCTGTTCGAGAAAGAACTTCCTAACCAAAGGCCGTGGAGAAATCATGGTTGCGGAAAGTCTGTTCTATTTCTTCGTAATTTGCGGAGATGTTTCGCGTCGTGATCATTGAGGCCATCGATCTCAGCCACGATTGATAGCTTCCCGCTTCAAGACCAGCCCCTGGATTTTCCATTAAAGTTTCATATGCTCGCAGATACTCATTGTCAAATTCATTCAGTCGCCCTGAAGGCAGAAGAGACATGTCGTGAATGGTCAGCTGGTCCAACTTCTTGCTAGCTATATAGTCGCACAACTTCTTGTAATAAAATGAAGAGACTGTAGGATCTGCTCCCAGAGGGCGAATATAGAAAAGTACATCTGAGACGATATGGATATGTAGATCTAAGCCCACGACATTCTTAAAGTTTTCAGCTATCCGTTGAAGTGAGATGAGTGTGCATTCTTCAGCAAAGGTGATTGTCGTGGGATGAAACCGCTTCAATTTGTTTCCAATGACACAAAATATCGGGATTACCGCATCTAGCTTACAGCCACCTTCTAAAGCTTTCGTTATGCTCTCTTGCACTGTAGACGAGTTGCGGAAACGCTTTTTCGAGTTAAATCGAAAAGCATGATGATTTAGTAGAGCTCTGGTTTGATCTGTAAATGACTGCGACCATACAATTTAAAGAAATCCTCAGTGTTAAAGTCGCCGAACTTTGAGCACTCGCGTAACAGTTCTTCCCGTTGAATAGGATCAAGTACGGCTGGATTGGTGATTGAAAAGTTTGGCTCAGTCGAGGGCCCAGTCGTAGTCACTTACTGGTTTGGAATCCGACAGCAACTCACCAGTAATGGATACTGTATTTTTCATGTGGTAATCATCCTTGTCGATATACCTAGATTTTAGTAATTTTTAAACTAATGGTGATGTTAATGGAACAATTTTCTGGGTACAACCGGATCGCCAAAATCCAAATATAAAACTTGAGGTCCTACGCAATAGTGTGTTTCTGGTTTTCGCGGTGAGGGCAACTGGGGTTAATAGAGTTGGTAGGAATTTCTTCAACTCACCGATGTGTTGCGCGAGGGTTAAAAGTTCTTGTTCGGCTTGACCAGGGAAGGCAAAGTCTTTAGGCGATACGTTTTCAATATCGCTCAGTTGCAGACTGCTACCCTGCTCATGTAAACAAGTATTTACCATGGAGTGTTTTCTTTGAGCCCCTGCTGTAGGTTTTCTTTGTGTTACCTATACCTTTTACAAAAGGCACTCCATGGGCGAACCGAAAGGATTGGATTATAAAATCAACAGTTATGATTCATTTGCTCTTACGATGTGTTCGATAGCCTCGAGACGCGACTGTAAGGCTCGTTCTTCACCATGCGCGGTAGGAACATAGTAACGCTCGTCCACCACGGCGTCGGGCGGATATTGCTGCGTGACCACACCGCGAGGATCATCGTGTGGATACACATATCCGACAGCACTACCGATACGCCGAGCACCTTCATAGTGAGCATCACGCAGATGTGAAGGAATAGCTCCCGCCTTTCCTTCCCGCACATCCTTGATTGCCGAGTCAATGGCCACAATCGTCGAATTTGATTTCGCCGCAGTCGCAAGGTGGATGGTCGCTTGGGCTAGCGTAATACGGGCTTCGGGCATGCCGATCATCGATACCGCTTGCATCGCTGCGACAGCAGTCTGAAGAGCACCGGGATCCGCCATCCCGATATCTTCACTCGCAAGAATGACGAGCCGACGCGCTATAAACCGTGGGTCCTCCCCCGCTTCCACCATCCGCGCCAGATAGTGCAAAGCAGCATCAACGTCAGATCCACGGATTGACTTAATGAAGGCACTAATCACGTCATAGTGTTGGTCACCATCACGGTCATATTTTACGAGCGCGCGATCAACATTATTGGCGACGATTTCCGGCGTTATGGTTTCGCCATCGTCCAGTGACTGTGCTGACGCCTCCACATAGGTCAGCGCACGTCGAGCGTCGCCCCCCGCCACCGCAATAATCGAGTTCACAGCGTCGTCGTCGATACGAATTCTTCCAGCGAGCCCCCGCTGTGATGAGACAGAGCGATTAATGACCGTGCGTATAGCCTCGTCGTTGAGCGGCTCCAGCTGAACAAGTAATGACCGTGAGAGTAATGGCCCGACGACAGCGAAATTAGGGTTCTCAGTGGTCGCGGCAACGAGCAGCACTGTTCGGTTTTCGACGGCCGCGAGAAGTGCATCCTGCTGGTTTTTCGAAAACCTATGTACCTCGTCGATAAAAAGGACGGTCTGAACGCCGTCGATAAGGGCTTGACGTGCTTCTTTGAGGACGCTCCGAATCTCTTTAACTCCGGAACTCAGAGCAGAAAGCACCCGAAATCGACGTCCCGTCGTGGAGGAAACAAGGGACGCGATCGTCGTTTTACCGGTCCCCGGTGGACCAAAGAGGATGACCGACGAATCCCCTACCCCCTCTACGAGTCGGCGTAATGGCGAACCCTGCCCAAGAATGTGCTCTTGGCCTACAACCTCATCCAAGTTATGTGGCCGCATACGCACTGCTAGAGGCGCTGACGCCCCTGGATGAAAATAGTCCGCCGACGAATCCGTTGAAGAAGAAGAGGTGTCGAGCGGGTTGCCGAACAATCCGGACTGACTCGAGTTCGTGTCATCATCCGTCATATATGGGGTTCCTCATAAGTTACGAGCCGGAGCG
>OJLY01000978.1_pt1 | contig 13738 bp, 13 predicted proteins | sample 1597031 | NCBI WGS metagenome assembly OJLY01 (sample SAMEA3904673, study PRJEB24821) | metagenome | biome: Builtin; feature: hospital; material: surface | place: USA | collected 2013-06-03
ATCAAGCTCGTGCTTGAACAGATGGAGAAATTCGCGCCAAGGTATTCAGCGGCGGTGTGCGAACAAGGTGACGCTACCTTCCCGGCGGTGCTTTCGCCTCGCTGCTACTAGGTTGGCAGGCACGAGCCAGGAAAGACATGATGAGCAACGACAAGTTCGGATACACGGTGGGCTGTACACGTTCGGCAGATACAGCTCGGGGTTGTTTATTGGCTCTTCCGGTTTTAGAGCCGCCAAAATCTAGTTGGGCCAAGCGGGGCAGGCCGCCATGACGCACCCGGCCACGAGCATGAGGGCGGCGTTGCCAGCGGAGAGGTATCGGCTGGCCAGAAGTGTGTAGCGGCGCCCAGCCCAGACACTGATGGTGCTGACAATCCCGCATACGCGGGGTATTCGAGGATGACTTTCCTAACCTACCTCCAGCCACAACCTCCCCACCCCATTACTCCCATCTGCAATTCTGTTCACAAATTCCCGACACCGCTCGTGGCGACTATCCCTTCCCCAACAGACCTCGCCGACGCACCCCTGTGGCAGCCACCTCAGAACGCCTCCAACCGTCGCACCCACTGGGCGAGCGTGCCGTCGATAACAGCGGCATGCAACGTAGTGGGGTCAACGAGCTGGGTCGCCTGGATAATCTTCTGGATCACCGAGAGCGCCTGTAGCTCCGTGGCCGTTTCCGTCGGCACCTGCTCGGTGATCTCCGCCAGTGCCAAACGAGCGACCTCGGCGTCCGGTGTCGTCGGCGCGTACTTCGCAAACTCCTCCGTGAACTGGGCTCGAAGCGCCTTTGTGTCCTCCAGTGGTGCTTGCAACTCGGCGGCTTCGTCTAACTCGGCGATGAACTTCAGCAGCCCGGCGTATTTTGACGCAGGCTCCTCCGCCTCGTCTGCTTCATCTTGCTCGGTGGGTTTGAACCGGAACTCGAGGTCGTTGGTGTCTAGGTCGAGCCGGTCGAAGATGAAGCGTAGCAGCCCCATTTTTGTCGAGGTGCTATTGCCGACGTCGACGGCGAGGGCGTCGTCGATAACTCGGCGGCCGCGTGGCAGGTCCGCCGGGTCGAACTCGGTATGTAGCAGAGCGGCATCATTGGAGAGGGCGAGGAGTTCGGAACGGTGGTCGCGAAGGAGGTGCTGGATCAGGGCAACAACCATGTCTACCCAGCTCTCTACTGTTTTGGAGAAGTCTTGGTATTGGAATCCAACGATCCACCGCCCGGTGAAGTCGCCTGAGTCCCCCATCACTTCGGTGGGGAGCACGGTTTGGGGCGGGGTGAACGTGGTCGTCGGCATGCGCCAGTAGTTCAGAGCGGTGGTGACGATGTCTTCCGTGCGTTGCTGCATTTCGGCTTCGCCCCAGGTCGAGGCCTCTTTGAGTCTGCGGTTGAGGCGGTATGGGGAGGAGTCGAAGCCTTTGTCGGTGTCCTTCTTTACGGCAAATGACTTGTTGGAGTAACTGGAGTTGTAGCCGGTCACGGTCAGGTTGCCGATGCGGTGTAACCACTCATCATGGATACGTTTCGCATCGTGGCCCAGTTCTGCAGCCCACTCTTTTGTGAGCGTTTGCGGCATGATGTGCTCGATGGAAATGTCGCCGTTTTCGAGGTTTTGGGCGATGTCGCGGGTATCACGCGAGTTGCCGTTTTCGAGGACGTCGTAAATGTAGTTCCGCCACTGGGCCTTGATGCTGTACATGTTTCGCGTTTCTAGCGCGGCTTGTACCTCACTATCGGTAGGGATACGACCGTTGCCTGTGCGTCGCCTCAACACATACGCGTATACGTCAGCGAACCGGTCATCCTCTTTACGCAGTTTCGTGATCTCGGAGTAGGCCGTCGCAAAGATCTTATTCAACGAGTTTGTTGCCATCTCGATGATGAAGCGGCGCGCAATAAACGATTCAGTAATGCGAAGCACGTCGCAGAAATCATTCTCAGTGATGCGGCCGGCGTGGACGTCGCGCAGCACAGGCATAAGGAACGGCAAGGTCACACCGCCGAGAATGGGCTGCATGCGTCGCAGAATCCTATCTGCCTGCGCAAACCCGGTACTCGATTCCTGAATCTCCCTGTAGTACCGCGAAAACTCGTAAAGCTCCTCCAACACCTCCTTTGTTTCGGTGCCTTGGCGCTTTGCGAAGCGTTTGAACTCCTCGTACACATCCTTCTCGCGAGGCGTACGAGAATTCTTCGTCGTGAGATACCAGCGAATAAACGCCGAAGTTCGGAACTTCGCATTCATCTCAATGGGGTTCCACAAGTTCTCGTAGAGCTTCTCCTGCACCTCCGCCGTGTGCCCCATCAGAATGAAGTTGCGCACCTTATCGGCCTCAGTCAGGTCCAAGCCCGTCGAGTTCAACGACTCAAAAATCCGCTGCGGATCGTCATCTTTGTCCAGCTCAAGCAGCATCACCTGCAACTTCTCGACGGCCCCCCAAATCTCATCCGCCGTATATTTCGTCGCCCGCAGCCGGTCCTGGAAGTATTTGAAGTTCGCCGTAATATTCGACGCCGCCACGTACCCCGATGGCTCCCCAAACAGCGCGTCATATGCCTTCTTGTCATCCTTGACCGGCTTTAGCTTGAACCGGACCTCCTGCCGTTGATCACCGATCATGAGGAAGGAATCGACAATCTTCACACCCAAGGATTCGTCATCAGCCTGGATGTCCCCGTTCTCGATCGCCTTCGCCAGCGCGAGCATCAAAATGCTGACGGTGGTGAGGCGCTGCTGGCCGTCGATAACTAGCCACTCAAACGACGCCCCGCCGCCGACAATCGCACCAAAGAAGTGAGCCTCCCGCCCCTCACGAATGATCTCCTCCAAGTCATCGAAGAGCTGCGCGCAATGCTTCGTCTGCCAGTCGTAATTGCGCTGGTACACGGGAATAATGAGCTCACGATGCTGGCCATCAAACACTTGGATGATCGGGCGTGCGCCTTGCATGGAAACCTCTCGACTCGTTGTAAGTGCGGTTTGTCTCAGTGTAGCTGGGGTGGTTGGGTGCCATCATCACCTACGGCGCGTCGTCTTGACTCAATGTCGAAGTCCATGTATCTTTGAGTCATCAAGCCGCGAGGCAAATAGGCTCTGGCCCCCGAGAAATCGGGGGCTATCTTTTATTTCCGCAGCCCGTTGCGCTCCATCTGCAATTCTGTTCACAAATTTCCGACTCCGCGCTCGACGCCTATCCCTTCCCCAACAGACCTCGCGGGTCCCCTATCCTGTCCCCATGCCTACGGTCCGCTGCGCCACGCCCGCCGACCTCGAAATCTTCCTCACCGACCCGGACCACGCTGCCTGGCTCGTCGAGAGTGTCCGTGGCCTGGGGTGTGAGGCGGAGCGGGCGTCGATAAGGAAAATCTGAAAGCGGTAGGATATTCCATGTAAGTTTCCAGGTATTTGCGAGGAGAAAACGGTATGAACCGGAAAAAGCTACTTGCCGTGTGCGGCGCAGTTGCTATTGCGTGCGGGTCAATTACTGCCGTGGGAGGCCCGGTGGCGGGCGCGTACGTGGAGAAGCAAGACACGGCAGGCATGCAGCCGAGCCCTGATGTGACTGACCCGGCGAAGATTCCGGCTGTGGACGTGAAGGTCGAAACGGATAAGGCGGACGAGGTCAAAGCTGGCGACACGTTTAATATAACGATTTCGGGAACAGCGGAGGCGCCGTTTCCTGCTGGGGACGCAGCTGCTCAACCTGGTCAATCCAACATTTTAGGCTTCACTGTTGAGGTAACGCTGCCAGACGGCATCGAGCTTGCCGACCAAGCGGCAGTAAACATCAATGGCCAGTCCTTGGGCACTCTGGCGTTTAATCAACTCCCGTCAGGGTCGTACGAAGTAGACCTTCGTGGCGCTATGGGTGAGAAGGGCAACTTCCAGATCACCGTCCCCGTCAAGGCAACGCAAGATGTTCCCGAGGGCGAGACATTGACGTTTTCTGGCGCTGCCCAAGCGCTGATTAATCCGGAGTTCACTTTCGAGGCTGTCCCGGGTAAGCGTACTGTTTCGCCTCAGGAAGTTGACGGCAAGTGCACCTGGATTGCCAAGACGGAATACGAACTCCACGCTGGTGAATACGGCGCCTGGCTTACCGAGCTTTTCCTCGGCGTCACCGACCCAGCCAATGTTCAGCTTGGCGACGCCACCATTACCATTTTTGACGCCGACGGCAAGAAGGTCACCGGCAAAGCTGGTGAGTTCGACGCTGAGGGACGGTTGACAGACCCGAGAACGTTGGAGAAGCGCAATGAGCAGTATAAAAACACGACTTGGCAGCAAACTTACGACTGGGGTTTGAACCTCAATCGCGCCGACCTGAACAAAACGCTTGGGCAGGTGTTCCTTCCTAGCGGTAGCCGCGTAGTCATCGAGCAGCCCGTATACGATAACCAGCGTCATTGTTCGATGACGGAGGTGTACCCGTCGGATATTTACAGCAGCTACGTCGGCGGCGTCATCATGAACCCAATCAAGCGTGAGACCGCCAAGACCCAAATCTCAGCGCCGGAAACCCCGACCTCGCCTGCCGAGACGCCAACGACAACCGTAACTACGACGGCGACTACCACCGCAACGACGACCGCAACCACCACGGCAACGACCACCGCAGCTACTACGGCGACTACCACCGCAACCACCACGGCGACGACGGACTGCGATTGCTCTCCAACGACGGTGACTGAGACCGCGACGACGACGGAGAAGGCCCCTGAGCCGACCACCGAAACCACCACGGTGACGACCAAGGAGACCACCCCGACTACCGTTACGAAGATCGTCCCTGAGCCGACCACCGAAACAACCACGGTGACCACCAAGGAGATCACCCCGACCACCGTAACGGCCACAGCCACCGAGACCACCATCGCGACGACCACAGCGACCGAAAAGGCCACGGAGACCGTCACGACCACTGTCACCACAACTCCGGCCACCCCGGTGGACCCGCAGGAGCCCACCCCGACCGTCCCCGCAACGTCGACCCCGACCGCGCCTGGCAAGACTGCCGAGCGCTGCTTCGCTAACGCGATTGCGTCGCCGCTGTTTTACCTGGTGCCGGTTGGTGTGCTTGCGGCGGTTGGCGGCGAGCTCGCCCGCCCGTACGCCGGTGCGCTGAATGAGCAGTTCGCACGCATCAATGCGGATATTCAGGCAGCGTTCCAGCAGGATTCGCCAGATCACGGTCGCGATGGTCGCACTCCGCGTAACGACGACCCCTCCTCCGCCCTCCGTGCCCAATTAGCGGAAGCGAACCGGAGGTTCCAGGAGATTGCTTCTGACCCGAACGTCCAGCGTATCGGCACGGTCGCCGCGGCCATTTTCGGTTTGGCTGCCGCCTCCGCCATCCTTTACGACTGGTGCTCTTCCGAACCCGGCAAAGCCTTCACCGCCATCGAGGGCAGCAGCGCCGCGGAGCGTTTCCTGAATCGGAACCGCTAACCCCCGCTGCCCTGCCCCAACCGGAAACGGGATACTAGTGAACTGAATTGAGCAGCGACTGTGTAGTGCCTCAACCCCATTACTCCCCGCTGCAATTCTGTTCACAAAATCCCGACTCCGCTGGAGGCAACTACTTCAGGAGGCCTCCAGCCTCCGCACCCACTGGGCGAGCGTGCCGTCGATAATCGCGGCATGCAACATAGTGAGGCCAACGATCCACCGCCCGGTGAATTCGCCGGAGTCGCCCATCGCTTCGGTGGGCAGCATGACTTGGGGTGGGGTGAATGTCGTCGTTGGCATGCGCCGCAGAATCTGGTCGATCGCAGTGCAGTTGGGGCGATTCGGCCCCATCATCACCTACGGTGGGTCGTGTTGACTCAATTTTGACTAGCGGGCGTCGATGAGTAGCTCGGTTTCGTAATTCTTTGACTGCAAGCGCCTGCCTTGGAAACGCCTGCGATTAGTGGAGTTCTGGCCATAGAGCGAGAGGTTTGGTTCGAGCGCTTCGTTCCAGAGAATAACGCGAGCGTTACGTTCGCCCGCATGTGGCTTGGGGAGAAGATGCACCCACTGACCGAATGTCAGCCCCGCCAACGAGTCATCCTGCGTATGCCACACGCTGCGGACTGAGCCGATAAAATGGTGCGCAAACGCCCAGACGCCACCAACCCCGATACCCCACAGATTGGATCAACGATGTCTCAGCCAAAAGACGACCTACCTGTCAACCGCCCCGAAGTGTTTGGTGCTGCAGACTCGGCAGACTCGACCGACCACGCCACCTGCATCCAGACGATCAACGCCGTTGCTCCGCGGCCAGACAATGCGCGACCGGGCGTCAAGCGACTGCTGCAGGGCGACGGCGCGAACCTCATCGTCTTCAATTTCTGCCCTGGCCAGACGTTGCCGGATCACAAGGCGGCCCACCCGATCACCGTGCAGTGCCTCAACGGGTCCCTCGAGTTCGAGTGCGGCGGCGAGCGTTTCCCGCTCAAGCAGGGAGAAGTTGTTCATCTGCGCGCGTACGTGCCACACGCGGTCTATTGCCCGGATGATGCCCTGTCGCAGGGCAACATTTTGCTGCTCAGCATGCTCACCGGCGAACGCCACGGCGAGCAGGACAGCTAAGCCCAAACACAACCCTAAAGGTGCACGATCTCCACGTCGTCCCAAACTTCGGCGAGGTACTCGGCGGCAACTAACCGGTGGCAGGTAGAGGGGTCGGCTTCGGAGCAAAGCAGCACGGCGTCGTCAAAAAGCGAGCGGTCCAGAGACGAAACCTTCCCAGCGTCGTACTCCTCGCGCAGCTGCTTCGAAAACTCATCGAAGCCAACCTCGTCATGCCGATACGCGTGCATCAGATCCGCCGACGGCGCGAGAGCGAGCTCGTGCGTGTACGGCATGTCCAGGATGACCCGCAGGAAGTAGCGCAGGTCGTCCTTCTTGGTAAACCCGGCGAGCTGGTTCGTGTTCGAGCGGCGAATATCCACCACGCGCCGCACGCCGGACTCGCGCAGAATGTCGAAGAACTCCTCCGCGCTCTTGTGTGAAAACCCGAGTGTGTAAATTCGCATAATCCTCCTAGATCACGAAGTCTTGCCCGCAGCCACCGGGTCGTAGCCCTGCGCGCGCAGCTCCGACGGCGCGTCGATCGAAAGGTCTTCAGGCTTGGGCGCAAGTGCATCAGTCACGCAGCCCACGGTACCGCAGGGACTCTTGCTTATCGACGCCCCACTGCCCCACCAAACGTCTCCCGCTGTGCCCTCGCGTTGCTCCACCCGGCGCAGCGGCGCTACCCGCAGCCTCCATACCCCACACCCGATGCCATTCAGCGTTGATTTCTCAAAACTGGCGGATGGAACTGTTTTGAAAACCATATCGGATTGTTGGTCGAGGTCACCCCGGGAAACCGGATGGATTTATACACACATAATGTCCCTTAAGCCCGGATTACTCCCATCTGCAATTCTGTTCACAAAATCCCGACTCCGCTCGTGACGCTTATCCCTTCCCTTATCCTGTCCCCATGCCTACGATTCGCCGCGCCACGCCTGCCGACGCCGACGCCCTCGTCGAACTATCCACCACCACGTTCACGGAGACTTTCGGCCACCTCTACGACCCGGCCGACCTGGAAACCTTCCTCACCGAAGCCTACGACCTGCAGAAACACAAAACCCTCCTCGCCGACCCAGACCACGCCATCTGGCTCGTCGAGGACAACGGCGCCCTCGTGGGCTACGCGCTGGTCGGCCCCTGCAGTCTCCCCCACCCGGACGTCCTTCCCGATGACCGCGAACTTAAACGCCTCTACCTCCTTGCCGATCACCAAAAGTCCGGCCTCGGCTCCACGCTCATCGAGCTTGTCCTCGACTGGATTGGTCCGCGTACCGCGTGGCTCGGGGTCTGGTCGCAAAACTTTGGGGCGCAGCGCTTCTATCACCGCTACGGCTTCTCCAAGGCCGGCGAGTACTTCTTCAAGGTCGGCAATCACCGCGACCACGAGTTCATTTACCGACGCCCCGCGTCCTGTTGCTAATCCGCTGGGTTTAATCTCGAACGATTTTGGCGTCGTTATCCGACGGACATTCCCAGCTTTCGGGTACGGGCATCTGGAACTCATTCACGAGTATCTCGTATGCCGTTTGAGGACAGTCGCGTATAGCGGCTGCTGTTTGGATCTTTCGCCATTTCAAGCGTGACTTTTTTTAGGTGCGTCTTCCATCTGCCTAGATCGGTATCGAGGTTGAACTCCTGGCGGAGGCTCTCTAAGACATCTTCCAATGACGGGCGGAAACGGTGCCCACCAGTAGGGAAATGGATTTTTGAGAGTCGAGGGAATTCCGAAGTAAATTTCTTTATCTTCTGATCGTTCGTTGAATCCAACTTCTTTGTTAGGCCTAGAAGGTGGGCTACTTCGTCCCGATGCGCGTGAACGTGGAAGTGCGAACTCGGTCTGTTGCTTTTGTTGCGGTCGTACTCAACTCTGAAAAGCGGTTCGTCGTTTGATTTTGCTTGAGTGTGAACAGCGAAGCTGGAGTTCTCCACGGCCAAGAAACTGTGAGTTGAATCCCAGGTGCATTTAAACGTCGGACGCAATCCGAGTATTACGTGCCCGTTCCAAGATAGAGGAATGATGCCTACACGGTCCTCTATCTGCTTTAGGCGGATCGAAATGCTGCCGTTCTCAACTATTTTGCTACTAAACTCAAAATGCTGTCCGGTGAAGGCTTCCACCGTAGCGGCGAGGTCTGCGCTGAACTTGGCGACCAGGGCCTGTAATTGCTCAGCGTTTTTAGTCATCGCCAAGGAGCCAGCGCAGTTCCGAAACACGCTCCCACACGGCGAATTCACGGGGTGTGAGATTGTAGTTGTCCGCACGCTCTTCAAACTCTTCGAACGAGTCCCCAGAAAGGGATTCGATCGACTTTTTGAGTTCAGCAAGCTCATGACGTGCAGCTTCTTTCGACAGATTTTCAACGAGCGGGGCGGTCATGATCGCTCCTTTCGAGTAGGGCAAGTGAAAATTGAAAATGAACTATATGCCTTTATCTTAACTTTGCAAAAGACAAACGGATCCTGCCACCCCCAAACGATATGGAACAACCGTGCGATATGTTTCTGGATTTTCCTCGTGAATGCGATGCTGACCAAACTCCGTGAAACCGGCACGATCGTGCCGAAACTGCCTCTTGCGCACCACTATTCCGCACAATATACTTCAAAACGGCACGATCGTGCCGAAACTCCAAAAGGCCGAACCCCCCAGAACCGCGACACGAAAGGCCCTCATGTCCCCCACGCCCCGCAGTCTCGGCGAGCAGGCTCGCGAGCAACGCCGTGCCATGCGCCTGACGCAGGCGGACGTGGCCGACCTGTCGATGGTGTCGGAACGGTTCATTCGAGAGTTTGAGCAGGGAAAACGTTCTGTCCGGCTGGATAAGGTTGAGGCTGTTTTGGCGGTGCTTGGTTTGGATGTGGTGGCGGTGCAGCACGTTCCGGAGGCACTCCGATAGCGAGGCGCAATTCTGTTCACAAAATCGCTAAGGACAGTTTTCGACACCTTCCACCCAAGCCTCCGCGCAGCTGGCCGTCGATAAGTTAGCTCAATTTCATTCATCGGCTAAGGTGTGTGGGGTCACATTATTGTCGAGCGAGAGAGGATTTCATGAGCGAGCGCGCCACGGACCCCGTACCTTTCAGCAGCGAGCACCAGGAGGTTGCCGCTGACGAGTTCGAGCTGGAGAACCTCACGCCGGCGGACAAGCGCGAGATCCGCCGCACGCGGCGAGCCCCGTCTCCGGACGGTAGTACCTGGTCGTGGGCGATTACGCTGTTCGGTACCGCGGTCGGCGCCGGAATCCTCTTCCTTCCTATCGACGCCGGTTCCTTCGGCTTCTGGCCCCTCCTGCTTGCGACGATCCTGGTTGGGCCAATGGTGTTTTTCTCGCACCGGATGTATTCGAGGATTGTGTCGGCGTCGCCGGTGAAGGGTCTGGACGTGCTGCAGGTCATCACGTCTCTGGCCGGCCGGAAGCGCGGCCTGGCAACGGCGCTGATGTACTGGCTGGCGATCTACCCGATTGTGCTGATTTATGGCGTTTCGGTGACGAACACGATGGACAGTTTCATCGTGAACCAGATGGGCGGCCCGCACATTGACCGTTGGCTGCTGGCCACGATTTGTGTCGGCGTGATGACGGGCGCCTACGCCCTCGGCAAGAAGGCGACGCTGTGGTTCGCGAATCTGCTGGTGTATCCGCTGATCGTGGCGCTCGCTGCCGTCTCCCTGTACTTGATTCCGTACTGGGATCTGGAGAGTTTCATGGCGTACAAGTCGGATGTGCCGCTGTGGAAGGCGATGCTGTTTGTGTTGCCTGTGCTGGTGTTTTCCTTTTCGCATATGGCGGCGGTGTCGCAGTCGGCGTTGGATGTGCAGAAGTCGCATGACGGTGATGTGGCCGGTACGGAGAAGGAGGTGTCCAAGATTGAGTTGATTACTTGTACCCTCCTGGTCAGCTTCACGATGTTCTTCGTCTGGTCCTGCACGCTCGCCCTCGGCGCGGATGGCATGTCCGCCGTGCGCGAGGAGAACATTCCGGTCCTCTCCTACTTCGCCAACACGACGAATGCCCCGTTCATGGCGGTGGTGACCCCGGTGGTCGCGCTGTGTGCGATTGCGTCGTCGTACTTTGGGCACATGCTTGGCACGGAGGAGGGCACGCAGTACCTGTTGCGCGCGGTGGCGCCGAATGCGACGGAGAAGTGGAATCCGCGTGCGGTCCGCGCGGGCATCTACATCTTCGTCTTCGTATCGACGGTCGCTGTCGCCATCTTCAACCCGTCAATCCTGGATTTGATTTCGGTCGTCGGCGGTATCTTCATTACTTTGCTGGTCTACATCGTGCCGATGCTCCTGTTCCGCCACGCGACGGCCTTCCGCCACTACGCGAACCAGCCGGAGGCCATCTTCGTGTTCGGCCTGGGCATCGTGATCATTTGCGTGACGGTCTGGCAGATGGTGGCGTAGTACGGCGGGTTGCACGTTTATGGTGTGGATGTTACAGTTATAAGTGTAAACCCTCTGGAGGTGAAGCGCTGTGACAACGAAAACTAATCCGGCAATTGAGGTCACGCAGGCTGTCGAGCAGCAGGCCAGCCAGGTCGTGGCTAACCCCGAAACGTTTCATGATGCCGTGCGCGGTACGTTTCCACCTGCATTAGCCTCATTTATCGAGTCCATCTTGGCCAGGGTCGCGCGCGGAGAGAGCGTCGCGCTTTCCCGCCCCTCCGAGATACTCACCACCACTGAGGCCGCTGAGTATCTCGGGATCTCTCGGCCGACTCTGATGAAACGGATTCGAGAAGGCGAAATCGATTACTTCAAAGCCGGGTCACACACGCGGCTTCGCAGGGAAGACGTCGTCGCATACTTGCAGCGGTGCCGTGCGCGCGCACGTCACGAGTTCGATGCGATTCGAGAGCTTGATAATGAGATCGAAGGCCTGTGAGTATTCCAGTCCTTTTTGACGCTAACGTCTGGTACTCGCGCACTCTCACCGACTGGTGCTTCCTTCTCTTCCTGGGCTCGGATAAAGATGTCGAGCCACCATTCTTTCCAGTGTGGACCGAGGATATTATCGCCGAAGCTCAGTATCATTTGCGCAGAAATAACCCACACGCTCCCGAGGGTGCTATTTCAAAACGCTTCAAGCGAATTCGCGGTGCGTTGGCGGAATGGGAAATCTCCGGTTTTGTTGTTGGTAATTATGGGTACGCGGACATTCATGATCATCACGTTCTCAGCGCTGCCGTGGCTGGCAACGTCCAGTGCGTCGTCACCAGCGACAGGGGACTCGTTGACTATGTCGACTCACAGCAGTTTCTGTTTGACTTGCTGACTCCGGATGATTTCTTTTGCCACATTTTTGAGGCGTTCCCAGGGCTTTGTAAGAGGGTAGCGCAGGAAAACGAGGCTTATTGGGAGAAGGTAAAGGGCGTCAAAGCGGCGGACCGGCCGATAACTGCCGTAATGCTAGAGCGCTCGGGCTGCCCGAATTTCGCAACGGTTATTGATTCGGTTTTAAGATAGTGGGCACGGTCGGTGCCGTGCAGCAAATTCCATTGTGGACTGTTTGCGACCTGGACGTTTCAGAATCGCTCCTCCACCCCGGTAGGTAAAACCCCAGGTAATTCTTTTTAGGACCATTTTAAGGCTCTGAAAGATATCGGAAAGATATCACGCGCCGAGAAGTGGCAATTCTGGCCGTTCGTGCAGGTTAGAGAATTGTTTCGATATCTTTCTATCTCTTTCTACGCCCGAATCCAACGGGTGCCGCGGCCGCGCGGAGGACCATCCGGGTCGATCTTCGCGCGCCCGAGGCTGCGTAAGTGTCGAAGGATCCGGCCTGCTTCGGCGACGCTGACACCGGTCTGGTCGGCGATGTCGGCGGATTGGAGTGCGGCACCGTCGTGGAGTTTGGCCTCGATCCATTCCTGGACGCTCACGGTGGCCAGGTCGCCGGGTTGTCCCAGGTTAAGGAGTTTCCGGGCTTCACCGCTGAGGGTCCACTCGTCGGCGTCGGTGACGGGGTCGAGAAGGCCGCGGGCGACGAGGTCGTCCATAAGCTCATGTACCTCAAGGGTAGTGAGCTGGGTTTTCTGTGCAGCCGTTGTTGCTGTAATGAGCGGCGCGGAGTTGAGGTGCCAGAGCACAATCAGTGCCGCAACACTATCGACGACCTCCTCGCCGAAACGCTCCGAAAGCTTCCGCAAGCCCTTGATGAAGTTGGTATCTGGCTGCTGCGCTGCTAGCACCACCTGCACATTTGCCTCGGTCGCGGTTACCTCCGGGGCGCTGCGGCCGGTGCGGATCATGGTGGCCCACATGCGGTCGAAACCGCGCGAGCTTTCCTCTGCGAGGCCGAGCGTGCGCATCGCTGCCATGAGTCGATTGTTCCGTGGCACTGAGGGCGTCGATAGCAATGTATCAACCGTTACGCCTGGTGGGAGAGGTCCCGGAGAAGTGATCTTGAGCGTGCGGTTCGTTTGCTCGACGACTACCGGGCCGGGCAGGCGCCAGTCGCGGTGAATGAATGCGTTCGAGACGGCCTCGTCGACCGCCTGCGACGGGAACCTACTGATGGCGACTTCCTCACCATCCTCAAACTGCACGCGCTCAATCTCGCGGTCACCATTTTCCGCAATCAGACGTCGCAGGCGTGGCAACGCGAGCAGCAGAGGGTCTGAAATGAGCGTGGCCTGCGGTTCTTGCCCTGGGATGCTGCGCCACAGGTGGCGGACCACCACGTCTGTCGGGTTTGGTTGGGCGAGGAGGATTTCGGCGGCGCGCTTGAGTTGACCGTCGTCACGCATGAGTCCGAGTTCCCGAAGCAGGCCAGTGGTGGTCTGAGGGATTGCCGCGTCCGAGCCCCGCGAGCGGCGATGCTCCCGCAGCATCCGCCGAGCCTCCTCGATGACGGGAAGTTGCAGGTCATCGACAGTGATGTCGGCTGGGTCGTTCGAATAGTCAGGGTCTCGCCGCGCGGCATCGATCGCCCGGCGTAGCTCCTCTGTCATCGGCTGGCACGAGAACTGCGAGTCCGCCGTCCGCCTTTTCGCCGCACCATCACCCCGCGTGTACAGCGCACGAGCTTCCGGCACGTGAATCACTACAAGCCGAGCACCCCACGCATGCACCGCTGTCACCTGCACATTCATGTTCGGCTTCGTGCCATTGAAGATCTGTCTCTTATACACATCTGACGCTGCCGACGAGCGATCTAGTGTAG